>Ga0187859_10000170_pt1 | contig 45499 bp, 31 predicted proteins | sample June2016WEW_10_1_2_FD_133019 | JGI IMG/M metagenome (GOLD analysis project Ga0187859, IMG submission 133019) | Peatland microbial communities from SPRUCE experiment site at the Marcell Experimental Forest, Minnesota, USA - June2016WEW_10_10 | ecosystem: Environmental > Terrestrial > Soil >...
GGAAGCTCCAGGACCTCGCGCTTGTGCTCGGCGTTAATGCGTTCCAGTAGGACGCGCTTCACATCGGCCGTGGACGCAGGACCGCCGGCCAAGTGAAGCACCTCGCCCACGGTATGCTCATCCTTCAATTCGAAGGTGGCCGCGTTGCGGATGCTGCCCGCGACGGCGACCTGCGGCCCGGCCGGGGGAATGAAGATCACATCTCCGGGAAGCAGCCGCGTGTCCTTCGATTTGTCGCCGTTCAGAAGAAGATCGTAGAGATCCATCTCGGAGACTACGGCGTTGTTGCGCTTGAGCTGGATATGACGCATGCTGCCTTGGGCGGTGGGCCCGCCGGAGGCGAAGAGAACATTCACCAGTGTGCTCAACGAACTCACCGTGTAGGTACCTGGCCGGCGTCCTTGACCGACGACAAACACCTGGATAGACCGCAACTGCCCCATGCTTACGGTCAAATTGAAGTTGCGAAAAACATGCCCGAGCTCGGACTTCAGAAATCCTGGCAATTGCTTGAATTGCAACCCGGCCACCGTCACGTTGCCGGCCTGCTGGATGTATACGGCGCCGGCGCGATCCACCACCAGTTCGAGATTCAGGTTGACCTGACCCCAAACGCGCAAGACGATCTCGTCGCCCGGCCCGATGACGTAATCCGCAGTGACGGGAATCCGCTCAATCGGCGCGAAGGTGCTCGGCACTCTTTGAAACAGGGCGGCCCCAAAGATAGGCAAAATTCTGCCCACCGACGCTGCTGCGAATCGCTGGAATTCGTTGGGAGCGTCGGCTTCCGGCACGAGCGCCGGGAGTGGAGGCAGCGGGGCCTGCAACTCCCTAGGAGTGAGTGGTTGATTCGTCAAAGGGAGAATTCCCGGCGAAATGCTACGCGGCTGCGGCATGGTCCCCAGATTGGGCATGCTGGCTTGACACTCGGCACTCGTAGCGCCCAGGGGACCGTTGCAATAGTCGGATGCTCTTTGAAGTTGATCCGCTGTTTGGCAGAAAGCGGACGCGCCGGCAAGGATCAAAATCAGTGCAGGCACGCGAGTGAAACGAGAATTCATCCTCTATGGTTTCTAGCGCTGGAACAACTTGAGTTTTGGCTCCCAGGTGATTTCGAGCGACGCGCTGAGGTTCCTGGCCGGACCACCTAGCACGGGAATCCAGAAGCGCTCATACTGGAACATTGCTGCCGCATTGAACTGGTGCGGCAATTCGACCGTCCCCTTGAGACTTGCGTCCGATTGCGTTCCACCGCCCTCCAGGAATTTCCCGCCGATTTTGAGCTGCCGGTAACCCGCTTGCACATTGCTGCGCGGCGAAAAATGGTAGGTGGACCAGCCTTCAATGGCCCGCCCGTCGCGTCCCACTGAGTTGCCTAACAAGTAGCCGTAGTTGGTGTTGGAGCTGTGATACTGGCTGTCGTAATAGATGTAGGTTCCACCGTGATCCCCTTCGTAGGGGGTGGTGGACGCGGCCTCCACCCGGACGTCTAACTTGGCAATGAAAGGCACATGGTTTAGGTAGAGCCCAGGGCTAAAGCCAGCCCGCCGCGGAGCCGCCAACGGGGAGGGATCATCGGTGGCATACGTGTCGCTGTACAACGTCAGCCAGTTGCGCAGGCCCGGAATCCGGTAGCGGAAATCGAACGCACCTTTGATGGCCCCGGGGTCGTTGCGGGGTGTCGAGTACGTGGAGGATACAGTAGTTAAGTTGTTAAACAAACTGCCTACTGTAATTGGATGACCAACGCCCCAGAATTCCGACCAGCGCGTGAAGCCCAGCTCCAGGTCGCCGGTAAGTTTGAACGAGAACTTCTGAGCATTGAACCAGGGCCGCCAGGTGTAAGATTGCCCGCCCAGTTTCCCGATTACCAGTTCGACTCGGATATCGCCCAAGTGCCGCAGCACGCCAGGGAGCCGTATCGGATGAACCGTGGAAAGCTTGGCGTTCTTGGTAGGCTCCGCGTTGTCGCTGAAAGTGAGTGGCGCGTCGTAAGTGGGGCCCCAATAGAGTGACTCTTTGCCCACCGAGAATTCGAAATCCCCGACTCGAACGCCGGCATAGGCTTCGATTGTCCGGAAGCGATTCGTATCCGCCTGCGTCGCTGGGCCTTGGACCGGATTACCATCCAAATTGGCGATCAACTCACGTGTCGGGAGCGAGTAGGAGGGTTCGCCCGGCGCATGCTGATACTCTCCGTCGATGTATGCGAAGAATCGTCCGGATTCCCCATGCGCCTGAAAGCCCTCAATCGAATTCCACCCCCGGCCAAACGGACGGCCGAAGTCGTTGCTCCAGGTCTCGCCGAAATGATAGCTGTCGTTGAGCAGTGGGCCCGCAATGATGCCATTTCTTACGTAGACAGAGTCCAGTACGATTTGAGCGCGCCCGGCTCCTTCTCCGTCGAACTCGCGGTGCAGCGCGGCCAGCAGCGACTTGACCTGATCGTGCACGGCCGAATTCTTCGTATCGTTCGCGGCCTCAATCTGTTGGTCTGCCTCCACCACTTGACGTAGGCACTCCGCGCGGGTCCAGGGACGGAGCCCGGAGATCTGCGAGGGTACCAGGCCAAATGCGGCTAACCGATCGAGCGCGTCATATACCCAGCTATCCATCGGAACGTAAGGCGATCCCGCCGGCGCGGTACTCTCCTCGTCATTCGTCGTCCTAGGGACCGCGGGCGGCGTCTTCGCCGGCCGATCCTCAAACCAATAATTCCGGTTTTCGCCCCCGGTGCGTGCAACATACCGGCCCACCAGCCATCCCAAGGCGCTGCCTACGGCAACGTCGGAAGGGAAGTGTTCTCTCGCTGTAACACGGCTCAAACTGACAGCGGTGGCCATGCCGTAAAGCCCTAATTGCGACAGCCAGCCAGGATAGCGCCGTGCCAACACGGATGCAATGGCCCATGCTGATGCGGCGTGCGCGGATGGAAATGAGGAATCCACTCCAGCGTCAAAGAACTTTCCAGACCCGTTTCCATCCAGCGGCCGGTCGCGCCGCGTGACCAATTGAAGACCTTCGGTCAGCACTAAGCTGTCCACCAGCGCACGCGCCGTCAGCACGCTGGAATCCCTGGCGTAATCATCCGCGTTTCGCCAACCCCACCAGTAGACAACGGCGGGGATGAGTGCCAACGAGCCGACGCCGGCATCGGAAATGAATCGGCTTCGGCTTTGAGCAATTGCATCTGTTCTGACGCGCTCACGCATATTGCGCTGGTCCGTTGCAAGCAGGAATCCCGTGCTTCCGGCGAGCGGAACCAGCCACCATAGATCTTTGTGGTGGATGTGCGCGGGACTCGCCAAAATGCATTTTTGATCTCGAAAGATATCGCTAAAGAGGCTGCTTGTGGAAGGGGTAGGAGGCGATGTTGCTCTCTCTAGAGTCTGGGTAAATGCAGAGAACGATAGAATTGCGAACGACAGAATTTTGAACCCCAATCCGCTCAATCTTTCAGTTCTTGTGTCAACAGCTCGAGCGCTTCTTCGATCCTTCGCACCCGGCTATCCAGGTTCGATGGAGTAGTCTCTGAGCGAGGGCCGCAGCGTGCGGCCACGGTATTTACGGCCCCCCGCGCAAAGGCGCTGATACTTTGCGTTCCGGTTTCGAGGCAGGCCTCTTCGAGTATCCGGTATTCTTCTTCCGAAACACGAAAGGCAATCACCCTTACTCGTTTTCGCAGAGCGTCACCTAAAGAGAACGACTTTGAGAGAGCACCTCAATCGCTTCCACGTCTACCTCAGTCGCAATGCTTCTCGACAGTAACTGGACGGAAACGACTAGCCGGAACTGGTTTTTGATCCTCTCCAGGCGCCCTTCCAAGCCTTTCAAAGGACCACTTCGCATGCGCACACGTTGCCCCGTCTTCAGCAGCGGGCAACCGCACACGGTCAGTCCGCTATCTACCAACCGGCGCACCGAGTCAATCTCCTCCTCGGGAATCGGCACCGGAACGCCCGCCACGGCGACTATTTGCGCCAACCCCGGTGCGCCCAAGGCTTCGTAATTGAGTTTCTTCTGCCATCTCCCGAAGAGGTAGCCCGGGAACAATGGGAGCCGGATCGTTTTTACACGATCGTTCCATTGCCGTCGCGTGGGGTAATCCGGCAAGAATGCCTCAACATCAAATGCGCGAAGGTAGCTGGCTACCTTCGCCTCGCAGTTCGACATCGTATGCAAGGCATACCAGCGTGAAGGTTCTGTGGTTATCATGAACTCGCCCAATCAGGCAGGCTTCGCCCCCTTCTGAAACATCCTTTGTCTCGCAAAAGCGATGCAGAATTACCTGGGCGCTAAAAGGCGGCGACCGAAAACAAAGTGTAAACCAAGACTAAAACCTCTCAGGCATATTGGCCGCTAAATCATGTCGGACTTATGCAGTCAACGGCTTAGCCGTTTACATTCTTGTCACGAGCCCTACGGCTGCCGGATTCTTTTCAGCTCGTCTGCGCCTTCGGTGGCGATCACTTTTTGATTTACCGCGAGGGCGCTCCACTTCTGGACCAATCCACTGGGCCAGTGGACTTCGAGCGTGTCCACAGTGGAAGAGCTTGCCAACCCGAAGTGCGACACCAGGCTGTTGTTTGAGTAGTAGCTCCCTCCACTCATCACTTCACTCACCCTCTTGCGGCCGCCGGCCGTGACGATGATTCTGGCTCCGATGCCGCTGCGGTTGGATTTTGTACCGGAAACGGCTACGTTCAGGAAGTTCCCGCCGCGGATCCGGTTGTGCAGCAGCGAGGGCGTACGATTCATGTTCACGATAACGATTTCCTGGCGCCCATCGCCGTCGAGATCTCCCACGGCGAGTCCTCTGGCCGGGCGCGCCACTTCGAAAGCGGGGCCGGCGGCCGAGCCCAGTTCGACAAAGCGGCCGTTGCCCTGATTGCGGAACAGAAGCGTTGGTTGAAGGTACTTGTCGCCGATCGGCTTGTTTTCCACCTCCGGATAAACGTGGCCATTGGCAATCACCAGATCGTCCCAGCCATCATCGTCCACATCTACGAATGCGATGCCCCAACCCAGAAACTGGCGCGACCCGAGCCCTGCGCTGCGGGAAACATCGGTGAAAAATCGACCATCTTCGTTGCGAAAGAGCGATGTCAAATCGCCGGAGAAATTTGTCTTGGCGATATCCAGCATTCCGTCTCCGTCGAAATCCGCCACGGCGACGCCCATGCCGGCTTGCAGATTCCCATCGAAGTTGTAGGCCACGCCAGCCGCGACGCCGCGTTCTTCGAAGGTTCCATCATGTTTGTTGCGGAACAGCAGACTGGGGGTCATGTCGCAGGCGACGTAGATGTCAGGCCAGCCGTCGTTCGCGAAATCGGCCGCGGCCACGCCGAGCGAATAGCGGCCACCCGGCCGGAGAATGCCGGCTTTTTCGGAAACGTCGGTAAAGGTGCCGTCGCCATTGTTGTGATACAGGATATTGTGCGCCAGCGGCAGCCCTCGAGGTCCGCACATGACGGGAATTTCCTTCCACAGGCAAAAGGCCCCGTCGCCAGGCTTCGGCGTGTTGTTGAGATCCAGGTCCACATAATTGGCGACGAACAAGTCGAGCAAACCATCGCGATCGTAGTCCAGGAACGAACAGCCGGAGCCGAAACGCAGGCCGTCCACTGGAAGCTTAGCCTGCGCCGTGACATCGCGAAAGGTGCCGTCTCCCTGATTGCGGTAGAGCCGGTTGTGTCCGTAGTAGGTGACTAGCAGATCCGGCCAGCCGTCGTTGTCGTAGTCGCCCACGCACACGCCTTGGCCCCAGCCTTCTATTGTGAATCCGGCCTGCGCGGCTACGTCGGAGAAATGACCGTGACCGTCGTTGTGGTAAAGCTGAGGAAGATGGCGGCCGGGCGAGGACTCGCCAAGCGTGGTCCCGTTTACAACGAAAATGTCTTCGGCTCCGTCGCGATCGTAATCAAAGATTGCAACTCCGTTGCCAGTGGTCTCGAGGATATAATCCTTGCGCGTTTTTCCACCGAACGTGTTGGCTACCGTCAGTCCGGAGGATGGCGCGATATCGATGAAGGAAACCGTAGGGCTGATCGCGATCGCAGCGCAGCCGAGAGCCAGGAGCGCGAGAGCCACGCCGCCCGAAGAAACACGCTTCATTCTATTCCGGGGGCCGGCGCTTGCGTGGCGCGGCGGTAGATTGGCGCACTACCAACTTCGGAGTGACCCCGTATTCAACTCCGAGCGGAGACTTCTTCCGCCGCAAAGGATCGATATGCTGCAACAGGGCGTGAATCGCCTTTTCGGCCAGTTCGCGCCTAGAGAGCGCGATGGTGGTGAGCGGCGGCTCAACAAACTCGGCGAAATGGATATCGTCGAATCCGATCACCGAAACATCCCTCGGGACCATCCAGCCTTTCCGCCGCACCGCGCGCATGGCGCCAATCGCCGTGAGGTCGTTTGAGGCCATTACAGCAGTCGGCGGATTCGTGGATTCCAGGAGGCGCGTCATTGCTTCGAGGCCTCCGTCAATGGTATGGTCACCCTCCGCCACCAGCTCCTCGTCCTCCAGAATGCCGGTTCGAGTGAGGCATTCCAAAAAAGCCGCGCGCCGAATGTTTGCGGATTTTAGCACCAGGGGGCCGCTGATGAAACCAATTCGCGTGTGACCGAGATTGAGTAAGTGCTCCACGGCTTGATTGATGCCGGTTGCATAATCCACCTGGATATTGTTGATGAACTGATGTACGCTACCGACATCCAGGAAGACGGTGGGGATTTTGCGAGTAACCAGTAAATCAATCAAGTGTTGGTCCATCTCGGATGTCATTACCGCGACACCTTCCACTTTGCGCTCGACCAACCGGCGAACGCATACCGCCATGCGTTCCGAGCGGTAGCCTGTGGAACCAACCATGATCTCGTAGCCGCGCTCAATGGCGATGTCTTCGAACCCCTTCACTAACTCCGGAAAGAATGGATTTGTAATGTCGGATACAACCAGCCCAAGGATACGGCTGCGCCCGGAGACTAAGGAACGCGCCTGACTGTTGGGAAAGTATCTGAGTTCCTCTACCGCCTTCCTAACTCGCTCAGCCGTCTGGGAATCCACGGTGGAGGGGTTGTTCAGGGTACGGGAAACCGTGGCGATGGACACTTTGGCGCGCCTGGCGACTTCACGAATGCTCATACGTCCATTATCCGTCCCGCCATTTATGTTCCACGCGTTTTGGGAGTTTGCCAAATCATACACCGCCAGGACCTGTTTTTCCAAGCTGAATAAAATCTCTTGACTCGGGTAACCTATTTCCAGTATTCTTTTGGAAACGTTTACATCGTAGACGTTTCCAAGTTGGGTGGGAGGGGTCACATGCGCCACGTAGCCGTGTTGCGTGCAATTGCTGTGTTTATTCTGGCCGCTGTTTGCGCTTTTGCGCAACGCGACCTCGGAACTATCACTGGTACCATCACCGATCCTCAGGGCGCCGGAATTCCCAACGCCCGAGTCACCATCACTGAGGACGCCACCGGCCTCTCTTACAGCGTCCAAACCAGCGACGTTGGGGAGTTCGTGCGCCCTCTTTTGAAAGCGGGTACATACACGATCACGGTAGAAGTGCAGGGATTCCGGAAAGCCGAACAAAAGGGCGTCATCGTGACACCAGGCGATCGCATTGGTGTGAATATAGCGCTGCAAGTCGGCCAAATCGACCAAACCGTCGAGGTCCAGGCTGCAGCACCGTTGCTGCAAACCGAAAGCACGGTGCAAGGCGCGAATCTCAACACTTCTGAGGTATCTGAGCTGCCTCTTGGCGGACAGCGCACCTTCACGTACCTGGCGCGGCTATCGCCGGGTGTGCTGCCGGCCGAAAGTGGGGCGCGGGATGCCACCGGCGGGGGATTTTCGGCCAACGGTGTTCGTTCCACGGGTGAGAATAATTTCCTGCTGAATGGTGTCGACAACAACGTCAACGTCATCGACTTCATCAACCAGACTTCCTTCGTCATCGGCCCCTCAGTGGAGGCTATCGGCGAGATGCAAATTCTCACCAATGGTTATAACGCCGAATACGGGCGGGCCGCGGGCGGAGTGGTGAACGTCAATTTGAAATCCGGTACAAATCAGATCCACGGAGCGCTGTTCGAGTTTCTTCAAAACACGGACCTGGATGCCAATCGATGGGAGAATAATTTCGCCGGCGTCGAGCGTCCTCCTGTAAAGCAGAATCAATTCGGCGGAGCGGTGGGCGGGCCCATCATCAAAAACAAGCTGTTCATTTTCGGGGATTACCAGGGAACTCGGATCAACACCAGCGGCGGCGTCATCCAGAACCTGGGGTATGGCCAATTTGAGACCATCCCCACGCAGGCTATGATTCAGGGTGACTTTTCAGGCTTGTTAGGAAAATCGATTGGGACAGCTCCGGGTGGCGCGAATATCCTCCAGAATGAAATTTTCGATCCCACCTCTACCAGTTGCATTAACGGCGTATGTACTCGCAATCCATTTCCAGGTAACAAAATACCGCTCAGCATGCTGGATCCTGCCGCCATGAAGATCGCGGCGCTCTATCCGAACACGAATCAGCCTTTTGCCAACGGGAATTTCCCCCAGAACGATTACTATGCTCTGACTGCCGGTACTCTGAACAACGACCAAGGTGATGGCCGCGTGGACTATAGAATCGACGACAAGGACAGCCTATTCGGCAGCATCAGCTGGTCGAACACTGCCAAAGGCAGCGTGCCGCCGTTCCAAGGAGCCTTGGACGGTGCCAATTTCTACGGAGTGAGCGAGCAAGACCTTGGCCGAAACGCGCAGTTGGGTTATACCAGAATCTGGAATCCCACGATTATTTCCGAGACGCGCATCGGCTTTAGCCGCCTGGTGACGGCACGCACGCAAGCCAACGCGAGCACCGATGAGTTCAAAGCGATCGGTATCGGCGGCTACGATCCGACTTCTACGCTGAACGGCGGATTACCTCAAATCGGCTTGGGCCGATACAGCCAGGTGGGCGCCAACGACTGGCTGCCGACCAAAGAATACAGCAACGTTTGGGACTTTATCCAAAACGTCTCCATCAACAAGGGCGCTCACGCCATGAAATTCGGCGCCGAGGTTCGCCCCATCCAGTTCCCCTTCTTCCAGGTGCCTTTCCCGCATGGTGAGATGAACTTCGCCCGCACTGAGACCGCGTATCCTTCCAACGCCACCAGTACCGGACAGAATGGAACGTTTAGTGCCGACACCGGCGACGAGTTCGCATCGTTCCTGCTGGGAGCCATCGACAACGGCCAGATCTCCACCACCAATTTCATCTCGTCCACGCGGAAAGCCTACGCCTTCTACGGACAAGACGATTGGAAAGTGACTCCCAAGATTACTCTGGAGTTGGGCGTTCGTTACGAGTTGTGGTCGCCCATCGGCGAGCAGTTTTCGAGACAATCCAACTTCGATGTCAACAATCTGACCCTGTACATTCCCAGCGGGCCAAACCAGAATGCTCCTCTGCCACCGAATTTCAATCAACCCTACACCTTCGGCGGAATCACATACCCGGCGCTTTTCCCGAACGTGCAGGTCTCGCGCGGTCAGGTTTCTCAATACCTGATTCCGTGGGACAAGGGCGATGTCGGACCGCGCATTGGAGTTGCGTGGAACCTGCTGGATAAGACCGTGATCCGCGCCGCTTATGGTATTTTCTATGGCGGTGAGGAACAGCAGGGAGGCAATCCGAATCGCGGCGAATCGGCGCCCTTCAACGAGTCTCCGCAACTGAACCGGCCGTCAGGCGTGAGCAGCTTCGAGCCCGATCCATTCTTTGCGAATGGAGCTGCCATCGGCGGCGTCAGTATCGGCTATCCGCTGACGGTATTCACCACCACGCCGGCTTCTTCATTGCAGTTCCGCGAAGTGGCGAACGACTTCCGGAATCCGATGGTTCAGAAGTGGAACTTTGCGATTCAGAGGGAATTGCCGGGACAAATGGCATTGGAAGTTGGTTATCAAGGCAATCACTCCTCGCACCAGTTGTTGCAGCCGGATTTCAATACATGTCCGAACTTTGCAACCACGAATCCCAATATCAATTGCAACAGCCTGAGGCCTTATCCCGATATCGGAAGCATCTCGGGCACGGCGAGTTTCGGATTCGGAAATTACGAAGCGCTCACGGCAAAACTCGAGAAGCGGCTTTCAAAGGGTCTGCAGTTCATTAGCTCCTATACCTACGGTCACGCGTTGGCCGACAGCGGAACCACGCTGAGCGGATCCAACGGCTTGTACACCAGGGATCCGGCCAATTACGCTACTTCCTATGCCAGCGCTTCCTGGGATATTCGTCACAGCTTCACCACCGGATTCACTTATCAGATCCCGTTCGGGAAAGGCATGACGTATGGCGGCAACATGAACCGGGTGGCCGATATTCTGGTGGGTGGTTGGCAGACCAACGGGATCTTGACGCTGCATACTGGTCAGCCCTACACGCTTCGCGCCAATGGTTGTCAGGGAATTTTCGGCGGGTGTTCACCCGATCTCGTGGCGGGGATGAATCCCAATGCCGCGCCCGCGGGTGGACGCACTCCGGCGGAATGGTTCAACACTGCGGCAGTGACGGCACCCGGCCCGTTGTCGGAAGGAAATCTCGGCCTTCAGACCAACTATGGGCCGCCTACCCGCACGCTCGACTTCTCGCTCTTCAAAGACTTCCGCTTCACCGAACGCTGGATTCTGCAGTTCCGGGCGGAGAGTTTCAATATCGGAAACACGCCTCAGTTCAATGTTCCAGATAATACGCTGGGAGATGCGAATTTCGGCAAAGTAACGAGTACGTTTGCCGGAAGCGAGAGGCACGTGCAGTTCGCGCTGCGGCTGCAGTTCTGATGGATCGGAAGGGGCGCCGCAACCCGGCGCCTCTTGTCCGGATGTAACATTTAGTTGGATGTTGACCGCGCTCCTGTTGTTGTTTGCCCCGTTGGCACAAACCGCCGACGTCCACGAGCGCGCGGGCCGGGACTACGAAGCCAGCGGAAAACTGGAGCAGGCCGCCGCCGAATATGAGCGCGCTATCGAACTGAACCCTCGCGAGGACAGCTATTATTTTGAAGCGGCGCACGCCTACCTGCTGCTGCAGCGCTTCGATCCCGCAGTCAGGATTCTGGAGCGCGGATCGAAAACGTTCCCTAAGAATGCTCAATTGGAATTAGCTTTGGGCGTCGGCTATTACGGCCAGCGACGCTTCACGGAAGCAACTGGCGCATTCTTACGCACAATTGATCTCGCGCCTGAAGTGGAGCAGCCCTACGTCTTCCTGGGCAAGATGCTGGATCAGGCGGGCGATCGAATGCCGGAGGTGCTGCGGCGATTCCAGAAATGGGCGGCCGCAAATCCGAATGATCCACGGGCGCAGTTTGTCTACGCGAAGGGTTTGATCGAGAGCGGTGGGGATCTGGTTCAGGCTGAGAAATTGCTGCGAACTTCCATCGCTCTTAAGAGCGGCCAGTGGGAAAGTCACTACGAATTGGGTGTATTGCTGGAGCAGCAGCGCCGGTATTCCGATGCGGTGGTGGAACTAGAGCGCAGCGCCGCGATCAACCCTAGCCAGGCGGATGTTCATTATCACCTTTCACGCGTCTATGATCGTATGGGCGAGTCCGATAAGGCCGCCGAACAGCGCGGATTGCACGAACGGCTGACGGCCGCGAGTGGGGCAAAATAGAATGAAGGGATCGGCAATGAATCGGCGGTTGTTCCTCGCATCAGCGGCGGCTGCGGCATTACGCGGCGACACAAAGTTGCTGCTCCCGAGCGACCAGGCGGACGAATACAATTTCCGCCTGATGTGGTACAACCCAGTTCCCGCCATTGATCCGGCGGCATACCGATTGCAAGTCAAGGGACTAGTAGAGAAGCCTCTCAGCTTAACTGTTCCCGACCTGCGCCGGCTCCCGCACGATTCGCAGAATTCGCGGCTCCGTTGCGTTCAAGGTTGGTCGGCCCGTACGGACTGGGGCGGCTTCCGTTTCGGCCATCTGCTGGAAGCGGCGAAACCACAGAAGAACGCCAGAGTTGTGCGCGTGGAGTGCGCCGATAAATGGTATGAGTATTTCAGTATTGAAGATTTGCTTCGGCCGCGGGTTCTGTTCGCCATGGACATGCACGGCCAGCCCTTGGCGGATCGGCATGGCGCGCCTTTGCGCATCGTCGATCCGGCGCGTTACGGCTATAAGTCGGCCAAGCTGATAACGTCTATTGAATTCGTCGAAAGCGGCAAGGGCAGCATGGCTTGCGATATCGCTTCGTATTATTCGCCGACCGGCGAGATTCAGGCAGGCTACGACACACCACTCGACCTTGGCGGCAAAACCAAGCGCAAGATCTACGGCGGCGAGATCACGGAGTACTGATGCCGCTAGGGCTCACCAAACGGGCGTTTCTACGATTGGCGGGGCTCTCCATTGCGCCCAAGGTGCTTCCTACTTGGCTCTCGCCGGCACTATTGCGCGCGGATACGGTTGGCCAACATTCTGGAAACCGCGTCATCATTGTTACTTTTGGCGGCGGAGTCCGCTATTCGGAAACGTTCGCCTCTGAAGGATTACGCAATATCCCACGCTTGGCCGCGATGCGTCCGCAAGGCTATTTTTTCAGCTCCTGCAGCAATCAAGGAGTCCTCTCGCATTTCAATTCCACCGCCAGCATCCTGACCGGTAACTGGCAGCGCGTGGACGATTTTGGATTTCAGCCACCCTCCGGTCCCACGCTCTTCGAATACTACCGAAAGACTACAAAAGCTAGCGCCATGGATGCGTGGATCGTCGCCACCAATAAGAGCTTCGCCAACATGGGATCGAGCGGCGAACGCATGTGGGGTTCGCCCTATGGTGCGAATGTCGCGCTGCCGAAGCAACTCCTCATTGACGCTGTGAAGGAAGTGGTACGAAAGAGGCCCGGCGAGGGCGTCGCGAATCGGGAGAATGTTCTGCATCAACTGGAAGGCATTCTGAGCGAAGGCTATGAGGGCGTCGGCTGGACCATATTCAAAGGTGGGCGCGATCTCGATCAGCACGTCCGCGAGACGTTGACGCATGCTCTCATCGATTACATCAACGGTCCCGACACGCCTGCATCCGGTGATGAGTTGACCTTCTTCATCGCGCGCGAAGTGATGCGCGAATTTGCGCCGCGCTTGATGCTGGTGAACTTCTGGGACATGGATGTTGCGCACTGGGGTTCCTATTCGCTCTACCTGCAGGCGGTCACCCGGACAGATCGGCTCACTGGAATGTTGTGGGATGAAGTGCAATCGAATCCGCACTACAAAGACAACACCACCGTGCTGGTTCTTCCGGAACTCGGACGTGACGGCGACATGAATGCCGCCAACGGATTTCTGAATCACCGCAGCGGCGATGCCTCCTGCCGGAACATGTGGATGCTCGCAATGGGCCATGGGATTCGGCCCGGTGAGACAGATAGACCGGTGCATCATATAGATGTCGCGGCCACCGCGGCCGAATTGCTGGGAGTGAAGACGGAGGGCTTGGCCGGCCAGCCTGCGCGAGAGATTTTGTAATGGCTTCCACCGCGCCAAAATTATCTCCGGCCCTTGACGCCATGGTGGAGCGAGGGCTCTTCAACCGGTTGCCCGTCACGTTTTCGACATTCTTCTACGATCAGATTCAGGAATGGGAACTGCTATTTCCAGCGGAGCGAAACTACTATGAGCGGCTATTCGGATTGTTGGACCGAACTGATCCGGACGCGGTGGATCGGTTATTTGCCGGCGTTCGCGATGCGGAACGCAAGCTCGGCGTCACCGATGCGAATTGGCCCAAACGCACCTTCACACTGCAGCAAGTGGATTTTCTGAATCGTTCGCCGCATTATCCGGAATGGCGCAAAGCGATCGCGGACGTTTTCTCGCAAGTTGATCCTGTGCTGGATGCCGAAGTGTCCCGGCATGGGCGGCCGCGTCTTGCGATCGTAGTTTCTCCCCAAGATATGCCGGTGGGGCCGGATCGTCTGTGGACGCGCATATCTAAGCATGGCCGGCGCGTTGCTATCGACACGCCGCCGGATGATGCCGACTACCTGCCGCTACTGTTGACTGGCCAGCCGTTTGCATCGCACGCGCCTCCGCTCGCCGATCTGATGGCCGCACACTCAGGCAGCCCACGTTACAGCGCGTGGTGCGTAGAGACCGGCGGGCAACTCGCGGCGATGTCCACTCATCCAGCTGTAGTCCGCATGAGCTATGAACGGCTGGCAAATTATCGGGCGCGCCTGATGAAAGAAGTGCAACAGGTGGTGGATTCCGGTCAGATTCGAGGCCCGCGTGAACTGGGCGCGCGGCTCAAGCAATTGAAGATCGGGGTGGACGAGAGCGAGCTGGTCGAGGACGCCACCCTGGCGGAGTTTGCGCGCGCCACGCTGCTGAGCGGTAATGGCACACTGCTCATCAACAATACGTTTGTCGAATGGGCTTCTATCCAAGCCATCCGCCGTGCTCGGCCCGTGCTGTCCGTAATTTCTTACGGCATCCGCAACAAGGTGAAGCCGTTCTCGAGTCTGCTGATTTACGCTGACCAGGACACATCCACGCCCATCCCCACGCAGGGCGACATGCTGGGCTCCTACGTGGATCTCGAGATCTTCCACCAGTACATCTGGCAGGAGTTCGAGAAGTATGCCGAATACCGGGGCAACACAGCCTTTCTGTTCGTCGCGGAAGGAACCGATGAAATGCTGGCCATCGGCCCGCCCGATTTTCCGCTGCTCGGCGTCACCACGCCGCAACACCCGGAAGGCATTTTCGGGACTCTGAAAGAGTGGCTCGCTCTGTGAGTCTGAATCGCCGCCAATTTCTGGCTGCTTGTTCTTGTGCCGCGCTAGCCCGCCACTCGTTTGCAGGCACACGCATGCCGTATGAGACGCTGCGCGAATTCTTGGAACCTGGCAAGGATGCATTTCCCGAAGAGAAGATCGCGATGGAGGTCGCCCGCCGCCTTCGAGCAGCGCGTCCTGGCCGCTATTATCCGCTGCCCGGGAATCAAGTGCGATTCGAAATCGCGACCAAGACCAAAGAGGGCTCGCCGGAGTATCGCACGGGCTATTACAAGATGAACTGGCCGGCAGGCGATACCACTATCGCGGAAGTGACGGACGAACGCGTGGTCACGGCGAAAGAGCCGCTGTTTCGCGACATCACGGCGAATGTGTTTGGCGAGGTGCCATCTTTTAAGGAGCAACTCACGCGCGGCATTCCATACTGGCGTGCGCGGCTCGACCCAGCCAGCGGAATTGATGTTTATGGCATCACGGGGATCGCGGTGGGCGATGTCGATAACGACGGCGTCGATGAAATCTACGTCTGCCAGCCAGGCGGCCTACCCAACCGGCTCTACAAATTTCGCGACGGCACGATGCAGGACATAACCCTCGAAGCGGGCGTTGGATGTTTGGATGATACGCCTTCGGCCCTCTTTCTGGACCTTCGCAACATCGGACACCAGGATCTGGTGCTGATGTTCCCCAATGGACCAGTCCTGATGCTGAACAACGGTCAGGGACGATTCGCGGCGCGCACCGATGTTTTCAGATTTGCGCGGCCTGCACAAGGCACGTTCACTGGAATGGCAGCCGCCGATTACGATCGCGATGGCAAAGTGGATCTCTATCTGTGTACGTACATCTACTTCCAGAGCGAAGCGCAATACCGGTATCCCGCGCCGTATCACGACGCGCAGAACGGTCCTCCGAATTTTCTGTTTCGCAATCGCTTGCAACCGGATGGCTCCGGCACGTTCGAGGATGTCACGGAATCGAGCGGTATCGATCAAAACAATAATCGCTTCAGCTTTGCAGCGGCGTGGTGTGATTACGATCGAAGCGGCTGGCCCAGCCTCTACGTGGCCAACGATTTTGGCCGCAAAAACCTGTATCAGAATCGCGACGGCAAATTTCGCGATGTGGCCGCGGAAGCTGGCGTGGAAGATCTGGGGCCCGGGATGAGCGCATCGTGGTTCGATTACGATGGGGATGGCCGCTTCGATCTCTACGTATCCAATATGTGGAGCGATGTTGGGCGGCGCGTTACTTCATCGAAGGCTTTCCAACCGGCGCAACATAGTACCGCGCTCGCCGAAGCCTACCGTCGGCACACCAAGGGCAATTCGCTCTATCGCAACCTCGGCACCGGCCGGTTTGAGGAAGCGGGCGCGCGCGAAGCAGTGGAAATGGGCCGCTGGGCCTGGGCATCGGGCGGGCATGATTTTGACAACGACGGGTCGCCTGAAATTTTCATCACCTGCGGCATGCTTGCAAATAAAGGCCCCGAAGATGCCATGGGATTCTTCTGGCGCGAGGTAGTTGCCAACGCGCCGGTGGACGCCCGTCCGGCGGAGGCGTACGAGAACGGGTGGAACGCCATCAACCAGTACATTCGTGAAGATTGCTGCTGGAGCGCGCCGGAGCCGAATGTCTTTTACGTCCGCCGCGATGGCCGCTATGTTGACCACTCAGGAGTGAGCGGTCTCGATCTGCCCGAAGATAGCCGCGCGTACGCGGTGACCGATTTGGATGGCGATGGGAATCTCGATCTGGTGCTGAAGAATCGCTTGGGCCCGCAGGTTCGGGTATTCCAGAACCAGTGTGGCGGCAACCGCAATGCAATCGCGTTCTCGCTGAGGGGCCGCAAATCGAATCGCGATGCGATCGGGGCTGTTGTTGAGGTGGATGGCCGCGTACAGTTCGTGCAAGCCGGGTCTGGGTTCCTTTCGCAGCACACGAAGAAACTGCATTTCGGATTGGGCGAGGCGACAGTTGCTAAACGCGTTCGAATTCGCTGGCCTTCGGGAACCGAACAGGTGTTTGAGTCGATAGCTGCTGGGCATGTTCATTTGATCGAGGAAGAATCGGACCACGTGGTGTCGGAGCCTTTCGACGCCCGGCGCAGTTTCCCGCGAGCGGCGCCAATCGCAGTGGACAACGAACCGCGCTTGCACACCACCTGGTTCCTGGAACCCGTTCCGTTGCCGATCGCAAGGAAAGCGCCCGGTCTGCTGGTTGTGAATCCCAAGGACCCGGACGCCGAAATGTGGGCCATCTTTCGCCGCTACCTATTCGATTACAGAACCGATTTCAACGCGCCCATGCTGCTGCTAATCGATTCGGACGGCAAGGCTCGGAAGATTTATGCCGGCATGCCCAGCCCAGTGCAGATTCAGGCTGATCGAGCGGCGTCCGGCTCAGGCTCACCTGCGCTCCCGTTTCCCGGCGACTATCTCGCATCCACTCCTCGGCGCGATTACTTCAAGCTAGGCGCGGCCTTCTTTGGAGCCGGTTACCCGGATTGCGCGCTTCCTTATTTAGAGGAGGTGATGCGAAGGTCGCCCAGCGAACGGGCGCTCACGGCCATCGCGCAGATCCAACTGGACGCCGGCCGCTTGAACGACGCCCGATCCACGGCTCACCGCATGCTCGCTCTACCACCGCAGTCATCTTCAGCCGCCGACAGCCTCGGCGTCCGATTTGCAGACAAGGGGCTGTTTCCGGAAGCGCGCGATCTGTTCGAGCGAGCTATATCCATCCAGCGCGACAATACATCGGCGATCAACAACCTGGGAGTGCTTTATATAAAGATGGGCCAGGTCTCGGATGCTGTGGCCGCATTCCGCTATGGCATCCGCACGGCGCCCGATGACGATATGCTGTACCTCAACCTGGGCCGCGTGTACATTCAAAACGGTGAGCGCGATAAGGCGCGTGCCCTGATGACGGAATGGCTGGATCGCAATCCTAGCAACCCTGCGGCGCAACGTGCAATGAGAGAATTGAATTCACGGTGATTCGCAAAATCTTGCTGGTGTCACTGGCATTGATTGTCATCGTGTCGCTCCTGACGCGCCCCCGCGCTTCGGAAGGAGCGGGCCTACCCTTACTAGAGGGGGCTCACATACCAGCTGAAGTGCGTGCAGCGTTCGAGCGCTCGTGCCGCGACTGCCACTCCGAATCCACCCGCTTTCCCTGGTACAGCTACATCGCGCCAATATCCTGGCTCGTCAAAAACGACGTAACCCAGGGCAGGGAACACTTGAATCTGTCCCGTTGGAACGAGTATTCACTGATCCGCCGCGAGCGTTGCCTGTCGGAAATCGCGAATCAGATTCAGGATGGGGGCATGCCGCTCGCGTCTTATACCTGGATACATCGCGACGCAGTCCTGTCACCCGCGGATATCGATGCGATCTTTCAGTGGACGCAAGAGGAGCGTACGCGCTTAATCGCTGAAAGCGTGAAGTGACCTGCTACGACCGCACATTGCGCGCCAGCGTGAGCGACCCGTCCGCATTCGTCTTTTGCCGGCACGCCCAATTCATCGGGTAGCGAACGCCCTTCACCTCCAGCTCAGCCTTCAGCCTCAACCCGCTCCAGTCCGTTCCTTGCGGCAGCATAAGCATCGCTTGCCGGATGCCCGAAGGCTTCGGATATCCGGGATCCACGCATCCGCTGGCGTGCACTTTTCCGTGTTCGCTGAATACCGTCAGCCGCAGCACGCCAGGCACTCCCGCGACGCCGTTATTTGCTAACCCGACCACCAGACCAGGCACTCCATCCCGCTGGAAGCTCCAAATAAATGAAGGACGCACGCGATATCCGATATGCCGCGCGATATGGTCAATCGGTTCAGGATATTTGTCGTAGTAGCTCAAAACATTTTTCGCGGACTCATTGTGCCAATTCCAGACCGACCAGTAGTTGGCGCCCACGTCCAGCACATGCGAGGTGATCTTCTCGTTCAACGTGACGCCTTCATCCAATCCCACTTGCTTCGGATCGCCCGTAGTCATACCGACTTCGCAGATCGCGGCGATCCAGGGCGGACGATTACTCAGCTCCTCAATCTGCGTGTTCTCGATGAAGATGGTGTCGGTGCGGATCCAGTTGTGAGTGCGGATGGTGCGGTCCAGCAGGTCGGCGTTCCCGACGTGGCTGAAGTCCGGCTGTGTGTTGGTAACGAGCGGAACCTTGGTCCACGTCTCCAGCTGCGTATCGAGCATTTTCATCCAGGTCTGTTCGGCGACGACATTGTTCGCGAAGATATGGCCCTCGTACGGCCAGGTATGCGCTTCGCCCCAGAAGCCGTACATCATGGTGTCCATGTATTCCACCCACGGGTTGCCGTTGAATTCAGCGGCCAGCAGCTGGTTCAATTCGCGAAAAGCAGCCTGATACGCCGGATGATCGTAGCGCGGCATGCTGTGTTCTTTCTTGTAGCGCGTTTCCGACGGATTGCCTTTCCACTCCCCCTTGAGCTTCACGTAGGGAACCTTGCTCATGAGGAACTCCGGCATCCCGGGTTCGGGAAAATCGGGATTCTCCAACATGATGCGAAACCCGACGCGCTTGTTGTATTGCTTGGCTAGATCGAAGGTAATCTTCCACCAATCCGGGAAGTCCAGTTTACCTGGCGTCTTTTGGACTTCTCTCCAGTTGGGCCGGATGTAAATCTTCTGAGTGAATGGAAGTTTCACCAGATCTTCAATCGACTTCTCCAGCTTCTCGCCGGCGAGGCGCGGTGGGCCGGTATCGCCGGAAACGTAAATTACCAGGCCCATGCCGTAATTCGGAACAATTTCGGTGGATGGCGTAGTTACCATCACGACGTCGCTATCGGGTACGACGGAGTCAGTGGAATATTGTGGAAACGGCCCTTGATACAACCGGTCCTCGACGGCGGGACCCGAACCCCAGTCGTATTTCTCCCAATTGTGTTCTGGGATTTCGGCTCGCGCAGTAGCAGGGACGAACCCGGCTGATCCCACGGCGCCGGCCGCTTGTAGAAATGCGCGTCGATTCATGCGTCTCCTATTCCGGCTTGGCTTCAATCAACAGATGCTTGTCGAATTTGACGTCAAGCGTAGCCATAGGACCGCGAACGGTTCCCAGATCCTTACCGTCCACGTAATCCGTTACCTTGTAACTGCGTCCCGAAGCGAGGCCGCGCAGCGTGATCGTCCCGCTCCACTGCGGCGCATAAAACGCGTAATACAGACTTTCGCCCTTGCGGATAGCATGCGTTTCCGGCCGATCGAATCCGAGGTCGTACAAAGTTCCCAAGTATTCTCCGCGCGAGAGCATCTTCTCCTTATAAATCCCGATCCATTTTGCGAACAGTTGCTCGCGCGTAGGCGTCAGATCTTTCCCTTCTTGAAACGCACCCGCTCCCACCGGCCACCGAAAGTTAGTCCCCACCACGCCGCCGACGCCCACCGTGGACGCAAAATCGTCCTTTACCATATCCACGTGATCACCGAAGTACGCCATGGAATCGCCCTCTAGCGCTTTCAGAGTCTTGCCCTTCAGCCGTACCTGCCACGCCGATTCGGGATCGGAGGCCACCGTCATGTTCATGAACGGCAGCGTGAAGAAGCTGTAGCCGGTGCCGCAAGGGCAGAATTCCACCAGGGCCTCCGGCTTGATCTGGAGCGCCGTCTCGTAGATGGCTTGGAAGAACTTCGGCATCGCCTCCACCGATTCCTCCGGCCGCGCGTGCTTGTGCGCGGGATTGTAGCAGGGCGGCGCGCCGTTCATGTGCTGGCCATCCAGCTTCAGGCCGTCGAATCCCCAGTCCCGCATGGCTTTCACCACAATCGCTTTGTGATATTCAACCACCGCCGGATCGGCCGGGCAAAGATAAAAGGAGTTCCAATAGGAAATCTTCTGCTTGCTGCCGTCCGCATTGAGCAACAACATTTCCGGGTGCTTATTTAGCAGCTCCGTGCCAGGATCGGCCGCCAAAGGCGCCCACCACAGTTGCGCTTTGAAACCTTCCGCATGGATCTTGTCCACTAGGGCACGCATATCTGCATCGCCATTTGGATATTTCTTCGGATTCAAAAACCAATCGCCTTGTGCCGTCTGCCAGCCATCGTCGAGCGTGACCCAAGTGAACCCGAGTTTCTTTACGACAGGGAGTGCGCCTAACAGTTGGATCGAGGTCATCTTTCGTCCAAAGCCCCACGCGCACCAGATAGGTTCAAATGCGCTAGCAGGCGCCGCGTTGAAGCGGACGCCTTGCGCCACCATCACGTCGCGGTAGTCGCGCAAAGCCTGAAAATAATCGCCGCGATGCACCGCAACAAAAGTACGAAACGTCCGGAGCGTCTCACCCGGCTTCAATATGCGATCATGCTTGAATTCGACAGCCACCGTCGCACGGCTTGCATCCGGCATCGTCACTGGCGTCGACACAAGTTTCGGCGCCATTTCCAAGTGGCCGACCGCGATACCTACGTCGCGACGCCACACATCCGCCACCGGCGTGCCGCCGCCGTAATCGGGCTGGTTCATGCCCATATAGTTTTCCTGCTTGAAACCAGGTTTTAACGGAAGCACCCAATCCGGCCGCTTTTCGTACGATCCGCTCTGGTAAGACCAAAATGCGGGCTGCCCCGCTGACGCACCCGCTGCGATCGCGTAATGCTGATTGGTCCAACTGCCCACTTGCAAATCGGCCGCGCCTGTGTTGGTGTACTCAACATCGAAGAAGGCCATCCGGGGAAATTCATCGTAGACCGTTACGGTCACTGTCTTCTTCAGTGATGGCGCTGTTCCCGTGATCTCGGTCCGGAAACCGGATCCCAGCTTGTCGTGGAGCGGTTTTCGCTGGCTGCGTGGATTAGCGAAGTCGGTCACATCAGCGCCCGCTACGCGAATGTATTCAGACGGAGTGAATTCGCCGATTATCTTCTCGCCACCATCGAACTTGGCCACCACGCGGCTATGCATCGCGCGGTCGAAGTCGATGCGTATGTTCTTGCCTTCTACGCGCACCACCTCTTGAGCCGTCCCGAGTGTCGCCGTCACCGCCATCGCACCGATCAGAAGGAGATATCGCTGGATCATCGTGGTCCCATTCTAGCCGAAGAGAGCTCGTGCTTGCGATTACTTTCTATTGCTTGCGAGTGACTGTAATTTAGATTGACACGTCTTTCGTTTTCTTGTAACATTGGCAAAACGTAGTAAGTAGGAGAAAGTCTCAACCTACGGACGAGGAGCTCAGGGTACATCGTGCGAAACTGCCTTCACTCTGCAATTTATTTGTCCTGCTTAGCGTTGCTTTGCGCGACATTAGCTTTTGGCCAGGCCGACACGGCGACAATTGTCGGTACCGTGCGCGACTCGAGCGGTGCCGTGATCGTCGGCGGGACGATAACGATCACCGAGACCGACACTAGCACGAAGACGGTGGCGCGGACGGATTCTACCGGCAACTATGTCGTGACGCCGCTCCGAATCGGAAATTATTCGGTTGCAGTGGAGGCCCCGGGCTTCAAGTCCGAGACGCATTCGGGCATTGTGCTGCAGGTTCAGGACCGGCTTCGAGTGGACTTCACCATGCAAGTGGGCTCGGTGAAAGACACGGTGAACGTGCAAGAATCCGTTCCGGTGATCCAGACGGAGACCTCCGCGCTGGGAGATGTGGTTGCCAGCCAGCAGATCACGGATATGCCTTTGAACGGCCGCGATTACACTCAGTTGGCTACTCTGACCACTGGTGTCATCAAAATCACCGAAAACGGCGGAGGCATCAACGGCGCAACCAGCGCGACCAACGGCAACGCCGGTGGTGCATTCGCGGTGAATGGCACGCGGGGAAACCTGAACAACTTCATGCTGGACGGCATCGACAACAACTCCAATGACAACGCCGGCAATATCCTCGCGACCAACGTGGATGCCATCCAGGAGTTTAAGGTGCAGACCAGCGGCTACTCGGCGGAATTCGGGCGCAGCGGTGGCGCGGTGATCAACGCCACGATCAAATCCGGGACCAACGGTTTTCACGGAACGGCGTTCGAGTTCCTGCGAAATTCCGACCTTGACGCGCGCGGGTTCTTCGCGCCCGCGGATCAGCCCAAGGCACCTTTCCGCCAGAATCAATTCGGCGGAACACTCGGAGGTCCTGTCCGGAAAAACAAAACGTTTTTCTTCGTGGATTATCAAGGAACGCGCATCGGAACCTCCCAAACCGACATTTCCACAGTCCCGACGCCAGCCGAGATCGGCGGTAACTTCAGCGCTGTTTTGTCCGGCGCGCCCGTCGGTCAGATCTTCGATCCGCAAAGCACGACCATGGTCAACGGCAATGTGGTTCGCACGCCTTTCGCTGGCAACATAATTCCAGCCTCGCGGCTCGATCCAATCAGCTCCGCCGTGGCGCAGTTGTATCCGGCGCCGAACGTGCCCGGGGCGCTGGCTAACAACTATGTTGTGAACGCTCCGGGTACTGAACAGATCGACCAGGGGGATGGCCGCATGGATCACAACTTCTCCGCCCGGCAGCAGATCTTCGCCCGCTTTTCCTGGAGCCAGACGAATCGTTTTCAGCAGCCTCCGTTACCCGGTCTGGCCGACGGCGGCGGCTACAGCACCGGTAATTACATCGACGACACTCGTGGCGCCGCCATCGGATATACGATTTCCATTAGTCCGACCATGGTCAACGAGCTGCGTATCGGATTCAACCGGGCGCACTATGTCGACAACACCCCGGCCTATGGACAAAAATATCCGCCCTCGGACCTCGCGGTTCCAGGCGTTCCGGACAATGCCACGGTGAACGGCCTGACGCTATTCCAGCCCAACGCCTACCACACGCTGGGCGAGCCCGGCTATACGCCCACCACCAGCACCAGCCAAGAATTCCAATACGGCGACACGCTCAGCATCGTGCATGGAAAGCACTCCCTGAAAATGGGGCCGCAACTGCGCTGGAGCCAATTCAATCTGTTCCAGATCGGCCAACCTCGTGGCGCTTTTGGGTTCACCGGGGAGTTTACCGCGGATTCGCCCAGCTCCGGAGACGGCAGCGGAAACGGACTTGCCGATATGCTGCTCGGTCTTCCCACCAGCTCCACAATATCCACTCTGACCTATTTCGGAAACCGCCAGCAAACCTATGGGGGCTTCATTCAGGACGACTACCAGGTCTCTAGTAAGCTGACGTTGAATTTGGGAGTTCGCTACGACTACACCACTCCCATCACCGAGGCGCACAATCAGCAGAGCAACTTCGATTTCGCGACTGGACAAATAATCGTAGCCGGCCAGAACGGAGCTTCCGCGGGCCTGGTGTCCACCGACAAAGACGATTTTGCCCCACGCGTCGGCTTCGCCTGGAACCCCTTCAAGAACACGGTAATTCGTTCTGGTTACGGGCGCTTCTTCAGCTATCAGGAAATCCGCACGGGCGATCCGCTGCAGCTGGCCTACAACCTGCCGTTCTTCTATCAGCCCACTTTCATCAGCGACGGCGTTACACCGATCCTGACGGTCAAGCAAGGGTTTCCGTCGCTAAATCCAAGCCAGGCGATCGACGCGGGTGTCACGGCTTCCGGCGCCGGTGTCGGCTCGCATCTGCACGCGCCCGTTCTGGATGAGTGGAATTTCAACATCCAGCAGCAGCTGCCCGGCCAAATTCTGTTCGAAGTCGCTTACGTTGGTTCCAAGTCCACTCACTTGCAGACGCTGCTCGATCCGAACCAGGATCCGGTGCCCGGCCCCGGCGACATTCAATCGCGCCGGCCCTATCCGCAGTATGGACCCTTCACCGACATTGTGGACCGAGGGAACTCCAACTACTCGGCCCTCGAGATCAAGGCCGAGAAGCGCCTTTCGAGTGGATTGATGTTCCTGAGTTCTTTTACGTACAGCAAGTCGATGAACGATCAGCCGGAGATCTGCTGTAACGCGCCCTGGCCGCAGAACTCGTATAACGTGGCGGCCGAACGGGGCCCATCGGATTTCGATCAGAAATTCCGCTGGGTTTCGAGCTTCGATTATCAGTTGCCGGTGGGAAAGGGCCAGCGCTTCCTCAATTCCAGCCGCGCGGCGGATCTGATCCTGGGCGGATGGCACCTGGGCGGAATCTTCACTCTGCATAGCGGCTTCTATTTTTCGCCATTGATGGGCTATGACCCTTCGAACACAGGCTCCATCGGGCTGCTTCGGACGGACCGCACATGCAACGGCAATTTTCCTTCCGGCCAGCGGTCCATCAACAACTGGTTTGATGCGAGCTGTTTTCCCTTGCCGACAGGCTACGCCTTTGGCAACTCGGGAAAGAATGTCCTCATTGGTCCTGGCGGTGTGTCGAGCGACATGGCGCTGCGCAAGATGTTCGCCATTACCGAACATCAGGCGCTGGAGTTCCGTGCGGAGTTCTTCAACCTGTTTAACCACGCCGTTTTCGCGCAGCCTGATCCCTACATCACCGATGGTCCCGGCGCCACGGGCGTAATCACTTCAACGGTGCTGCCGCAGAGAGAAATCCAGTTTGCGCTGAAGCTGCATTTTTGACGAGCCGGAGTTCTGCCTGCCCAGCCAGAGCGCCTCGTGGTATCCACGAAGCCAGCCGCAGCTGCCGTAGGTTCAGGGAAAGGGTCGCCGTCCTCGCGCATTCCACGAAGGTGAAGATCGATTGCGCCCTCGATAAGCTCACGAACTTCCTCCTGGGTTTCCCCGGCTGCGACACACCCTGGCAGATCGGGCACATAAGCGCCCCAGGACGTAGGTCCTTTTTCGTAGATGACGAGATACTCCATCAACTGGTATTACACCAACGGCAGCGATTTGGTTTTCCAAGCCCGCTTGACGTAGGATGCTCCTCCCCCGCGCCAACAAGCGCGCAAATCCAGATCAAGTACCAGGTCCGCTGCCCTTGTGAACCTTCGGTTCAGGATGTAGGTCTGGCCCGGTGCCACCGAATAGGGCGTCATGGACGCCAGGCTCCCTGCGAATGATGTTTGCCTGGATGCTTTCTCGAATCTTTGTCCGAAGGTCTGGAGGCTCATCCCACGTCACGTGCCCGAGATGTTTGGTGTCGAAATGCAACTTGCTGATTTCGTCCGATCGGCAGCACCAGATCACCTCCTTACCCAAGCCGCACGCGAACCCAGCCTCGAAATAGACACTTTGGCGTTGGCCCGTGAAATCGGCTACGACAAATTCGCAGGTTCTAATCCGCGCCAAGATCTCATCCGAAATACCGCGGTTTGTCTTGGCCTGGTCAATTCTATGCGGCTCGAAACCGGCTTCTGGAATTCCTGGAGCAAAGCCATGCTGGAACGCGGCATCTAGTCCTGGGTCGAACCACATCGCTACGAAGCAAGTTCCCGGTATGACGCCACCGAGAGGGGAAGGTTCTAGGTACTTCCAACCGCGAACCGTGGTGACGTAGCCGCAAACATCCTCCTTGGCCCGTTCGGCACTGAACGCACGAATCATTCCTTCTTCTCGATCCAGATGAACGAGGTAGGTGCCAAACTCGTCCTTGTCTACCGCGCCGACAGCAGGAAAATCGAGATCAGTGTTAATCCAGATTGGCGTGCCTGGGCGCCCTTTGGATGCCAGGTAGCGCAACGCTTTGTCTACGCGTGACGCCACTGTTGTTCGGCGGTGCAACTCAATTAATCCCTGGACGTTACTGGCCTCGATTGTGATTCGCCCGCCGGATTCGGAGCCCTGACGTGCGGCCGCGCTCAGGTAAGGGTTACACAGCAAAGGCTCGTTCAGGATGGCGGTCGCGACGGCGTATCGCCCGCAACGCTGGCACTCGAATGAGGCCGATTCCGAGGAAGACAGCTCGGATTTCACACCTTCGAGTCCGCACAAAACGCATGCGCTCACGGATGTCGAAGAGTTTATCACGGGTCGACGGTCGGGTGCGTAGCTTGATTCCGGCGCCGCTCTGCCTCTTGAAAACGGCCTCAGGGACCCGCGATGAATTCTAAACGTTGGCCGCCGATGCGGCTCCGCGCACACGGAGCCCGCGAACCGGACTCCAGACCGGGAAGGATAACGTGAACGCGTTTTCGGCCATGCGCCTCGGTTGTGTTAACGTGAGGGGGATGGACACGGCGGCCGGGCTTGACAGCCTTTTGGAGCCGTTGAGCCTCTGCCTCGACGCGGAGTCGGCTCGACGTCTGGTTGCCTTTCGTGTCGATCAACCAATGCAGGCGCGGATCGAAATGCTCGGCGAGCGGGCCAACGAGGGTAATCTCAATGCTTCCGAAAGGTCCGAATACGAAGCACTGATTAACGCGGCTGACTTTATCGCAATCCTCAAACTCAAGGCTCGCCGGCATCTTGACCAGATTCCTCATTAGAAATGGATGCCGGAACCCGGCGGTTGGTGCGTGAGAGGGCTCGGGAGCGATGTGAGTACTGCCGCCTTCACCAAAGGAACAGCGAGTTCTTGCATCACATCGAGCATGTGATTGCTCGACAGCACGGCGGTTCAGACGAGGTCGATAATCTCGCGCTGGCGTGCCATCGCTGCAACCTTCATAAGGGCCCCAACCTCAGTGGAGTTGATCCCTTAACCAACGCCGTCGAGATTTTGTTTCACCCGCGGCGCGACCATTGGCCTGAACATTTTGAATTCCGAGGTGCGTACCTTGAGGGGTTGACACCAGCTCGTCGCGTGACCGTTGAGGTACTCGCGCTGAATGATGCCAGGCGTCTCGAGTTAAGGCAGGAACTCTTGGCTCTCGGCGAGTTAACCTGACACTTTTCCCGAGCGCGTCATGAGCGCCTACGCTAAAATATGATGGTGAGGTGCTTGCTCTCTTTGATGTGGCTGGCTTCAGCGGCGTTCGGCCAGACTGGATCGTTTTCCAATAAGCTCTATCCCGTTCTCAAGGACGCGGGGTGCGCCGCGTGTCACAACAGCAACGGAGTCGCCTCGGCAACCAGGCTGCACTTTCCCGATGCTGACGCGCCTCCGGATCGCGTAGAAGCGTTCGGCAATTCACTCGTCAAGTTGGTGGACCGCGAACATCCCGATGAGTCGTTACTTCTGAAAAAGCCCACTCTGCGCGTCCCTCACACCGGCGGTCTGCGAATCAAGCCGGGCAGCGCTGAAGAGGCAGTTCTCAAAGCCTGGATTCTGACGCTTGCATCGCTCTCGGGAGATGAGCTCGCGAAAGCTATGAAGTATAGCGACATGGAGCAGGCGCCGCATAGCTCTGGAGCGCCGGCTGCCGTGCTTCGCCGGCTGACGCACAGCCAGTACAACAACACCGTCCGCGATTTGCTGGGCGATCAGACCGCTCCCGCGAGCCAGTTTCCGGCTGAGGACTTCGTGGATGGCTTCAAGGATCAGTACGACGCACAGAACCTGTCACCACTGCTCGCGGAAGCTTACAGCACGGCTGCCGAAAAGCTCGCGCGCAATGCCTTCCGCAACGGCGACACGCGCGGCTTGATCCATTGCAAGGCGTCGGAGGAGTGCCGCGGCAAGTTCATCCGAAGTTTCGGCCTGCGCGCTTTCAGAAGACCGCTGAATGCGGGCGAAGTTGAACGCTATACGCGGCTGTTCTCAAGCGAAACCGATTTTATGAAGGGCGCGCAGTTGGTAGTGGAAGCCATGCTGCAATCGCCCGCTTTTCTCTTTCGGCTGGACGCAACTTCCAATCCGAAATGGAAATCCTACGCAGCCGCCAGCCGCTTGTCCTACATGCTTTGGGATAGCATGCCGGATGCGGCTTTGATGGACGCAGCCGCTAATGGTGAGCTTTCCACGCCGTCGGGCATCGAGAAAATGGCGCGCCGCATGCTGCCGGATCCGCGCGCGCACCAAGCTGTTGACGAGTTTACTTCCGAGTGGCTGCGCTTCGACCGCATCCTCACCGGCAGCCGCGACCGCCGGCGATATCCCAAGTTTAGCCGCGAGACTGCAGTGGCCATGACCGAGGAAGCACGGCAATTCGTCGCCGACTTAGTCTGGAACGACCGCAATTTCATGGAAGCCTTCACGGCGAGCTACGGTTTTGTCAACGCGGATCTCGCTTCCATCTACGGCGTGCCCGCGCCGGCCCAGGAATTTGTACGCACGGATTTCCCATTGGAATCCGAACGCGCCGGGTTGCTGGGGCAGGCGCTTTTTCTGGCGCTCTCGGCCAAACCGGATGATACTTCACTGACTGGCCGCGGCCTCTTCGTGCGCGAGCAGTTTCTCTGCCAGCATGTGCCCCCGCCTCCAGCGGGCGTGAATACGAATCTTGCGCCATCCACCGAAGCTCATCCGCAGACCAATCGCGATCGGATGAGCGAGCACGTGTCGAATGCGGTGTGCGCCACTTGCCACAATTTGATCGATCCCATCGGATTCGGCTTCGAGAAGTTTGACGCGGTCGGGGCACGGCGGGATAAATACGAGCTCCGCTTTTATGGAGGTCACGGCGGCGGACATCAACCACCCAAAACGGTAGATTTGACCATGGATACGAATGGTTTTGTGGCCGGCATTCCCGACTCGCACTTTTCATCCCCGCGCGAGTTAGGCGCTGTATTGGCGAAGACCCCGCAATGCCAGGAGTGCATGGTGAAGCAATATTTTCGCTATGCGGCCGGGCGCATGGAAACACCGGCCGACCATCCCGTCATTGAGCAGGCTCTCGAGCATTTTCGGAATTCTCAATTCCGCTTCCAAGAACTTATAATTGCTATAGCACGCGGCCGGGAGTTTCCTGGCGAGGAAGGAACCGCGCATGTCGCACGTAATAACTAAACGCGCTAGTGTCTCGCGTCGAAAGTTACTCAAAGGGTTCACGTTAGCGGGTGGCGCCTGGATCGGTCTGCCGCCGTTGGTCTCGATGTTCAATTCCACCGGCACTGCCTATGCGGCGGAACGTGCAGCTACAGGCAAAGTGGCGGAAGCGCCCATCGAGAGCCGTTTCGTCCTGTGGTTCAACGGCAACGGAATTCCTGAGCGTTATTGGATTCCGGCCGAGACCGGTCCCGGCTTCAGCCTGACGCCCTGCTTGGCGCCGCTGGCGCCTTTTCGCGACGATATCCACGTGATTAGCGGGCTCGACAATTTTGCCGCAGGCCTGCCCGGACCAGGCAATGGCCATCACAATTCCATGAGCGGCTTGATGAGTTGCACGCCGTTCACCAGCCGCGGCGCAGGCGGCGCTTCCATCGATCAAGTTATCGCCCGCAAGATCGGCGGCGAATCCCGCTTCCGTTCCTTGCAGCTCGGCGTTGCTCAGGAATCCTTCGGCGAGAGCATCCAGCGCAACATGAGCTGGGCGGCCATGGATCGTTCGTTGCCGCCAGAGATGTTACCGGACCGGCTCTTCGATCGCCTGTTTGGCCGCCGCGAAGAAGGCTGGATCAACCGCAAGCGCAGCATTCTGGATGTCGTGCTGGAAGACGCCGCGGCCTTGAAGAAGGATCTGCCCAAAGACGATCAGGCACGCGTGGAAGAGCACCTAGCGTCGGTGCGTGATGTGGAGCGCGCCATCACCAGCCTGCCTCCTGAGTACCGCCGCATCGATCCGCCGGAATACGAAGACATGAAGGACTGGCCGCGGATCGCCAAGCTCCAGAGCGATCTTTTAGCGCAAGCCCTAATCACCCGCCAGACGCGAGTCGCGTCGTACATGTTGACCAAGTGCCAGAGCATCTGCCGCTTCCCGTGGCTCGGTTACACGGCGGCGCGGCACCACGACTACACGCATGCTGACGGTAGAGCGCCGGGCGCGGACGGTGTGGAAGGGCAGCGCATTCTGCGCGATATTTGCAAGTGGCATTGCGAGGAATTCGCCTATTTGCTGGGCCGTTTGAAGTCCACGCCGGAAGGCGACGGAACGCTGCTGGATCACTGCTGCCTGGTCTATGTACACGAGCATGCCGAAGCCAATCCGCACAAGAATAACGGGCTGGGTTTGATAGTAGCTGGCCATGCCGGAAGGCTGGCCACCGGCACGCACACGGAATACACCGGCACCGTTGGGGATCTGTATGTCACATTAGCCGATGAAGTAATGCACGCAGGCATCGGGACATTCCCCACTTACAATCGCAAACTTACCGAAGTGCTGACTTAGTGCTCCGGCTCCTCTGCTTTATTCGCCGCGTCCAAGCTTCCAGCCAGAATCTTGCATCTCGGATTAGCGCGTCTTAGGTCCGCTACACCCTTTTCCGTAACCTGAGTCCCCGCCAGATCCACCCGCTGAAGATTGCGAAATGAGGCCAGCACCGGGATCACGTCGTCGCCAATGCGGGCGCAACTTTCCAGATCCAGCCACTCGATCTTAGTAAGTCCCGCTAACCTTTGCAGACCGCGCGCAGAAACTAGCGTCCCATTCAGGCGCAAATGACGCAAATTCCCAAGTGTTGCGATGGCATCCAGGCCTGGCTCGGTCAAACTCACCGACCATAAACCCGAATCAGTCCGCTCGGCGCCGCTCAGGTCCAAATAAACTAATCCCGGCAACTGCCGCAATGATTGCAGCCCTGCGTCTGTGAGCTTGTTGCCGCCGATTGCCAGTTCCTTCAGATTAGTCAGCGGCGTAAGCAGCTCCAACCCCACGTCGGTGATCTGCGCGTAGCCGGCGTCGAGAGATTCAAGCGAAGTGACGCCCGACAAGTGCTGTAGCGTGGTGTCGGTGATCTTCGTTCCACGCACGCTTAGCCGTTTCAAATGCTTCCAACCCTTCAGAGCAGAGAGGCCCGCATCGGTAATCAGCTCATCGGAATAAAGATTCAGATCGGTAATCGCGGGCGCATCTTTAAGTTGCTCCAGGCCGTGATCGCTGATGCGTGTCAGCGACAGATCAAGCTGCGCGAGATTCGGTAGACGTGCCAGTTCGGCGAGGTCGGAGTCGGTGATCCAAGTCGCATGCAGGTCGGCGGCCACAATCTGCCCGGATCCATCGCGCGTGACCGTGCCACCCGCTTCGGTGATCCAGGATGAAAGATCACGGGCTCCAACGCAAGCGACCGCGGCGACGGCAATCAACGCGAGGCGCATCCGGTTCAGCCCCTCCCGCGGCGCGCCGGCAGCGCGGAATCGCGATCGAAGATGATTGAGCAACCGGGCAGCGCGGCTTTGAGTTGCGCCAGGCCTTTCTCGGTTATCAGGGTATGGTAAAGATTCAAAACTCTTAAATTGGGCATCGATTTCAGATCCTCGATACCGGCATCGGTTACTTTGGCCATATTGAGCCGCAGTTCACGCAATCGGGGAAATGTTTTCAGCGTATCCAGCGCTTTGTCATCCACCGAGGTATAGTCCAGATTGAGCACCGCCAGGTTCTTAAGATTTGCGAGCACGGCCAGGGCGTTGTCATTTGTGGCGGTACGCACTAATTCCAGCCGCTCCAGATTTTCCAGGCCGCGCAGGCTTTCGAAGCCCTTATCGCTGAACCGGCAACTATTGAGCCCCAGCTCACGCAGGTTTTTCAGCATCGCTACGTGCTGCAAGCCCTTGTCTCCGATATCGGTACCGTCAAGCTCCAGCACTTTTAGTTGACTGAGCCTTTCGACAAATGCCAGCCCCTCGTCGGTAATGTCGGAGTAGCTCAACCGCAGCCGCTCGAGGCTGCTGATTTCGCCCATCTGTCGCAATCCTTCATCAGTCACGGGAGAACTAGTGAGATCCAGTTCGATGAGGGAGGTCGAACCTTTCAGATCCGCCAAACCCGGACCCTGCACCAGCGTACCCGCCAGCCGCAGCGTCTGAAGCGTCCGCAGTCCGCTCAAATCCGCCAATCCACCATCTGAAACTGTAGTATTGCTGAGGATCAGCTCTTTCAAGCCAGTCAGCGATTTCACCGCGTGGAGACCGAGGTCTCCCGTTTCCGTTGCGGAGAGATCGAGCGTCTCGATATTTCCGAGTCCCTTCAAATAATCGAGCTGCGCATCGTTCACGCGCGTGGCCGCGAGCGAGACGGCGCGGACTTTCCCGTCTTTGAATTCAGCCTTCCCGCCCAACGCTCGAATCCACTCGGCAATCGCCTTGTCACCTGTTCCAGAAGGGCGCAAGGCGGCCACGCCAGCAGTTGGACCCGCCGCGCCACCTACAAATTCCACCGAGCAGCCCGGTAGCGCCGCATGCATGGCCTGAACGCCACTCGCTGTTACGCGGCTGTAGCGCACGTCGAGCGCAACCAATTCCTTCAGCGCGGCCAGCTTCGCCAAGCCCGCATTGGTGATGTGGCTGCGATAAAGATTCAGCTCCCGCAGATGGATCATGCCGGCCAGGATCTCCGCGCCGGCATCATCGATTTCCGCGCCCAGCAAATTGAGCTTCCGCATGGCTGTCAGGTTCCGCAAGGAAGCGAGTCCACCATCGGTGACCTTCACACCGTAGAGATCCAATTCCTGGAGTCCCGTGAGTCCACTCAGACGCTTTAGTCCTTCATCGGTGATCGCTGTATTGCGCAAGTAAAGGCGCCGCAGCTCCTTGAGCCCTTCGAGCCCCTTCATGCCCTCGTCCGTGAAGGTCGAGTCATTCAAATCCAGCGACTGCAAGTGTACGAACTTAGTAAGATCTGGTTTCACTACCTGGCTCTGTGACAACCGAAGCTCCTTGAGTTGTGTAAGTCCAGTCAAATAGGCCAAGCCCTTATCCTGGATGTTGTAAGTGGGCAGGAAATGCAGGCTGAAGTAGAGCCGCTCGAGGTTTTTCAAACCGGCCAGATACTTCAGATCCTCGTTAGCGTCCAGAGGGCTGTCCGAGAATGGCGTCCAAATGGAAGCCGGCAGATAAAGTTCGCGCAGGCCAGTCAGGCCGCTGAGTTTTTCGAGCTTCTGCGGTTCGATTAGCGTGTTGGTTAGATCAACGCCCGTGATGTGCAGGTCGCCGGCGGGCAGCTCGGAAAGATCGCGCAAAGATGTCCGGTTCCCTTCAAGAACCACTCGACCGCCTTGCCGGATCACCCACTCCGCAACACTGGCTACATCTTTTTCGGTGGCCGCCATCGCGAGGATGGCCGAAGCCAACAGGCAGAAAGCCGGTCGTTTAAACACCTTTACGCCAGCCCTGATCCGCATTACCCTTTACATCCAGCGTAATCGATCCGTCAGGATTCAACGGCTGCTCCGAGGCCCACGCAACCGGCCTGAAGACGCCCGGCCGAATTTCGATCTGCGCCGAAAGCAGAATTTTGCCGACATAACCCGAGGGAAGAGCGAACGCGCCCTGCCGGATGCCTCCGCCATAAGGATGGCCCGCATCCAAAGCTCCACGCAATTTCAGTTTTCCATCCGGGCTTTCCAGATGCAGCCACAGCACTCCCGGAACTGCTGCAACGCCCCGATTCGCAACAGCCACGATCAGTTCCGGTGCGCCGTATCGCTTGCGCTGCCACACCCACGCGGGACGCAGCCGGTATCCTAGGTTCGCGCGCAGCCGTTCGAAACCACGTGGAAACTTTTCGTTGTAGGCGGCGAGATTGTCAGCTTCGGTCCACAGAGCCCAATAGTTGGTCTTGATGTCCAGGACGTGCAGCATGTAGTTTTCAAGAGTGTTGACCTGCGCGGAATCCAGTTCAATTTTCGATGAATCAGCCTCGCGATAATAGCCGTCCTCCAGGATCGACGCCAGCCACGGCGGACGATTGGCCAGTTCCTCAATCTGAATCGGCTCCTCCACGATAATGCTGTCGGAGCGAAGCCACGCCCCGGCGCGCACCGCGTTGTCCAGCACCTGCCGGTTGCCCACCGCGCTGATGTCGGGCTGCGTGTTTACCGCGAGCGGCGTTCGCTTCCAGGTTTCCAATTGGCGCGCGGTCATGCTCACAAACGTGCGTTCGGCGGTTCGATAATCCGGAAACGGATTCGGGAAATTGCTGGTGTGGCCTTCACCCCAGAAACCGTACTGCATCAGATCCATCCACTCAATCAAAGGATCACCTTCAAATTGAGTGGCCAGCAAATCGTTCAGATCGGCGAAAGCTTTTTGGAACTCGGGATGATCGTAGCGTGGCTCGATGTAGTCTCCCGAATTCTGCCCCGGTATCTTCCCGATTTTCACTAGCGGCACTTTCGACCGCAGAAACTCCGGAAGGGCCAATTGCTCAGGCTGAAAAGATTGATTGGAGAGCTGGATTCGAAACGCCACACGCAATCCGTGCTGCTTAGCAGCGGCGAGAGTCAACGCCCAGACAGGATCCAGATCCAGTTTACCTGGGCGTTTCTGCACATTGCGCCAGTCGCAGCGTATATAAAGCACATCCACGAACGGCAGGCTGGCCATTTTCTGGACGTGCTGCTCCAGAGTCTCGCGGCCGGCCCGCGCAGCCAACGATGGACCGCCTTCTTCCCATGTGTAGCCCACCAGCCCCAGCCCAGGATTCCGCAGAGGCTTTTCGGACGCAGTGGTGAACAGGATGGTTTGCCAGCCCTCGTCCTGATCCACATCGAACGGACCCTGGTTGAGCCGCTCGCGTACGGCTGGGCCAGACCCAAAATCGAAACCTTGCCAGAGATGCGGCGGAACGTCCGCCTGTGCTCTAATTACGGGGAGCGCGGCAGCGCCCTTGAGCAAATCTCGTCGTTTCATTGGACTAGCCGCAGAGGTGACATTGCTTGGGTGTATTGCCGGAGAATAACCAAAGGAAGTATAACGAAAGAAAAAGAAAGAGTCAATGTTGAATAGGCGCGACATGCTGCTCGCGATCGCTGCCGGCACGGGCCTAGCGCTGCGCGGCCAGCACGCGGGAAAACCAAACATCATCGGCTATCGCGAGTACGCGAAATGTCTGCCGGACGCGATTCGAACGCTCGCGGCCGAGGCTTACGAACGCCGCACCGCAGAGATCCGCAAGCTGACCAACGCCGCCGCGATTCACGAGCGGCAGCGGTGGGCGCGCGAGACCTTCTGGAAAATTGCCGGCGCGTTGCCCGAGCACACGCCTCTGAATGTCCGCACCACCGGCTCATTCGAGCGGGAAAAATATCGCGTAGAGAAGTTGGTTTACCAAGGCCGTCCGAATGAGTGGATTTCAGCCAATCTCTACATCCCCAAGAACGGCAGCGCCCCATTTCCCGGCGTCCTGTTCCACATGGGCCACACGAATAACGGCAAAGCCGGGGATACCTATCAACGCTGCTGCCAAGGATTGGTACAGCTTGGATTTCTGGTGCTCGCGTTCGATCCGATGGGTCAGGGTGAGCGCATCAATTATCCAGGGCCCAACGGTCAGTCCCGACTGCCTTCCGCGGACGACGAGCACACCAAAGCCGGAATGCAGATGCTGTTGATCGGCGAAACGGCGACAGGCATGCAAACCTGGGATGCCGTGCGAAGTTTAGATGTTCTGGCATCGCATCCGCTGGTAGATCCGAAACGTCTGGCATCCACTGGGCAGTCAGGCGGAGCCACCGTTACCATGATGCTGGCTGCCGTGGACGACCGGTTGGCCTGCGCTGCAGTTTCATCGGGCAACACGGAAAACTTCGCCTGTGCTAACTTTCACCCTCCCGGATCCACGGACGATGCGGAGCAGAATTTGGTCGGCTCCGCTCCGCTGGGGTTAGACCGGTGGGACCTGCTGTGGCCAATCGCACCCAAGCCTCTGCTGATCCTCACCAGCGCGAAGGATTCCTTCGGCACCTATTCACCGAACTATGAGGACAATGGCCTGGAAGAATACGGCCGCCTCGAAGCCGCGTATCAATTGCTCGGGAAGTCCGATCATTTGCTGCGCTTCGAGTCGCCGCTACCGCACGGGCTCTCTTATGTGCTGCGCCTGGAGATTTATCGGTGGCTCACGCGCTGGCTCGAGGACGGCCGGGAAATCGATCAGGAGCCTCCGGTGGCACCGGAATCGGAACGCAATCTGTGGGCAACCGAATCGGGAAGCGTGGCGCGCGATTTAGGAAGCCGGACGCCGTTCCAGTCGACGCGGGAGAAAGTGCGGGCAATCAAAACGCCATCCAAGCCGGCGGATTTGCCGAGCCTGCTCGGGATGGCACCAATGCAGGGTCGATCGCGAATGCGCGAGCTCAGCCGCGTGCCATCGCGCGATTGCGACATTCTCGCCGTGGAAATTCCGAGCGCCGAACAGGTTTGGGTCCCGGCCTGGATTTTCGTGCCGAAGCAACCCGTGCGGCGACTATCGATTATCGTTGAGCCCGGGGGCCGCAATTCCGCGTGGCAGGAAGGTGGCCTGTACCAACGGCTGGCGGCGGAAGGGACGGTTGTGTGCGCTCCTGATCTGCGCGGCATCGGCGATCTGCGGCCGGAATACAGTGCTGGCGCACCAGCCTACACCGGTGAGCGCGCGAACGAAGAGAATTATGCGTGGGCATCGCTGATACTCGGGCGAAGTTTGCTGGGACAACGAGTGACGGATCTATTAGCGGTGATCGATGCTCTCTCAGCTCGCGAGTGGGGAGGAAGGCCACTGCTGGCGGCTCGTGGGCAATTAACTATTCCGGCGCTCTGCGCAGCGTCTCTTGCGCCAAAGATCGCCGGGTTGTACCTCGCGGAGCACCTGATCAGCTGGCGAAGTCTGGCGGATACCGAGATGTATGATCACCCCTTCGCTAACTTTGTTCCCAATGTTCTTCGGTCCACCGACCTGCCAGAGATTGCGTCCGCCTTCGCGCCGCGCAAGATCACCATCGCAGGTATTCTGGATGGCGCCGGCCAGCCGGTTCCCACGTTAGAAGCACGGCAATCTTACTCAGGTTCCAACATAGAGGTTCGCGAGAAAGCCGCCTGGGATGTGGCGGCGTTGTCGCACTTTTGAATTACGCCACGATCACTTCCACACCCTTATTGCGAATGGCCTCCAGCGTTTCCGGGCGCGCCCGGTCATCCGTTATTACGCGGCGCACACTGTTGATGGCGCCGATCACCGACAAGCTTCTGCGCCCGAGCTTGCTGGCATCCGCCACCACCGTAACCTCGTGCGAAATCCGCATCATGGTGGTGTTCAGCAACGCTTCCAGCAGATCGGGAGTGGATAATCCGATTTCCGGATCCAATCCATCCACGCCCAGGAAAAAGTGATCGGCGTGCAATTCCGATAGGAACCGTTCCGCCTGCGGACCCACGAACGATCCGGATACGTGGCGCATCACTCCGCCAATCATGATCACCGAAATGTTCGACGCGTCCACGAATTCGTCCGCGATGTTCAGCGCGTGAGTGATCACCGTCAACGATTCGATGTTGGTTCGCTTCAGCGCGCGCGCCACCTCCGCCGTGGTGGTGCCGGAATCCAGAATTACGGTCTGATGCGGAAGCACCAGCTTCGCCGCGGCCCTTCCGATGCGGGTCTTTTCGGCATGGTAGATGGTCTTCTTGATATTGAGCGGGAAATCCTGATGCGGCTCCTGCGGCAGCATCGCTCCGCCGTACGATCGCACCAGGATGCCCTTCTCGGCCAATTGTTCCAGGTCGCCGCGCAGAGTCACGGCCGAGACACCGAAGCGGCGGACCAGATCGCCCACCGACACCCGTCCATCGTTCTTGAGCAGCCGCACGATTTCGCGTCGTCTTTCTCCCGCCAGCAGATTAGAGCGTTTACCGGACATTCAGTCTTTCAGTGTAAGGCAGGAGGATGAAACCGCGCCGCCCAGCGCGGGCAGCGCCGGGATTCCTCCGGTCAACGGTTCGAGCCATGCCCGAAAGGCCGGCATATCATCGGTTGGTTCCTCGGGCATCCAAGCTTTGGGAAATAATCGCTCTTGCGCGGCCACATCGGCGAGATCGGCTAAGCCGGTAGTGCATTCGTACGCGGGGCCCGGCTTACGTTCGAGCGTGATCATCCTCCCGCCGATTCCGGCCAATGCGGCGCGGACTGCTGCGCGGCCACAGGAGCGAGCTTCGGCCCGATCCACTTCGGAAACCAGCGCCGAGCAAGAGCGCCCCAATAATCCGGGCTTCTCACTGCGCGCGCTGACCTTCAACGTCTTCGAGAGCCGCTGCGAAAGCACATGTGCGAGGTTGAGCGCCAGCGGCGCGCGACTCGAAACGCGTTGGTCCGCGCCGAAGGGTTCGCCCTTTGGGTCTAACTGACCCTCGCAAACGGCGATTACAGCCCGGCCCAAGCGGAGGTAGCAGCGTTCGACATCTTCCGCCAACTGATCGAATGGTAGCGCCCGCTCCGGCATGTAGATTAGATGCGGTGCGTCATCGGGATGCCGCCGCGCTTGAATAGTAGCGGCCGCGAGCCAGCCCGCATTGCGCCCCAGAATTTCAATTACCGTGATGCCTGGCAGCGCGCGATTGTCGGCTCCGATGTCGCGCACGGCGTAAGCGAAGAAACGAGCGGCTGACGCGTAGCCTGGACTATGGTCGGTGATCGCCAGATCGTTGTCGATGGTCTTGGGCACTCCGACCACGAAAGCTTCATAAGACGATTTGGCGATCGCATCGGAAAGCCGCAGCGACAGTTCCATGGTGCCGTTCCCGCCATTCAGGAAGATGTAACGAATGTCATGCTTGCGCAAAACGTGCAGGATGGTGTCGAAATCCGGCTCCGCGATTTTGGCGCGGGAAGATCCGAGCAGCGATCCTGGCGCAAGCGCAACCTCCGCCCAGAACGACTGGTGCTCTGCTAACAAGTCGGCGAAAGTTTCTTCCAGTATCCCGGTTGCGCCACCCAGCGCGCCGTATAGCTTCTCTATCCCGGAGCTGCGGCATTCTTCCACGATTCCGGCCAGGCTGGAATTCAGAACGGTGGTCGGGCCCCCGCCGTGCGCAACCAGCGCATTTCCTCGAACTTTCATAGCTGTCCGTGTTCCAGTCCTTACGAACGACCCCGTCCAGCGATTATACCGTATCATTCCTTTCGATCTCTTGCTAAAATCATCTTTTGATTTCGTTTTTTCGGAGGAGATGAAAATTGCCCGAAGTAACTACAACCGCCCCGTGCGCGGTCGATGGAGCGACCTTGCATGTCAATGATCTGCTGAGCGAAAGCCGGGAAGAGCAGGAACGCGGCGGATACTTTCATACCCTGCGCGAGATTCTCCAGCAGCCTTCCACATGGCTCGACACGGCGGAGCGGATGACCGCAAGAGCGGCGGAATTGTCACCGTGGGTGGAAGGGATTCGGTCGCTGGTGCTCACAGGGTCAGGAAGTTCCGAGTACGCCGGTGCGTGCGTTCGTCTGGTTCTTCAGAATGCGCTCAGCGTCGCCACGCAAACCCTGGGAGGTGGAGTATTGTTGACCCACGGCGCCAGGGCAATTCCGCCGGAACGGCCAGGATTGATGATCTCGTTGGCTCGCTCCGGCGACAGCCCGGAAAGCGTGGCCGCCGTTTCGCTGATGCTGGATGTGGAGCCCGGGATACGGCATTTGGTAATCACCTGCAACCGGCAAGGGCGGCTGGCTATAACTTATCGGGACGATCCGCGGGTGCAAGTGATTGCGCTGGATGAGCGAACCAATGACCGTAGTCTGGTGATGACCAGCAGTTTCACGAATATGGTGCTCGCGGCACGAGCGCTCGGTTTGTTACAAGCTCCCGATCGTTATCGGGCGCTGTGCCGGGATTTGAGCGAGAGAGCCGGGCGGCTGCTGGGAACGAGCTTTCCGGTGCTGGCTCGCGTGGCGGAAAAAGACTTCAACCGAGTCCTGTTCCTTGGAAGCGGTTCCCGCTTCGGTGCTGCGCGCGAATCCGCCCTCAAGATGCTCGAGATGACGGCCGGCCGTGTTATCGCGATTAGCGAGACATATCTGGGGTTGCGGCACGGCCCCATGAGTTTGGTTCATTCCGACACTTGGGTGGTTTGTTTCCTCTCCTCCGATCCTCAGATTCGAGGCTACGAGTCCGACTTGATCCGCGAGCTGAGCCGCAAACAACTCGGACTGGGCAAATTGATTTTTGGCGAACATATACCGCACGATCTCGCTGGCCCGGCCGATGTCCTGGTGGAGTCGACAGGCAGCGCATCGTTGGGAGATGAAGATTGGCCGGTTCTGGATGTTATCGTGGGCCAGATTCTGGCGTTTTTCCGCTGCCGCAAAGAAGGTTTGCAGCCGGATTCACCTTCGAGCGACGGCGTGATCCAGCGCGTGGTCCAAAATTTCGCCTTGCATCGCACGGAGACCGCCCCTTGAAGATTCTGATCGCCGGCGAACTGAATCTTGACCTGATTCTGCAAAACTATCGCAGCTTTCCGGCGCTGGGACGCGAGGTTCTGGTGGAGGATGTCACGCTCACTATGGGCAGCGCGTCCGCGATTTGCGCGTGCGGAATAGCGAAACTCGGCAATGCCGTCACTTTCGTGGGCAAGGTGGGAGCGGATTCCTGGGGCGAGCTGTGCAAGGATAAACTCGCCGCGTGCGGCGTGGACATCTCCAGGATCATGGTGGATACAGCGCTCAAGACTGGAATCACGGTATCCATAACATCGGCCACAGATCGCGCCCTGGTCACTTATCCGGGAGCGAGTACCGCGCTCGCAGCGTCGGATTTCACGCCGGAGAGCTTTCGCGGGTTTCAGCACTTGCACGTTTCCTCGTTCTTCATCCAGCAGGGGCTTCGGCCGGGCATTAAACAGTTACTAGGTCTGGCCAGCGAATGCGGATTAACAACTTCGCTCGATCCAGGCTACGATCCAGATGAGAAATGGGGGCGCGATCTACTGGACGCACTAAGCGAAGTGGATATATTTTTTCCCAATGAAGTTGAACTGGAAGGTGTGACGGGTTTGCGGGATCGCGAGCAGGCCTTGCGGAGCATCGCCAATGGACGGACTCTTACGGTTGCGAAGCTTGGTATTGATGGCTGCATGGCATTCGAATCTGGAAAGATCGTGACAGTCCCCGCGTTTCCGGTGCAACCTGTCGATACCACCGGCGCGGGCGATTCCTTCAACGCAGGGTTCTTGCACGCCTGGCTGCGCGGTGCGCCTCTTCGTGATGCCATGACCTTCGCCGCCGCATGCGGCGCGTTATCCACACTCTCGTCGGGAGGAACCAGTGCTCAGCCCACCGAGCAGGAGGCGCGTCGGTTCCTGGCCGAACGCGAGGCGCAGCCGATCGGAAAAACGACATGAAGCGTAGAAAGTTCCTGACGTCAGCCGGTCTGGGTTTTGCAGCGGCGAATGTGGGGTCCACTCCGGCCCCGGCTCAGCAATCCGCGCGGAAACCGCTGGATATTTCCGAGTACGAACCGAAGAGCATGCTTCGCGTGAAGGAAACGCGGGTGGAGCGTGCCCGATTTCCAGTGATCGACATTCACACGCATCTCTCGTTCTCGAAATTAGCCACCAACGGCGTCCAGATGTCCGACGAGCGTAATTATTCGGGCGCTCCGCCGGAGCTGCTCCCAGTGATGGACCGGAAAAATCTTGCGGCCATGGTGAATCTCACGGGCGGTTATGGCAAGGGGCTGCAGGATGCCATTGCCCGCTACGACAATGCGTTTCCGGGACGCTTCTATACTTTCACGGAGCCCTGGTATAGCCGCTTCAAGGAATCGAATTACCCGAGTTTCCAAGCTGGCGCAATCGAGGAGGCGCATCGCGCCGGAGCCAAGGGTTTAAAGATCCTGAAAACTCTGGGCCTGTATCTCAGAGACAACATCACTTCGGGAAAGCTGGTGACGGTGGATGATCCCCGCTTCGATCCCATGTGGGACGCCTGCGGACAACTGAATATGCCGGTGGCGATTCACGTTTCCGATCCGGTGGCCTTCTTCACGCCTACGGATCGGTTCAATGAGCGCTATGAGGAATTAAACAACCATCCCGACTGGTCCTTCTATGGCAGGGATTTTCCGAGCAACGCTCAAATTCTTGAGGCGCGTAACAGAGTGATTGCGAGGCATCCGAAAACGCAATTCGTGGTGTTGCACGTAGGCAATTTCGCCGAGGATCTGGAAAATGTTTCCGGGAATCTGGACCGCTTCCCGAACATGAGCGTGGAGATTGGTGCGCGCATCGGCGAGCTGGGCCGCCAGCCCCGCGCCTCGCGCAAGTTCTTCGAACGCTACCAGGATCGAATTCTTTTTGGCACCGACGCGGTGCCGCACGGAGACGAATTTCCTCAGCAAGTCTTCAACGACAAGTTGTACGAAATTTATTTCCGGTTCCTGGAAACGGACGACGAATATTTCGACTACGCTCCCGCGCGCGTGCCGCCGCAAGGGCGCTGGCGCATCTACGGGATACAATTACCCGATCCGATCTTGCGAAAGGTTTATAACGAGAACGCCGCCCGGGTATTAGGTATTAAGAGCCCCAGCGCTTAGTCTACGCGTCCTGGATAATCTATCTAGGAGGCTCCCATGAGCAACAGTGGCTCAGTGCAACCAAAGGTCGTTTATCCAACTTACGGCGTTCACAATCCACCGCAATACAGCCCCTGTGAGTGTCCGGATTGTCTCTATCCCCGCGGCCCGGGTGAGCCGTCCGATCCCTTATATCCCTTGTATTGGTCGGCCAAGTGGACCATGTACCGCGTCTTCAATCACTACGCGGAGAACCCTCCGCCTTACGACGGCAAGCCGCCGGCCTCACTGAAACCGGGCGTCGACTACCAGGTTTCTTACGGAGCAACCTACTACGACAGCACTTGGCGCGGGCCGAACGGCGAAGAGGGAGCCATGATGGAGCACTACGAAGAATGGAGCCTGCCCATTTTTCCGATGGACAATCACTTCAGCTCGTCGTTTATTTCGCTCGGCGACAAAGCGTATTTTCTTACTTACGAAAAGGACCGTCCCAAAGGGATGCCGCCGATTTGTATGTTCTCCGATTTAAACCATCCACCGCGGCGGGATTTCATCAAACATTTGCCCTACAGTTTGGGAGACAGTCAACGGCTGGGAGGCCGTGTGCAGGGATATTCTTTCTGGACAAATCCGGATCCGGACAAGCCGCCCATTCAAGTTGGCGCTAGTCCTGACCGGACCGCGGACAAGGCGATTCTGTTTGGCTACGCGTTCAAGAGCGAATGGGAGCTGGACAGTGCCGATAAATCCGCCGCGCCCTACCGGCATCCGCATTCATTCTATTTCTCGGGCTTTCCGCTTAACCCACCTGACGCGCCGATAGTGAGTCAAAACTACACCCAGTTCGCCATGATCCGTCCGGACCCGGCGGAGACTTGGGATCTAGTTGCGAAGTTCTCGGGCGGCCAGGGGATTCCTCCGGCGTGCAATCTGTTTGGCTCGTCCGAAGCCGATGCGCAGTTGGGCGACCAGGCGCCTATGTGGGATGGGAAGAAGCGGCGACGTTAGTGGGCTGTCGTTGCTGAATCTTTATTACTGCCATGCGTCGCCATGAGTGGCGACGCGGCACGCAATAGTGCGTGCGCTACGCGCGTAGCGCGAACACTCGTGTTTGCCGCGTTCGCACTCATGCGAACGCATGGTTTCGCGATACTAGGAAAACCGCATTCCGCCCTGCACATTTACGTATTCGAAGCTGGGCCCGACGGTCTGGCCGCTGCCATCGCCGGTGTCCGTCTGGAACAGCGCGACCGCCAAAACGCGCAGATCGTACATCATCCCGATGGCCGCGTCCAGCGTGTCCGGCTTGGTGTTGAATACATCGTGCAGCGCGTTCAGCAAGGTGGAGTAGCTGTAAGCGAACGCCTCGATGCGCGTCCGAGCTTGGGTACCCGCGGCGAAATCGGCGATCTTGCAATTGGGCCGTAATGGCCATACGCCGGAGGGATCGAATAGGACAGCGGCGCCATTATAGCTGAACCCCGTCGGTGTCACAACCACTTCGCGTCCTTCCAAAATTTCGCCGAATTTGTAGAAGTGCGCCGGATCGCCGGGCGCTTGGAAAGGCGTCACTGAGGTGCCTTCGCCTTCGAGCTTGATGAGGTCGATGGCGCGGCAGGCGCTAACAGGGTCCGTAATGGGAAATAACTTCTCCTTCGGGAACCAACGATTTGAAACCACCTGCGGCGGTGCGGTCTTATGCACGAAGATGCCTGGCCCCAGATCCACAATCTTTTTCTTGATGGCATCGTAGAACGCACCGATGGTGGCGAACTCCGGTTCCACTTCCGCCAGCCCGAGCGTCGGTGGATGCACCGGAACTTCCTCTTCCGGCTGTTCGATGGCCCTGAACACTTTATCCACGAGCGGAATGGTGAACGCCTCGATTCCGACCTTCAGGCCGCCGATGTCCAGCGGCAACGGTCCGGGATAGTCGGGAACGAAGCCCTGGGTATTGATTTCTGGATGTCCGCCGATGGCGATCAGAATGTTGGAGGCGATGGTCATGTGCAGCATCTCCTCCACGACGATGCTCTTGATGAGTTGAGCGACGCGCTGGTTCACCCCGGGCTTGAGTGAGAACATTGCCGTCAAGTAAGGAGGGATGGTGCTGTGCTCCAGCTTGACGGCTTCCTTGAGGTAGTAATACAAGTCCGGGCCTGTCTGGGCGGCGAGAATTCCGCTTACGATGTTGCGATCGAGTTGGATCATTTGGTCTCACCTCCATCGGTTCCCGGCGCGATCTTGCCGCGCCGCTCCAGTTGCAGGATCACGGCGGTCTTACCCGCCCCCTGCTCCGGCAGCAGGTTTGCCAAGGCTTCCGAAGCCAGCGCGTCCACGGCTGCGGGCATTTTGACGGCGGGCGATTGCGATGGCGTTCCTAGGAACGGCAGGCCGTCCGGGCCTTTGGTGTTCAGTCATCTCAAAATCGTGTCACGATCGCCTGTGCCAAGGTCGCGCGTCACCGGCATGTGGTTAGGATCTTCAATCGGCAAGGCGAAGGCCAGCTTTAGAATTTTTATGTTCGAAACAACGGATCGA
>Ga0187859_10000178_pt1 | contig 44764 bp, 40 predicted proteins | sample June2016WEW_10_1_2_FD_133019 | JGI IMG/M metagenome (GOLD analysis project Ga0187859, IMG submission 133019) | Peatland microbial communities from SPRUCE experiment site at the Marcell Experimental Forest, Minnesota, USA - June2016WEW_10_10 | ecosystem: Environmental > Terrestrial > Soil >...
CATCTTCCCAGCCGGTCAACCCGTGTGCAGGAACGCCGACGATGGCACGGCTTGCGCCACCGCATCGCTTGGCGGGGGCGCCGACTCCGTACGCTACGAGTGCGGTGAGGAAGCGGGCGGAGCGATTTGGGGCGAGAGCTGCACGTTGTGGGGCGAGACCTGCGTCTCGCAGGGTATGGGCGCCGCATGCGGGGGTGGGACCGGATGCGACGCGGGAGTGCTTGCGAGCTGCGACGAGGATCTCACCCTCGTGCACTGGTGCGGCACGGACGGTGAAGACCTCGGGCTCGACTGCGCCGGCAACGGCGCTGGGCATTGCGGCGGTTTCCCAACCTCCGATGCCAGCTGGACGGCATGCGTGCCGCAGCCGGCGGCCGATGCGCCAACCCCTTGCAATGCGACCCTGAGCGTCGCATGCATGAACGGCACGGCGCTGTCGTGCCCGACGGGGGTCCCGGAAAGGGTCGATTGCTCGGCCTTGCTGGGCGGGTTGGTCGACGCCTGCAGCCCGGGCACTCTAAACCCCCCGTTCGATTGGACGAGCCCTTGCGGCTTGCCGGAGCCATGCCCCGCCGACGCGTGCGACGGGTCCGTTCTCACCGGGTGCAGTCGTGGAGCGACATTCAGCGTCGATTGCCTCGCCGAGGACCTGAAGCCATGTCGCCTGGTGACCACGGACGTGGACGCCGAGCCGCACGCCGCCTGTTCGCCTCCCTGACGTTTGTCCGGATTGAGTCGAGCCATCTATCCTTTGCGGCCCATGCCCGACGACCGCCGCAGTGCCCGACGCGCCCGGGTCTCCGGAGTCTGGGTTACGATCGAGAACGCGACGGGGCAGCGGCTGGAGGCGCAGGCCTTCGATTTGAGCCGGGGCGGGCTCTTCGCGCGGACCGACGGGCGCGTGGCGATCGGCAAGCGCCTTTCCCTGGAGATCCAGGTCGCCGGCCAGCCGTCGGCATGGCCGGCGCTGGGTCGCGTCGTGTGGGTCCGACCTTCGGCCGAAGGGCCCGATCGGCCCGTCGGCCTGGGTGTTACGCTCATCGACGTCGACGACGCCGTCTCCCAAGCGATCGATCGGCTGGTCGAGGCCGCCCAACGCGTCGATCGGGGATCGGGCGGCCGGTCGGCGGGACTCGCTCGAACGATTTTCGGAATGGCCGCGCTGCCCCCGAGCCCCGTGCCCGTGACACCGACCGTCTCGATCGTCGCAAGCGACGTCCCGGCCCCGACCCCGACCTCGACCTCGACCTTGACCCCGACCTCGACCGAAGCGAGTCGAGCGCTGACAGCGTCGCGAGGTGGACCCCCGCCTGAAGAGCCGTCGACGGCGCGCCCTACGATCGTCCAGAACCCGGCTGGGATGGCGGAGACGGCCGAGGCCAGCCTGACGATCGATCTCGTCGCGCGCAGGCCCGATCCCGTGCCTGTGTCCAAGCGCGAGGAGTACGATCGGGCGCCGGCCGACGACGAGCCCATCGTGATCCCGAAGCGGCGTGGCGGCGCGATCGTGGTCTGGCTGCTGTTGGTCACCGTCGTAGCGGCGGCTGCGTATGCTTTTCGCGACTGGCTGCCGGTCGCGTGGACCGCGTCGACGTCGATCGTCCATCGACTCGTGGATCACTGAAGGCGCTTGCCGCCGACTGTGGTCGAGCGGTGCGTGTGTGTCGCCGTCGGGGCGGTGCCGAGGCTGGACTTGGCCGGGGCAGCGCGCCGCGCCGCATTCGCCGCTGCCGCTGGACGGGAGACGTCCCGCGCCGAGCCGATCGGCGGCCGAACCGGAGCCACGACCGACGCGTCGTACGCGTCGAAGGTCGGTCCGCCCCGCTCCGACCCCAACGCGGCGTCGGCTTCGAGGATCCGCGGTGGCACGGAGCTCTGCGGTGGCGTCATCCGTGCCCGATCCGACGCGGCCGATCGGGGCGAGGTCGACGCGGCGTGCACCCGATCCAACCCAATATCCGCGCCTATCCCAGCGAACAAGACGACGGCCACCCACGGCACGATGAATCGCCGAGGCCGCCGCGGTGCCGGCGCGGCCTGCAGCGGGCGCTGCTCGGAAATTTCGAGATCGCGCCGGCTGATTTCGATGGTCGGCGGCCCCCGTGGGCTTGGCACGGCCCCGCTCGATCCCGTTGCGATCGCAGGCTGCGTCGCACCCCATCCCGCATCGATTTCGGAAATCGCGCGCTGCACGTCGGCTTGCATCTCGGCCGCGCTCGCGTAGCGATCGCTGCGCCGAAACTGGAGGGCCCGATCGATGATGCGGGCGAAGGAGTCGCTGACACCGGGTGCGATTGACTGGATCCCCGGCGCCGCGAGACTGGCCATCTTGGTGACGAGTTCGACGGCATTGGATCCTTCGTGAATCCGCCGCCCCGTGATCACTCGAAATCCGGTGGCCGCAAGGGCGAACAGGTCCGTGCCCCCATCGATCTCTTCGAGTCGCCCAGCCGCTTGTTCCGGCGACATGAACGATGGCGTTCCGAGGGCGAGACCGTACGTTGTGATGGTCTGTCCCTGAAGAAGCCGTGCGAGCCCGAAATCGAGCACCTTGACCCGAGGCCGCTCGGAACTGCCGGCGTCGCGGACGAGGAACAAGTTTTCCGGCTTGAGATCGCGGTGCACGACGCCGCGCGCATGCGCCGCTTGCAGCACGTCGAGCACGCAATCGGCGATGCGCAGGAACTCGATCTCGTCGATGGGCGGGTCGTGTTCCGCTCGCTCGTGCATCGAACGTCCTTCCAGGAGCTCCATCACGATGTAAGCGGTTCCCGCCTCGGGCCCGCTCGACACGACGTCGTCGTCGAGAACCGTGACCGCGCCCGCGTGCCCCACGCGGTTCGCGGCGTATCCTTCGCGTTGAAAGCGCTCGCGAACTTCGGAGTGTCGGGCGAGGTCGGGATGAAGCACCTTCACGGCCGCGCGTGCGCCGTTGCGATGGCAGGCCGCATAGACGGCAGCCATGCCGCCGACCCCGAGCAGGCGCTCGAGCGTCCACTTGTCGTCGAGCACGCTTCCTACGCGCGCTCGCGCACGGTGATCGATTTCGTCATCCAAACGCCTCCAGTGTAACGGGGGCACGAAGAAAAAAGATGCGTGCCCGGCCGCGGAAGGGGGGTCGGCGTCACACCGGCACGCACACCTTGACCTCCGTTATAACGGACATAGGATCGCGTCACCCGGAACTCCACGGCGACCGAAGCCCAACGAGGAGAAACGCGATGGCCATTCAGCTCGGCGATATAGCCCCCGATTTCACCCAAGACTCGACCGAAGGACCGATTCACTTTCACGAGTGGCTCGGCAAATCTTGGGGCATTCTCTTCTCGCACCCGAAAGACTTCACTCCCGTGTGCACCACCGAACTCGGCGCCGTCGCCAAGCTGAAGCCGGAATTCGACAAGCGCAACGTCAAGGTCATTGCAGTGAGCGTCGACGACGTGCCCTCCCATCGCAAGTGGACCGCCGACATCGAAGAGACTCAACGGACCAAGCTCAACTACCCGATCTTGGGCGACCCCGACCGCACGGTGGCTTCGCTTTTCGGGATGATTCACCCCAAGGCGAGCGACACGCTGACGGTACGCTCCGTGTTCGTGATTGACCCGAACAAGAAGGTCCGGCTCACGCTCACCTACCCGGCCAGCACGGGACGCAATTTCGACGAGATCTTGCGCGTCATCGATTCGCTTCAGCTGACCGACTCGCACGCCGTGGCAACACCCGCCAACTGGAAGAACGGTGACGACGTGATCATCGTCCCTTCGCTCCAAGATCCCGAAGTCATCAAGCAGCGGTTTCCGAAGGGCTACACGGCCGTTCGACCGTACTTGCGCGTCACGCCGCAGCCGAACAAATAGCGCGGCCCCGTCGGGATCCCGATTACGGAGCGACGCCCGGCGAAGCGGGTCGCAACGGCTTGGTTGCCTGACCGGCGGCCGCGGAAGCGATCGGAGCGACCGCCGGTGGCGGGGTCGCGGCAGAGGCCGGGGGCGCCTCGACCCGCGGCGTGGGCGTCTCCGCTGCGTGCAGGTCGCCCATGTGGGTGTCGCGCTCCGAATTGCTCGAATAGGAGTCTTGGCAGCCGAGAGACGTTCCGGCCGCAGAGGCGACGGCAGTCAGAACGAAAACACGAAGGCCTCGCATGGCCTGGCCTTTTACAGCCCCGCCGGCAAAGAAGCGAGTTGCGTCTTCGGGCATGGGCCTCCTCGCGGGTCGGGTCGCCGGATTTCGGCTGAGGTTCTACTCTGGTCGGGGATCGCGACGTAGCGACGTCGCATTCGCCGGCATCGGGAGCGCATTGAAGACCATCCTTCACGTGGACATGGACGCGTTCTTCGCCTCCGTGGAACAGCGCGACGACGCGGCCCTGAGAGGCCAGCCCGTGATTGTCGGCGGTCGTTCGCGCCGTGCTGTCGTCGTCGCCGCGTCGTACGAAGTTCGCCCCTTCGGCGTTCGGTCGGCGATGCCCATGGCCGAAGCCCTGCGACGCGCACCCCACGCCATCGTCGTGCGGCCGCACCGCGACCGCTACGAAGCTGTGAGCGCCGCCGCGTTCGGCATCTTTAGACGTTACACGCCGCTGGTCGAACCTCTCTCGCTCGACGAGGCGTTCCTCGACGTGACGGCGAGCCGCGCGCTCTTCGGTGACGGGGAGTCGATCGCGCGCGCGATCCAACGCGAAATCCGCGCCGAACTCGGTCTCACCGCGTCCGCCGGCGTGGCGCCTTGCAAATTCGCCGCGAAGATCGCGAGCGACCTGCGAAAGCCCGACGGGCTCGTGGTGGTGCCACCCGACGGGGTCGCCGCCTTCCTCGACCCGCTGCCGGTCGAGCTCATGTGGGGTCTCGGACCGAAGACGGCGCCCCGCATCCGCTCTTTGGGCTACCGCACGCTCGGAGACCTGGCGCGAGCCGAACCCCTCGCACTCGAAAGCTTGTTCGGTCGGCGCGGACAGACCGTCGCCCGGCTGGCGCGGGGTGACGACGGTCGCGACGTGGAGGCAGGCGACCAAAGACAATCCATCGGCGCAGAAGAGACGTACGATCAGGACCTTGTCGGCTTGGAGGCCATCGGCCGCACGTTGCTTGCGCATGCGAGTCGCGTGGCGCGTCGGCTGACGAACGCGAACGCCAGTGCGCGCACGGTAGCGATCAAGATCAAGTACTCGGACTTCGACGTGCGCACTCGCGCCATCACGCTGCCAGAACCAGTGCGGGATACCGACACCCTGTACGCGGCCGCAATCGAGTTGCTGGCACGCATACCGCTCCAGGGGCGCCGCGTGCGGTTGACGGGCGTCAGCGTCCGCGCCATCGCATGGGGACCTCCGCCGCGTACGCTCGTGCCCGATCCGCAGGCGCAGCGACGACAACGGATCGAAGAGGTCGCCGCCCGGATCGTCGACCGGTACCGCGACGATCGAGCGGTGACCCGGGCGACGTTGCTCGGAAGGATCCGTTGAAGGGTCGGCCCCGGAAACTGCCCCTGGAAGCCGGCGCGACGCCCACCGTGGGCAAGGATGTGTGCGAATCCATGGCAACGATCGGCAGGTGGACCACGCCGCACGCGTTCGTTGGATTTTCGGCCGTTGGCTGGTGCCCCGTTGCCTTGCGCGATACGATCCAATTCGATGCGCGGCGGTCGTCATCCTCGAGGCTTCACGCTCATCGAGACCCTCATCGTCGTCGTGATCATCGGCATTCTCGCGGCGCTCGCCGTCGTCGCGTACCAACGCTGGATTCGGACCGCTCGCCTGGGCGAGGCGCAGGACTTGGTCGCCCACATTCGAAGCGCGGAAGAGTCGTATCGCTCCGAGAACGGCAACTACTTGAACGTTTCGAATGGTCTTGGTTCGCAGTACCTGTATCCGGCGGCCCCGCCCGGTGCGTTCAAAACGCAATGGGGCGGCCCCTGCAGCGTGTGCGTGAACCCCAACGCGTGGTCGTGGCTCGCCGTCTCGCCGGCGAACCCTGTCTGGTACGGGTACGCGGTAGTCGCAGGCCCGAGCACCGCCCCGCCTTCGGGTCTGACCGTTACCGTCAACGGCACGGCGGTAAGCTTGAGCACGATGACGGGACAGCCCTGGTACATCGTCCAGGCGATGGGTGACACGAACGGCGACTCCGTTTTCACCACCGTCTACGGTTTCTCGAACACCAACCAGATCATGGTCGACAAGGAAGGCGAGTGATCAGCGCCCATCGTCTCGCGCGTCGCGGCCGAGGGAGTGCTCGAGACGGATGCGCGCGATTCGAGCGTCGGTCTTCGCGTTGAGCAAGTCCAGTCGGGCGCGAGTGAGATCCGTCTCCGCATCGGTCAGCGTCGTCGACGTGCCACGGCCGTTGTTGAAGAGCTCTCGCTGCACGCGATACGCCTCGGCGGCACTCGTGAGTTCCCGAGTGCTCGACTCGATCGAGAAGTCGGCCTGGTGCACGTTCTGCCAGGCCTGAGTGACTTCGACCTCGATGCCGTCGCGCGTGTTGTTCTTGTTGGCATCAGTCGACGCGGCGCGCGCCTCGGCCTCCGTCGTCGAGCCGTTCGCGGTCAGAACGTCGTTGGGCGACCAAGTGATCTGAGCGCCGACGTCCCAGGTCGGAAACCAAGTCTTGGTCAGCGGGAAGTACCGCTGGTTGGGGTTCGCGTAAATCCCGTCGGCGAACGCGCTGAGGTTCGGATAGCGTCCGGCCGCAGCGGCTGCGGCTTGTTCGCGGGCCGATGCCGCATTGGCATCCGCGCTCTTCACTTCGGGCCGCGCGCCAAGCGCCTCGGCAATCAGCTGCCTGAGCTGCCCTTGCACCGGACGTACGGTGGTCTCCAGGTCCTCGCCGGGCAACAGCGCGACGTCTGCGCCCGTGTGGATGGCGACGCGCAATTGCTTCTCCGACAGGTCCGCCAAGTTTTTCGCTTGCTCGAGAGTGAGCTCGGCCGACGCGAGTGCCGTTTCCGCGCGAAGCACGTCTGCCTTCGACGCATTGCCCACCTCGAACTGATTTCGCGCGTCTCGCACGTGGGTCTTCTGGTCGTTGAGCGCTTGAACCGCCACGATGACCGACCCTCGGGCTCGGAGCCACGTGTAGTAGGCGACCCGTCCATTTGCCGACGCCGTTGCGCGCGCAGCGATGAGATCCCATCGAGCTGCGTCCTGGGAGCGCGTTGCGGCCGTGTAGTTCTGATCGATCCTCAGAAAGTAGTCGCTGATGGGAACGCTGATCGAGGCTTGCAAGAGCCAGTTGTTCAGGACAAGCGGAAAGGCAAGCCCTTGCGTGATGGGAATGCAGGGAATCGCCGCCGAACAGGCAGCCGGCGCGGCAGCTCCGGGCGCGATGGGCGGAACGTTCTCGGCTACCACGAGCGCCGATCCCGGAGGACCGAACGGGATCGTAGGCGGCGTGAAGTTGCTCAAGCGCGAGTACTTGCCGAGCACCGACAGGCGAGGCAAAAACGAGGCCCAGGCCTCGTCGACGCGAGCGGCTGCGCCCCGCAGCTCTTCTTCAGTCGCCTTCGCGGACCAACTCGTCAGTGCGGCGCGCACACCCGCTTGATCGGCGGTGATCCCGCCCGGATGCGCCTGAACGAGGTCGGTCGGAACCGGCAGCGGGGCCGTTTCCTCGGACGCTGCCGTGCCCGAGCCCGGAGAGGCCCGGTCGGTCGGCCACGCGCCATTGGGGGCAGGACCCGGATTGGGGGCTGGCGCCGGCGCAAGTGCCGAATCGGGCGCCGGAGCCAAACTGCCCCGGACCACCGGCTCCGAAGCCACTGGCTTCTCGGCCGGAGCAGCGGGCTGCGCTCCGGCGACAATCGCGAACGTTGACGTGGCCACGAGGACAATGACCCCGCAGGCTCCCACCGCTATCCGCATCGACCTTGGTCCTTTCGAACGACTCGCAGGCTGCTCGTGCGGCGGCAGCCTAATGCAACCGGCGTCCGGTCCGGCGTCGAAAGACGACCGCACACGGGCGACGTACGGGATCCGTTATGCTCCGAGCGTGCAGCACCAGGACGCCGATGCCGTGTGCGCCCGCATCGAGGCCCTTGCGTGCGCAGCACCGGGCGGCGTCATCGCCACCGATGGGGACGGGACGCTGTGGAGCGGCGACGTCGGGGAAGACCTGTTCCACGCATTTCTCAGCCATGGCCACGTGGAGCCCCCCGCGCTCGAAGCACTTCGGCAGACCGCGCGGCAGCACGCCCTGTCCGATGCAGGCGGGGGTTCAGACATCGCGCGCAGAATTTACCGAGCCTATTTGGACGGCGGTTTTCCCGAAGAGCGGATCTGCGAGATCATGACCTGGTGTTTCGCGGGTTGGAGCCGCTCCGCGGTGCGCGCATTCGCACGTGACATCGTCCGGCGCTCCCAAATTGTCACACGGCTCCATCCGGAGCTCGTGCGCGTGCTCGATCGCATGCGCGCGGCGCGGCTCGAGATTCAGCTCGTCAGCGCTTCGCCGTTCGCGGTCGTCGCGGAGGCCGGGTCGCTGGTGGGCTTCGACGAGGACCACGTCGTGGCGGCGCACGCTCTCTACCGTGACGGCGTGATGCTGCCGGGCGTCGACCGCCCGATTCCGTACGCCGCGGGGAAAGTCACTCGGCTTTGTGAGCGCATCCCTGCCGGCGCGACCCTGTACGCCGCCTTCGGCGACAACGCCTTTGACCTGGCCATGCTCGCGACGGCCCACGTGGCCGTAGCCGTCCGTCCAAAGGACCGGCTTCGCCAGCGCGCCGCCGAGGTACCTGGAATGGTCGAGCTTGCGCGGTAAAACGACGTCGCTTCCGAATTGAGCTAACTGGGCTCCACGAAAACGACATCTCGTGCCGCCCACATCGCCCTCGTGCCGTTCAGCCGATGGTCGACGACGACGAGCGCAGGTCGGCGAGAAAATCGACGAGCAGGGCGTTCACGCGATCCGGCGCGTGCTGCTGAACCCAGTGCGAAGCGTTCGGCACGAACTCGACACGCGCGTTCGGAACCCAGCGGCCCTCGGGAACGGCTAATTCCTTGCCGAGAAAACGATCGGCCTCCCCCCAGATGACCAATACCGGCGCATCGATCCGCTGCGGCGACCGTGCACCCCCGAAAGCCGATTGCCGCAGCGCGGCCCGGTAATAGTGGACCGGCCCACGCAAGCGATCGTCGCCCCTGGCCGCCGCGTCCACGAGACGCTGAATGTCGGCACCCGCCATCCCGTCTCGCTCGAACAGTGCGCGCAGCACCTGAAAGTCGTTGTTCGAGAGCCAGCGCTCCGGCACCGCCGGAATTTGAAAGAAAAGAACGTACCAGCTTTTCCTAGCCTGCCGCAGCGTCCACAGCCCCCGGGCCATGCGTCGCGGATGCGGCGCATTGAGGATAACCAGCCGTTCGACCATCCGAGGCTGGCTCTGCGCAAACGACCAGGCCACCGCTCCGCCCCAGTCGTGTCCAACGATCGCGGCCTTATCGGCGCCACAAGAGCGGATGAGACCGGCCACATCGCTTTCGAGCCTCTCGAGCCGATACGCGCCCACCGACGGGGGCTTATCCGAGAGGTGGTAGCCCCTCATATCGGGGGCCGCGACACGGAAACCCGCGCGCGCGAGCGCCCGAATCTGATGGCGCCACGACCCCCAAAACTCGGGGAACCCATGCAGCAACACGACCAGAGGCCCCTTGCCGGCCTCGACGACGTGAAGCTTCAGGTCGCCCACGTCAACGTCTCTGTGGGAAAACGGCTCGTCCTGCATCGCACCCGCCCTTTTTCTTGGAAATTTCCCACTCGACAGCACGCAGTGGACGAATGCGCGAGCTCGCGCGACCCTGAGTTCCGTCGACCCTGCGTTTTGGGCCCTGATTTGTGGCCGCAGGCGGCACCCAACAAGCCATGGACTCCAGCGATCCGCCCATCAGCCCTTCGAGCCCCTCGAGCTCCCCTAGCCTGGCCGGGGCGGTCCGGCTCGGCACTCTCCCGGCGCCGAGCATGCCGCCACCGCCGCGCAGCCAGCGGCCGACGGGGGAGACCCCCATCCGCGACCGAGATTCGCCCATTCCACTAATTGCCGTTCCGACGCCGCCTCCACCGTCGGTTCGCGACCGGGAGGTGCCCACGGCACTGATTGCGCCACTGACCCCGCCTCCGCCGATTCGCGACCGCGAAGTGCCCACAGGTCTGCTTCCCGCACCGACCCCGCCTCCGCCGTCGGTTCGCGACCGGGATTCGCCCGTCGCGCTCATCCCGCCGACCCCGGCTCCGGAGTCGGTCGCCGCCAGCAGAGCCATCGCCGATCAGCTCGCGGGACTCGAGCGGTGGGCGAGCGCCAATCGCCGCCATGCGACGCGGACGGCCGTTCGTTTCTGGCTTCTCAAGGCGGTGGCGGGCGGAGGCGCAATAGCAGCCTCGGTCGCAGCATCGTTCGGCTGGATGTCCTGGGTCGCGGCGTTGACCGCACTGGTGGTTCTCGCGGTCGCGATCGACTCGGCCTCATCCGCCCCACCCAATTTCGCCCACGAAATGGCGTTCGCGGATATTCGGCATTTGCAAAACGCCGTCAAACTGTCGTGGGACAAAGTCTGCGTCAGTCACCCCGACCCGCAGGACCCAGCTCGTCAGCTGGCCGCGATTGCGATCCTCGACAACATTCAGGCCAAGCGCGAGCAGATCCGTCGTTACATGGCGAGTCCGGAGGCCGCCCTTGGCCCCGGGCAGGCGGTCTAAACGCTCAGCTCGAGCTCGCATCGGGCCGCTCGGTCAGCTAGCATGGATCGATGAAGGATCAGGGTCCCGGCTCGCGTTCACCCGTCCCCGATGGCGCGGAGGAGGCGTGTGGCATTTGCGGGGGCGACCGCCGTATTGGAAACTCGTTCGGACTGACCACGACGTGCCCCAGCTGCCACGGCACCGGCCGACGGCTCGAAGAGGCCGGTTTTCATGACGTCACGAAGACCAAAGCATCCCATCACCGCCCGACGAACAAGGCTGAAGTCGCCGTCAAGGCGCAATGGCCGGCGACGTTCGAGGGCGGGCGACTCGCCACGGAAGTGCGCGACAGCGGATGCACGAGCGTCGCAAAGGCCAAGCTCATTCGCGAGATCATCGATTACGAGGGCACCCACGGTCAGTGCACGCAGACCTTCATGAAGAAGGTCCGTAAGCAAGTTCGACCCACCACCCCGGCGTGATGCCGATTCTACGATTGCGCAGGCCGCACCGAGGACCGCGCGCTAGGCTTGGAACATCATGGTCGGACATCGCGTCGGAACCAGCCGGCATTCGAATCCACTTTACCGGACCACGACAACATGAGCCCACGCCGCAAGGAGCCGCAGGCATCGGTCCTCGATGACGAGGACGTACGCCGCCGTGTAGCAGCCGGCGAACTCGTGCCCATGACTGTGCTCGGTCCGGCACCCGTCGATCCGCTCGTCATGGCTCGACTGCGCGAGCTCGCGGCCCGCCCCCTGCGCGGGCGCGGGTCACGCGGCGATTGAACGGCGCCTAAGCGACCGGCCGAGGTCGCCGTCGGGCATTCAATTCAGGCCCCCGCGGCAAGTGCAGCGGACGCAACGGGGCGGCTCGAGTCGCTGCCCGAAGCATAGATGCGGTTTCGCCCGGCACTCTTGGCGCCGTACATCGCCCGATCGGCGCGGTCGACGAGCTGCTCGAGAGACTCCTGGGGCGAGAACTGGGCGACGCCGAAGCTCGCCGTAACGCGAATGCGGTTGCCGGACGCATCCGCGATCTCGTGATCTTCGAGCTCTTGGCGCATGCGGTCGGCCACGATCATGGCGCCTGCAAGCGGCGTGGACGGAAGGGCCACCACGAACTCCTCGCCACCCCAGCGTGCAACCACGTCGCACGAGCGCACTCCGAGCGACAGCAGTCGCGCGACGCTCGTCAGCACCCGGTCGCCCGCCGCATGCCCGCGCTGGTCGTTGATGATTTTGAAGTGGTCGACGTCGAGCAGGATCATCGACAGCGGGTCTTTGTAGCGCAACGATCGATGGGCCTCGCGCTTGCCCCAGTCGATGAACGCGCGCCGATTCATGAGTCCGGTGAGCAGATCGACCGCGGCCATCCAGCGGGATTCCTCGACCATCGTCGCCATCCGCACAGCTCCTCCGAGCTCTCGTGCAATGGTCCTCACCAACACCGGATCGTTTGGATGAATGGGCGCGCGCGGCGCCAGGGCCAGAGCCCCGATGGTTTTGTCGCCGAAGTGCACTTGGGCAACGATCGCCGGCGGACCCTCGGGATCGTCGACGGCGTCGTCGTCCTCGACCGCTACGATGGGCAATGGCGCCGCCGCCTCCACGCCGAGCGCGGTGCGGGCCTCCTTCAGAGCGATCGCCTGGCAGCGCGCATTGGCATGGATGCCGAGATGCAGCGGTTCATGGCGCAAAACGCACATCCAACGATACGTTGTGACCTGTGACACGAACTGCGACAAGAAGTCGACCAATCGATCGAACGACTCGCTCGTGCCGAGGCGCCGCACTTCCGCGGCAATGACCGATTCGAATAAGGCGGTATCGAGGTGGGTCGCTATCCGCTCGCGCACGTCGAGCCCTTCGGTCGCACGAACCACGAAGAAGGCCGGGGCGTCGCCGGGGTTGCGCTCGATCGCTCGGCGCAAGGCCCGGACCAGATCGCCCATCCGTCCCTTGACGACGTACGCGAATGCGCCAGCCTGCTCGGCCCAAAAGTTGTTGCGCCGGCCCTCCGAGCCGCGCAAAACGACGGGAACGTTCGACGTGCCCGCCTCCGAGCGGAGCAACCGGCAGAGTTGCACTCCGGAAATGCTCGGCATCGTGAGATCCGCAACGACCGCCGCCGGAGGATCCTCGAGTGCCTGCACGGCCCCTTCGGCACCATCTCGTGCTTCCTTGACCGTGAACCCCTGGAGGCGCAAACGCTCGGCCAGCAATGCACGACCAGAATCGCTCGGGTCGATGAGGAGCACGCGGGGCGTGTTATGCACAACGACCCGTACGGCCACTGCGCGGCTCAGCTGAATACCCTTGGCGCTCTCGTCCGCGCGACCGACAGAGGCTGTAACGTGCGCGCCTATGGTTCAAAGGCGGTGCAGGTCAGGCTCCTCAGCGCTCCGCTCATCTTGGTTTCATCAACCCACATAGGGGGCCGGTACGAACGCAGCCGCAAAAGGCTCGGCGCTTTCGAGTCCGCGGCAGTGAGCGTCGAGGACGACTGTTGACGCGCTCCAAAGCTCCATGTAGCGACGCTCACGCGGATGGACAGGGAAACGTTGTCGAAGGCCGCGCACAGTGCAGGCTTGGCTCGCTTCCCATGCCTCGCTGCCGTCCTCATCGCGTCCGCCTGTAGCAAGAGCGGTAGCTCCCCGGACGCCGGCTCAGCCGCCCATGCGACTCCTGACGACGACGCCCATGGAAACCTGGAGAACGCCGATGCGACCCCCGAGATCGACTGCGCGGACGCGGGAGATGCGGCCGAGTCGGTCGGCCCTTGCCCGGAGGCCCCAGCTACGGTCCGCCCGGGTTGCTGCTACGACACCCCGATTCCGTACTGTGGCGCCGAAGTCTATGTGTGCTTCGACACCTGTCACACTTGGGATGAAGCTGCCGGGCAGCTGTTTGGCCTGTGTGGCACCGACACGACCGGCGACGGCGGTGCGGATGCGTGCACCGTGACGCGAATCGCCGCGCTAAAGGCTGCGTTGTGCGCGCAGGAGTCGGGTGCCGATTCCGAGGCATCGACCGACGCGACGACCTCCACAGACGCTGCGGGTGGGCTGGATTCCAATCCGATGGATGCCCTTGGGATCGAGTCCTCCGAGGCCGGTGACTGATAGCGGCGAGCGCTCGGTCCAACCTCGTGCACGCCCGACTTGCGAACCGTCCAGACCACCAAAACCAAGTTGCGCGAATAGCCACGCCCGTGGTGAAGTCCCCTGTCTGCCAAAGGAGATCGTTTGAACATGGCTACCGAGAAAACCACACTCAGTAAGTCCGACTTTATCCGTCAACAGCCATCCGCTCTCTCCGCCGCCGAGGTCGTCGACAAGGCCCGGGCCGCGGGGATCGCGATCGACACAGGCCTCGTCTACAACGTTCGGGGCCGGGCCAAGTCGAAAGGCAAAGCGAAAGCGGCAGCAGCCATCCAAATGCCAATGCCGGCGAAGGGTGCGACCGCGCAACCCGCCCTCGTGGCTCGGCCCTCCGCTTTAGCAAGCACCAACGAAGAGGAACTGCTGAAAATCGTCGCCGCAGAAGTCGGCCTGGGGCGCGCGATCGCGCTTCTTCAGGGCGAACGGGCGCGAGTGCAAGCGATCATCGGGGGTTGATGCGCGCTGCAAAGAGTGCGTGCTCGCGAAAGTCTGTCTCGGGGTTCGCGGGTGCAGGGTCGACTCGGGCGGGAATCGTGAGCCCTCCGCCGTCATCCGGAATGGCCCGGTCAATGCTTGGTCAATGCTAAGGCCCGGTCCACTTTGGGAGAAACCATGAGAACGATTGCGTTGGATGCCGGACGTCTTGCGAAGGCCATGGGCCTGCTGGTAGCGTGGAGCGCGGCTTGGGCGACGGGCTGCGATCTGTCCGCGAGGAGCCCTGCCGATCAAGCGGCTTTCGTGGAGCGCACGCGTTGCGGCCCCGAAGTAACCGACACGGCTCTCGCGCCGATACTGGACGGCAATGCCGTGCAGCAAGTCGAGCCCCTCTACAGCACGATTGAGGCCAACAAGTCGGGCGAACAGTCTCAGCTCCGAGGCGCCAAGCTGACCGTAGCGGCTCTCCCCGGTGTGACGGCAGAATGGCTGGACCGCGAGCTCGAATGCCACAGTGCGCGCATCACTCTCGGGCGGACGGCGTCGACTGCCGAGGATCCGTTCTGGTTGCCAGGATCCACCGTGGACATCGATGTTCGGCCAACCAAAGACGGCTTTGCCGTTGGTGTAGCGGGGTTTTCGGCCGCCGACGCTCGCCAAATTCTCGCCCGCGCTCAGGCGTTCGCCAAGGTGAAGCCGGCACCCGCGTCCCCATAGGGGACTCGGGGCGGACCGAACACGGAACGCCGAACGCCGCGTTGCGCGGGTCACCTACGGCAGCCCGCCGTCCAGAAACGGCACCGGTGGCGGTTCGTGCATCTCCTTGGCCTTATCGCAGGCCTGTGGTGCCCCGGCCGTGCAGGCCAGTTGGTAGAGGTCCCCTGCCCTTGCGCGGTCCTCGGATACGCCCCGGCCATGCTCGTACATGATGGCGAGATTGTAGCAGCCCGGCGCCCACTGAAGATCGCACGCGCGCTCGTAAAGACGCGCCGCTTTCGCGTCGTCTTTGGCCACGCCGTGCGCGTACTCGTGCATCTGTCCGGCGAACACGCACCCGACCGAGTCCTTCATCGCGCACGACCGTTCGTAGAGCGTCGCCGCGCGTGTCTCGTCCTGGCTCACTCCCTGACCCAGGGCGTACGTCGCTCCGAGTCGCCGACAGCGATCCGCCGATCCTGCGTCGCACTCCCTTTCGCAAGCCTCAACGTTCTCGCACCCGCCGATCGCCACGGCGAGCGTGATCACGCTCGCCGACGGAGCCGGCTGGCCCTGCGAAGAGGGCCTGCGATGACAGCCCCCTAAAAGTGCAACGGCCAGACCCGAGACAACCGACAGCCGCTTCATGATCTAGGCCGACCGTAGCCTTGTGCAGGCAAGGATCCAATCGGCGACGACGGCGGAATTGCAACCGGGGGGGGCTTCGCTCGAGGCCCTGCCCGCAGAGCTGTGTGGCTCCGAGCCTTCGCGGCCCGGCAGACGCTCTACCTGGAGTCCCGCGATCCGCAGGCTTCGACGGGATGGATTTGTCGTCACGGGACCGCTACGCCCTTCGGCGGCGTCGTGCGCTTCGTCCCGTCGACCGAACCCGCGCCTGCATCCTGGGCCGCCGCATTCGGCCATCGCGACTACCGGTGCTTTCAGGGCGCGCGGCTGCTTTCGATGATCGGCATGCAAATGCAGAGCGTCGCCATCGGCTGGCAAATTTACTCGATCACGCGCAGACCCATTGATCTGGCGTGGGTGGGCCTCGCGCAGTTCCTGCCTGCGCCCTGCCTCTCGCTCGTCACCGGCCACACGGCCGATCGATTCGATCGCCGGCGGATTCTATTGATGTGCCACCTCGTGATGGCTTCTCTTTCGATCGCCTTACTGCTCGTCACGCGCGCGAGCGGCACGCATCTCGCGTGGATCTATGCGCTGCTCGTCGGCGTCGGCGTCGTGCGGGCTTTTCTGGGCCCCTCGAACCAATCCATTTTGCCCACGCTCGTTCCACGCGAGCACTTTGAGAACGCCGTCGTCTGGGGCTCGTCGCTCATCCAAGCGGCGACCGTCCTCGGCCCGACTTTCGGGGGCATCGCGTATGCGGCCGCAGGTGGAGCCAGTCCGGTCTACGCGTCGGCCGGCGCCTGCTCGGTCGGCGCCCTGCTGCTCGTCGCAATGATGCGCCACAACGTGTCCGGTTCGATCGCCCAGTCCGGCGACGCGTTGCGCTCCTTGCCGGATCCCCACACGCCCCGAGCGACGCGTCCGGCCCGGCGCAATCCGACGCGAGGCTCGGTGCTTGCGGGGGTCCGTTACGTATGGCGCAACCCGATCGTGCTCGGCGCGATTTCGCTCGACCTCTTTGCCGTCCTGCTCGGCGGGGCCACCGCATTGATGCCCGTCTACGCTCGCGACATCCTGCACCTTGGACCGTGGGCGCTCGGGACTCTTCGAAGCGCACCGGCCGCCGGCGCTGCGGTCACGGGCGTGGCCCTCGCACTCTGGCCGATCGAGCGGCGCGCCGGCGCCAAAATGCTCGTCTGCGTAGCGGTCTTCGGGATCGCGACCATCGCATTCGCACTTTCGCGCAACTTCGCGCTCTCGCTGGTCACACTCGCCGTCGCGGGATCGGCGGACATGGTGAGCGTCTTCGTGCGGTCCGCACTCGTCCAACTGGCAACCCCGGACTCGATGCGCGGCCGCGTGAGCGCCGTGAACATGGTCTTCATCGGCGCCAGCAACGAGCTCGGGGAGTTCGAGTCCGGGGTCACCGCGCAGTGGCTCGGCACAGTGCCTTCCGTCGTGGTCGGCGGGATTGGCACATTGATCGTCGTGGCGGTCTGGGCGTGGCGGTTCCCAGACCTCGGGCGCGTGGATCGGTTGACCGACGTCCTGCCGAAGGGCGACGATCCGGAACGGCCCCCAGGGTAGAGTTCGGCTCGACGGACGCGCTTCGTGAGCTAGCATGTGCGTTCGGCACCCGATTGCCCCCCGGAATCGCACGTCGTCGTGAGCTATCTTGCGCCGCTAGGGCGACTGCACGGAGGGACTGGACTGATCCCGCCCGGGCCCCGGCTCGCTGGCGTACTTCCGGTGCCAAAGGAGTCAGGCCGCAACGATGAAATGCGCGTGGATGTGGCCCGCTTTGGTCTCCGCCGCGTGTCATGGGTCGCCACCGTCGTCTGCCGAGGGAACAACGCCGGATGCCACGGCGTATGCGACGGGAGCGTCCTCATCCGTCGCCCTCTCCCCCAGCAGCCAATCGTCCGGTGGAGCATCCTCATCAGGAGACGCATCCTCCTCGGGAGCAACCTCGAGCGGGCCGTCGTCGGCCGGGTCGTCATCAGGAAGCTCTTCCTCAGGAGCAACGTCGAGCGGGTCTGGATCCAACGGCACGGAAGGCGGCGCGGCACTCTCGGACGGCGACGGCGGCGCGACGCCGAGCACGGTCACCGTGCTCACGAACCGTTACGACATCGCGCGCACGGGCGCGAACCCGAACGAGACGATCCTCAATACGACCAACGTCAACGCGATGTCATTCGGCTTCCTCTTCTCCGCGAGCGTGACGGGACGAGTCTACGGGCAGCCGTTGTATGTGCCCGGCCTCACGATCGGCAATGCCCTCCACAACGTGGTCTACGTCGCGACCGAGCACAACGTGGTGTACGCGTTCGACGCGGACGACGGCACGTCGCTCTGGTCGACCACGCTCGAACCGCCGATCATTCTTGGTACGGGCGCGGTGTACAACCCCGGCTGCGCCGACATGGGGAGCGGCGCAGCGACGTATGAGGTCGGCATTACGTCGACGCCGGTCATCGACCTGAACGCGGGACTCATTTACGTCGTGGCGAAGACGACAGGCATGCACATGCTCCACGCGCTGAGCCTCACGACGGGCGCAGACGTCCCGACACCGACCGTCGTCGGGCCCGCGGGGTTCAACTCCAACATTCATCTCAATCGCCCCGGGTTGCTTCTGCTCAACGGCATCGTCTATATCGCCTTCGGAAGCCACTGCGACAACGGCGCATTCAACGGCTGGATCTTTGGGCACGACGCGACGACATTGGCGCTGCAGAGCACTTACAGCACGACGCCCTCGGGCAGCGACGGGGCGATCTGGCAGGGCGGTGTGGGGCTATCGAGCGATGGAACCGCGCTTTGGTTCAGTGTTGCCAACGGCACGCAGGGAGGCCCCAACATGGGGATGAGCGTCGTGAAGGCGACACTCTCCGGCAACACGTTGGTCAATACGCTGAGTCTGCAAGAAGTGGCCGACGGCGACAACGATCTCTCGGCCGGTGTCGTGCTGGCCGGCAATCAGGCGCTCTCCGGCGGCAAGAGCGGTTATGTCATCTTGCTCAACACCGCCGACGCATCCCAAGCGCAACTGGTCGAGGCTGGCGGTGAAGTTCACAACGTCGCGACGTGGAACGGCGGCGCCGCCGGACAACTCGCTTACACGTGGGGGTCGGGCTCGCAGCTGACCGCGTGGCAGTTGACGGGCGGCATGCTCGTCAACGAGGTGACGAACACAGAGCAGAGTCCTGGACACCCGGGGGGAATGATCACGATCTCGTCGAATGGCACGACTCCCGGCTCGGGCGTCCTCTGGGCCCTAATCCCACTGTCCGGTGACGCGTGGCACAGCACGGCCCCCGGCGCGCTTTACGCGTTCGATGCATCGGACATCTCGAAGCACTCTCTGTGGAACAGCACTCTCGACGCCACGGACTTCGGCACGTACGCGAAGTTCAGCCCGCCGACGGTGGCCAATGGCAAGGTCTACGCTGCGACCTTCTCGGGACAGATCATGGTGTACGGGCTCAAGTGAGGGGTTCGAGGTTTCCGATGGGCATCGATGGGTCGTTCTCCAAGTGCCGAGTGCGTTGGGTGGCGGCGGTTGCCGCATCGCTCGTCGCCGGCTGCTCCTCCAACGGTGCATCCAGCCCGTCTTCCGCTCCTGCCACGGAGGCAAGCGGTGCCAGCTCCAGCGCCCTGGATTCGGGCACGACCGCGGACGCGAGCGCCATCGGGGCCGACATCGACTCGAGCATCGTGACCTCCGACGGCGCTACGCGCGCTTCAGTCGACGCCGGCCCGGGCCCGGATGCAACCGGCGATGCCAGCACGGGCGATTTCTCCGAAGCAAGCACCCCTTTGGAGGCCGGACTCAGCGACGTGTCCGCAGAATCGGAATCGAGCGAGGCCGGCCCTACCCCGGCCCCGACGCCTGCCGCGATGCTCTCCGAGACGGGCCTTTTCAAATCCGTCGCCTCAGACGGGACGTTGAACCTCCAGGATGGAGTCCAGGAGTATCAGCCGATGTACTCGCTCTGGGCCGACGGCGCCGAGAAAACCCGTTGGATCCTTTTGCCACCGGGCACGCAGATCGACACGACGGACCTCGACCATTGGTCGTTCCCCACGGGAACGAAATTCTGGAAGGAATTCGCGCTCGACGGGCAACGCCTGGAAACCAGGCTTCTCTGGATCTATGGCCCTGGAGCTGACGATTTCCTTCTCGTCACCTATTGGTGGAATCCGGAAGCGGGGATCGCGGACGACGCCGAATTGGCGAACCCCTTCGGGGTTCAGAACGTCAATGGCACCACGCACAACGTTCCTGCCCAGGAGGATTGTCACACCTGCCACGACGCGCTCGAGGAGCACGTCCTCGGGTTCGGAGCGATTGAACTCAATCACACATTGCCGGGCGTCAACATCCACACGCTGATCGATGCCGGTTCGCTGACGAACAACCCCGAAATCGCCGATCTCACGATCCCGGGCGATTCAACGGCGCAAGCGGCACTCGGCTATCTGCACGCCAATTGCGGGAATTGCCACAACATCACGCCGGGCGCGACCGGAATCCCCACTCCGGCCATGATCTTGCGCCTGTTCGTCGGTGCGACGACGGTGGAAGACACGCAAGCTTATCAGACGTCGGTCAACGTCGCGACCACGGACTTTACCGGAATTCCCTACCGCATCGCGGGGCAGGATCCGATGGATAGTTGCATCACGCACACCATGTTGACCCGCGGCGGGAGAGAGCAGATGCCACCTCTTGCCACCGATTTCGTGGACGACGCAGGGGTGGCGGCCGTCAACGCATGGATCAGGACGTTGCCACCACCCCTCTAGGCGAGCGTGCCTGTGGCCCGACCCGAGCCAGACGGCGCGGCCGTAGAGCGCGAGGCATGGGCATCGTTCTCCAGACTGTCAAGCGCAAGGAGTCCGCCTGGCCGTTCGCGTCGAATCAGGTTACCCATGAACGCAGACAGGGATGTCCCAGTGAACGTGCGTCCTCCGCTCACGAGCGTCGTGGAGAGCCTCGCCGCTTCCGTTCCTTTCGTCGCGCCCGACGCGCTCGAGCGCCGCAGCGGCAGGCCCCTGCGGTTGCGGCTGGGCGCCAACGAAAGCCTGTTCGGACCGTCGCCGCGGGCGGCGGAGGCCATGCGCGTCGCGATCGAACACGTCGCCCGCTACGGAGATCCGGAGAGCGCGGCCCTGCGGGCGGAGCTCTCCACCATCCATGGTATTCCCCCGAGCCATATCGTCGTCACCAGCGGCATCGACGACTTGCTCGGGCTCGCAGTGCGGGCATTTATCGATCGCGACGCAGTCGCGGTGACGTCGCTAGGGGGTTATCCCACGTTCGGTTATCACGTGCTCGGTTTCGGCGGCCGCCTGGATCGCGTTCCGTATCGCGACGACTTGAATGATTTGCAAGCATTGTCCGAAAGAGCGCACAAGTCGAACGCGCGCCTAGTCTACCTCGCCAATCCCGACAACCCCAGTGGCACGTGGCATTCCGCCGCCACGATCCGTGATTTCTCCGACAGCCTTCCTTCCGACAGCGTGCTCTTCGTGGACGAGGCGTACGTCGAATACGCGCCGCCCGGAACGGCCCTCCGCGTCGACTCCGCCGACCCACACGTCATCCGTATGCGAACGTTCTCGAAGGCCCACGGCATGGCCGGGGCCCGCATCGGTTACGGGATAGCTGCGCCGGAGACGATCGCGGCATTCGACAAAATCCGTCATCATTTCGGGGTCAACGCCGTCGCGCAGGCGGGCGCCCTTGCGTCTCTAGGAGACCGCGCCCACGTCGACGAAGTCGTCGCCCGCGTCGCCGAGGGGCGGCGCGACTACGTCGATCTTGCCCGAAGCCTCGGATTGGCCACTCTCCCTTCGGCCACGAACTTCGTCGCCATCGACGTGGGCGGCAGGACCCGCGCCGAAGCTCTGCTGGCCTCCCTTCAAGATCGCGGCGTCTTCGTCCGCATGCCCGCGGCGCCTCCGCTCGACCGATGCATTCGGGTGACGGTCGCGCCGGCTGCTGACAGAGCTCAGTTTGCCGAAATTTTTCGCGATCTGTGGCGGAATTGAGCGCTTCACGATTCCTGTCGCCGCGGGGAGCTGCGCGCGCCCGAAGGGGGCGTCGAACGCGGCTCTGCACGGGGCGCGCTCGCGTCGCTCAGCGGATGCTCAGGATCGCATGAAGGATGCCGCACCGGACTTCGCGACCTCGCGATCCGGGTACAAAGAAGCAAGTCCTTCGCGACTCGCGGCGACCACTCCGCGCTCGGTGATGAGAGCCGTCACCAGGCGCGCCGGCGTCACATCGAATGCGTAGTTCGATGCGCTCGAGGTCGTCGGGTGGATCCGGACCCTCTCACGGACCCTCGCGCCGGCGGCCCCATGAGGGGCTCGAGTTCGCAGGCCCTCGACGCAATGGACCTCGGCTGGATCGCGCTCCTCGATCGGAATCGAAGTCAAGCCGTCCTCAGCCGCCCAGTCGATCGTCGGGTAGGGTAAGGCGACGTAAAATGGGATGCCGTTGTCCAGCGCGGCCAATGCCTTGAGATACGTTCCGATCTTGTTGCATACGTCGCCGACAGCGGTGACCCGATCGGTGCCGACGATGCAAACATCGACCATCCCGTGCTGCATCAGGTGCCCGCCCGCATTGTCAACGACGACGGTGTGCGGCACTCCGTGCTGGCCAAGCTCCCAGGCCGTGAGAGCTCCCTGATTGCGCGGTCGCGTCTCGTCGACCCAAACGTGCACGGGGATGCCGGCGTCGTGAGCCATGTAAATGGGTGCGAGCGCCGTGCCCCAATCGACGGTCGCGAGCCATCCGGCATTGCAATGCGTGAGAATATTGAGGCGTTGACCCATAGGCTTGCGCGCGAACAGAACTCGCAGGAGAGGCAGGCCGTTTCGGCCGATCGCCTCGTTGATGGCTACGTCCTCTTCGCAAATCGCCGCCGCTCGCCGCCAGCCGAAATCGAGACGCCGGTCCAACGGAGCGGCGACGACTGCGCGCCGGATTTCCTCGAGCGCCCATCGCAAGTTGACCGCCGTGGGGCGGGTTGCGACAAGGTCCAGGCAGGCGCGATCGAGCGCCGCATCGGACGGGTCGTCGCGTAAGGCGAAACAGACCCCGTACGCGGCCACGGCACCGATGAGCGGTGCACCGCGGACCCACATCTCGCGAATCGCTCGAGCGACATCCTCTGTCGTAGCGAGCGTCGCAGAGACGAGTGCATGCGGCAACGCTCGCTGATCGATAATCTCGATCGACCGGCCGTGGTTCGCGGCAACAATCGAGCGCCGATGGACGCCGGCCACCCTCATGGCATGTCGATGGGCGCGACGGCGCCCGGGGGCTCCGGCGGCAGAGAGGCACGCTCGCCCTCGATGATCCACCGCGAGAGCCAGACATCGACTTCATTGAAATCGCGCGCCAGCGGGTGGCCCTTGGAGCCAGGCGTGACGCGTTCACGATCAAGCCGGATCGTCGCCATTCCGGCCTCGCGAGCCGCGTCGAGCTCTGACTCGGTGTCGGAGAGGAACAGAACCGAGCCGGCCGCCATTCGGATTTCAGAGGCGATCCGAGTGTACGAGGCCGAGTCGCGCTTCGCACCGGTGTTCGTGTCGAAGAATCCGGCAAAAAGCGGCGTGAGGTCTCCGTACGCGGTGTGGGCAAAAAGGAGCCGCTGCGCAGCCACCGACCCCGACGAAAAGACGTAGAGCGGAAAGCCCCTAGCATGCCACGCGCGCAGCTGTGTGACTGCATCTGCGTAGACGTGTCCCTGAAAGGCACCCGTTCGGTAGCCCTCCGCCCAAACGTAGCCCTGCAGCGTCTTGAGCGGCGCAGCCTTTCGATCTTCGTCGATCCATCGGCCTAGGACCGCGACGACGGACTCTTCGTCAAGCATGGGTTCTCGTTCGTGCACGCGCACGCTTTCGAGAATGGCGGCCAAGCCGGGATCGCCTCGATGGGCTCTCACGTAGTTCGGAATGTGACGCCGCGCAAATGGGAACAAGACGTCCTTGACGAACGACAGGCTGCTCGTCGTGCCCTCGATGTCGGTGAGAATGGCGGGCATGGTGACCTCGAACCAAAAACCGTCACGCTTTTCCTTGAGCGCGCGTCAATCTTCGAATTTCGGAAAACGCTGGGCGATGTCCGTGCCCGTGAAGCGCGCGACCCAGCCGTCGGCATTCGTGAACAGGCGTATGGCCGCGAAACGCGGCTGAGGTCCCATATCGAACCAATGCGTCGTTTCGGCGGGAACGCTGATCAGGTCGCCACGCTCACACCGCACGGTGTACACGTCGTCGCCGATGTGCAGATAAAAGACGCCCGCGCCTTCCACGAAAAAACGGACCTCGTCCTCCGAGTGCGTGTGTTCGTTCAAGAACTTTGCCCGCATCGCCTCTTTCTGCGGGTTATCGGGCAACATCCGCACGACGTCCACCGACCGATATCCGTGTCCCTGCATCAGCCGGTCCACGTCGCGTCGATAGGCGTCGATCACCGTTGCCTCGTCGGCAGTCGGCGCAAACTCGGCCGCCGCTTGCCAGCGTTCGAAGCGGACGCCAGCCCTGTCGAGATGCTGGGCGATCTGCCTCCCGTCGGCGGTATCGATGTGAGACTCCGCGGGGGATTCGCGATGATATACGCGCAGCCTGCTCATGAACTTCTCCTCCTTCCAAGCGCGCAAGAGCATGCACACTCCTCGTGCTCCCGATCACGGTGTTTCGCATGCACGGCCAATCCTCGCACGCTTAGGGCGCGAAGGGCAGGTCGAGCATCCAAGACGGCACCAGCAGCATCCTCATCGCCGAAGATTTCTCCTTACCAGCTCGCACGCAAAGAGAAACTCGAACGTTTCGACGAAGCGCAAGGCTTCCTCCATCGTCGTGCCCCATGTGTAGAGGCCATGACCGCGAATGAGATAGCCGGGATACGGCGCATTCTTCCAGCGCTCCGTCACGCTGCCGGCAAGAGAGACCATATCCTGCGTGTTGTCGAAAATCGGCACGGATACGATCGTATCGTGAGTGGAAATACCCGGAAAGGCTTTGAGCAGCTCGTATCCTTTCAGCTCGAGAGCGCCCCTCCGATCGGACTCCAAGCCGAGCACGGTACTGTGGACCGAGTGGGTGTGAACGACCGCCCCCACGCTCGGATCCAGCCGGTACATCACCACGTGAAGCGGCGTCTCGGCCGACGGGCGTCGAGGGTCCGTCGGTCTGCCGTCGTAGTCGACCAACATGACGTCCGCAACGGTCAAACGGCCCTTGTGACGCCCCGACACAGTGATGGCGATGTGCCATGGATCGAGACGTATGGAATAGTTTCCTGCCGTCGCTGGCGCCCACCCGCGGGCATCGAGCCACTGGCCCGCACTTGCGATGAGCGATGCTGCCTCTGAAATGTGCATCGTGCGTCTCCGCCGAACCGCGCGGGCTCACCCGCGCGCCATGCCCGGGCCGCCGAAATTCACTGGATCCTTCGTGTTGGGTCGGGCGTCGACCACCGGGTTGACCGACAACGGTGCCGGCATACTGCCCCATGCCGAGACCTCTGTCTCGCGCTTGTCTCGTACGAAACGCACAATGTCTCGTCGAAACATCCGCTTTTATTGAACATTTGCGCTACTTCGAGCCGGACGGACGCGCTCGTGCACCGTTCGCACGGCGACGTACGGCTTGGCAGGGCCCAGCGCGCCCGGCCTCCGAAAACCGCATGCTCGTTCCGAAAATCGGTCGGCAGCGGAGCCGCGAGTTCCGGCTGGCGACGCGCTTTCTCGCTTGTCCTACGACAGCACCCCGGGGTGCGCGCGGGTCCGAAAGTTGCTGACCGGTGCAGCGTTGAGCGTCGCCGATTGCTTTTCGGAGCTCACCCCCGCAATCGGCTTATGGCCACCATCGGAGACACCGGGATGAGGACGAAGACTGGAATGAACGCGACACGCCATGGAACTCTACTCGCGGCGGCTGCCTGGCTCGGCAGCGCGGGTGCGACCGCAGTGGGCTGCTCGGGGAACTCGTCCACCGTGGGAAGCAACGCGAGCGGTGCCGGTTCGAGCCCCGGGACCGACATCGGTGTGGTGGGTCTCGCCATTACGTTGCCGGGCGGCGAGTTGGTCACGGGCATCACCTACGAGCTCGTCAACAGCGCGGGATCACCCGTGACCATTCCTGGGGTGGCCAACCCGGGCACGATCGCGGTCAACAACAGCAATTCGATCGACTTTCAGCTGGGCGGCGTGCCGGCCGGCACCGGCGACTCCATCAGCCTCTCGGCCACCACGACAGGCGGGGCAAGCTGCCAGGGCAACGCCAGCGGAATCAACGTCGCGGCAGGCGGTACACAGACCGTAGACGTCCTGATGCTTTGCTCGATTTCCGGTGCCGATGCGGGCAACTTGTTCGTCGCCGCCACCACCAGCTCCTGCGGCACTTGGACCGCGCTCTCGAGCGCCGGAAGCGAAGCGTACGTCGGAGAGACCATCACGCTGACGGCCACGGCAACCGGTCCCGATCCGACAAACCTTGGATACACCTGGACCATGTCCAATCCGATCGGCGTCTTCGGAGCGATCCAAGCCGACGGCGGCGTCGGCACCCCGGGTCAGGACGAGGCCGTAGGCCCCTCCGACCCGATGACGCTTCTGTGCACATCACCCGGAACGACCACGGTCACATTGGTCGTCGACGACGGACCGGTGCCCGCCGACGCCGGAGCCTGTCCGACCAACCTCAGCACCACGACCACGACGGTCGTGTGCGACGCGTACCCCGCCAATCAGGTCGAATCGGCCTGGGTGGAAATCGGCTCTGGGAACGTGGCCATCGCGCGCGCCCTCACCGCCGCCGCTCCGGCGGATGCCGCGGCGAACCCCTGCCCGAACATCACGCTCAACGGAGCCGCGCCGCAGCCCATGAACCTTCGGGCCGCCGCGACCACGAGCCTCCCGCTGCGCACGACGATCGTCACACCCAACAAGCCGTCGATGTTCCCTGTGAGCTCGTGCGAGCTCACCCTGCCCGCGGGCACCACGAGCGCCGTGGTCGCCGGACAGTCGCTCCCACTGCCGAAGGCGAATCCGCAGAAGGTCGTCGTCCTCGGCGACACCGGTTGCCGGCTGGAAGTTGGCAACGGGTTTCAGAATTGCAACGACCCGACGCAGTATCCCTTCGCCACAATCGCCGCTCTGGCTGCGGCGCAGCAACCGGACCTCGTCCTGCACGTCGGCGATTACCAGTACCGCGAGACCGAATGTCCGGCGGGCATGTCCGCTGCATCCGGATGCGGCGGAAGCCCGTGGGGCTACGGTTGGGATACCTGGGAGGCTGACTTCTTCAGCCCCGGCGCACCCTTGCTGGCTGCAGCCCCCTGGATCATGGTGCGAGGCAATCATGAGATGTGCAACCGCGCCGGGCAAGGCTGGTACCGCTTCCTCGACACCAACCCGTTCGATCCAGTCACCAAGAACTGCAACAGCGCGGCGAACGACACCACCGCGGCGGGTGGTAGCTACAACAACCCTTACCTGATCTCGATCAACTCGAGCACGCAGCTCGTGGTCTTCGATTCGTCGGACGGCCCGAAGACCTTGCCCGCGACGAGCAGCGTGGCGTACACCACGTACCAGGCCGAGTTGGAGGCGGCGGGCGCTCTGCTGGCAAACCCGCCGGCCGATGTTTCGTTCAATTGGTGGGCCAACCATCACCCGATCCTGGGCTACGCCACCGCCACTCCGCCGGCCCTACCGACGACCACTCTGCCTGGGCTCGCCCCGATCTTCAACGCTGTGTTTCCGAACACGTACTTCCCACCGAACGTCAACCTGGTCCTGCACGGCCATACCCATGACTTTCAGGCCATCGATTTTGCGCAGGGGACGGCGGCCGATGGGGGAACTTACTCGAATCCCGCGACCATCGTCAGCGGAAATGCAGGCGACTTGCTCGATGTCGCCCTTCCGTCGCCGATCAACGGGGCTGACCCTGGCGTGACCGTGGCGAGCGAAGGGGACGCCGGGGTCGGAAGCGCCGTGGCCAACTCGGCCGCGTTCGGGTACATGGTCTTTGAGTACCAGAGCTCTACCAACACCTGGGTCGCGACCGAGTATCGAGTGGACAACAGCGTCCGAGACACGTGCGTCGTGCAGACGAGCGGCCAGATGTCTTGTGCGTCGTGGGGGTATTTGCCGTGATCGACGCGTGATCGGACAAGTCTCGAACGGCAGTCGGTGGGGGTCCTTCGGGGCCAATGCCGCCTGCGTCGTGCTGTCGACCGCTTTCGCTGGCTGCGGCGACAGCTCCAAGGCAGAGGCGGGCGCGTCGCGACCGGTATCGTCCGGCTCGCACATCACGGCATCGGAGGCCCGTCCTGCAGCGGTCGCAGCCTTAGTCGACCTGACGCCGCCCCGCCGGGTGCCCGAGCCGACCGCGCGGGAGCGTATCGGGCGAGCGATTTTCTTCGATGCCCGCCTGTCCAATCCGCCGGGCGTGAGCTGCGCGACCTGCCATGACCCCGACAAGGCCTTTTCGGGCAACCACGGCTCTACCACGGGCGTCGCGCTCGGAAGCCGACCGGGCCACTTTGCGCGCCGCAACACGCCTTCGGTTCTCTACATGAAGTACGTTCCGGTCTTTCACTTTGCGCTCGAGGACGACGACGATCTCGTCGAGTCGCCGTTCGGTGGTTTCACGTGGAGCGGTCGGGCCGACTCGGTGGCCGAGTTCTCACGGCTGCCGCTGCTCGACGCCGACGAGATGAATAACGGAAGCGAAGGCGCACTCCTAACGAAGCTGAGAGACGCGAGCTACGCCGGCGACTTCTCGCACGAGTTTGCCGGTGCCCTCGACGCTCCGGCACCGGCCGTGCGAGCGGTGGGCGAAGCGTTGCAAGCGTTCTTGACGAGCGATGCCATGTCTCCCTTCAGTTCGAAGTTCGATGACTTCTTGCGCGGCCGTGCCAGGCTCTCGCCCCTCGAGATGCGGGGGCTCAGGACCTTCGAGAGTCCCGGCAAAGGCGCCTGCAACGCGTGTCACGTCGTGTACGATACGTGGAACCGCCCCGAAGCGTCGCTTTTCACCAACTTCGGCTACGATGCGCTCGGCGTGCCGCGAAATCGCGCGGTGACCGCCAACGCCGATCCGAACCACTACGACCTGGGGCTCTGCGAGCGCGCACAGATTCGCGTCCGGTCGTCGAGTCCGCAGTGGTGCTTGCGGTTTCGCACCCCTTCGCTTCGCAACGTCGCGGTTCGCGACCGCTTCATGCACAACGGCGTATTCTCCAAGCTACGCGACGCCGTGGCGTTCTACGCTACGCGGTCCACGAATCCGAATCTCTGGTACCCGTCGGGTGCAAAATTTGACGACGCGCCGCCCAAGTACCGGCGCAACGTCAATGGGGTCTCGCTCCCGTACAACGGAACCGAGGGTGCCGCTCCCGTGTTGAACGACGAGGACGTCGACGCCATCGTAGCCTTCTTGCAAACGCTGACCGACCAGCCGTACCGCAGCCGCACCCCTCCGTGAGGAATCGGGCATTCGTCCAGGATCGGAGATCGTTACCCTGAACCGCCTGCCTGATCTGCTCGCTTGGCTCGCTCAGCTTCCACCGTCGCGGCGGGATGCCGCTGTTGAAGCACATCTCGGGATCGCCGCGCCCCCGTCCGCTTACCCACCCGGGCAGCATCTCATTGGCTATCACGCCAGCGGCGTAGCCCCGATCGTGCGCATGCTGATCGAAGTCCCGGTGGTCGCTGACGACGTCGTCGTCGATCTGGGGGCCGGCCTGGGCAAGGTGGTCTTGCTCGCGCGACTGCTCACCGGGGCGACGGCACACGGCATCGAGCTGCAACCGGCGCTCGTGCATCGTGCACGACAGGCCGCGGCCCGACACGCCTTGGACGTCCGCTTCAGCAAAGGCGACGCGCGAAACGCCCCGTTGGACGACGGAACCGTGTTTTTCATGTACCTGCCCTTCACGGGCCCTGTGCTGTCCGAGGTCGTGGGCCGCCTACGGACGGTGGCGACGCGTCGCGCGATCGTCGTGTGCTCCCTCGGAGTCGACATCGACCGTGAGGCACCTTGGCTCTGCCGCAGGCCGCTCGACTCGTTCTGGCTCGCGATCTACGACAGCGTTACACGAGACGTGCCACCTCGTCCTAGGCGCGACCGGTCGCCGCTGCTGGGACAAGCGGCGGAGACTGTCGCGTTCGAGCGTCCGGCGCTGTGACCACCCACCAGCGGGAGCGCGCCGGACGCCCGAATCGGCGATCGATCCGGGGGCCGAGCGGCCCCCCTTTCGCTAGGCCGGCGCCAGTCCGTTCGACATTCTGCTCGCCATCGGAGCGGCCGGGCTATCCTCGTGCACCCTACGCAAGGAGTACGATGCAATACACACGACTCGGTGCGACAGGCCTCAAGGTCTCCCGCATCTGCCTTGGGTGCATGAGCTACGGAGACCCCGACAAGGCGTCGCCGGACGGCTCCCGGCGCTGGCCGTGGGCCTTGCGCGAAGCCGAGGCGCGACCGTTTTTCGCGCGAGCGCTCGACGTCGGCATCAACTTCTTCGATACGGCGAACGTCTATTCGGCAGGCGCGAGCGAGGAGGTCGTCGGCCGCGCGCTCAAAGATCTCGCTCGACGCGAGGACCTCGTGCTCGCGACGAAGGTCCACGGCGCGATGAGCCCCGGACCGAACGGTCAGGGCCTGTCGCGTAAGGCGATCTTTCAGGAGATCGACGCGAGCTTGCGTCGGCTGGGAACGGACTACGTGGATTTGTACCAGATCCACCGATGGGACAACGAGACGCCGATCGAAGAAACCCTCCAAGCGCTCGATGACGTCGTCCGCGCCGGCAAGGTCCGGTATCTCGGCGCCTCCTCGATGCATGCCTGGCAGTTCAGCAAAGCCCTTCACCTCGCCGAACGGAACGGTTGGGCCCGTTTCGTATCCATGCAGAACCATTACAACCTGCTTTATCGCGAAGAAGAGCGGGAAATGACCGCTCTCTGCCGCGATCAGGGGATTGGCATGATCCCGTGGAGCCCGCTCGCACGCGGACGCCTGGCACAAGGCGCAACACCCTCCGAAAGGACGATGCGATCCCAGTCCGATCGTTTCGGCAAGTCTCTCTATGGGGCCTCCGCCGACGCAGACGCGCTCGTCCTCGAACGCCTGGATGCCGTCGCCAAGGCGCGCGGCGTACCGAACGCGCAGATTGCGCTCGCGTGGCTCCTGCGGCAAGAGGGGGTCGCGGCGCCCATCGTGGGAGCTACGAAGCTGCAGCAACTCGACGATGCCGTCGCTTCTCTCTCGTTGAAACTTTCCGACGACGAGGCGCGGAGGCTCGAGGAGCCGTACGTGCCCCACTCGGTTGCCGGCTTTGCGTGAGCACGGTCGGCAGCTCGGCGCGCTCGTCGTGCAGCCAAGCCGACGCACTGCGCTACATGCCGAAATCGACCCGCGGAGGGGGCCGCGAGGTGGGCTTCGCGACGGCTGACGGCATCGGCCGAGGGGCCACGCGGACAGATGACGGACTAGGAAACGCCGCTAAAGTTGGCTCAGGGGAAGCCGTATCGATCGGCGTCGGTGCAAGAACCGCTGCGGGGCTCTGGGGCGCCGCGAGAGTTGCGGCAGCGGAGGATGCCGTCTCGGCCCCGGACGGCATCGGCGGCCACGCAAGCTCGCCCGCGGCGGGCAGCCGGCCCAGAAGCGCGGCGGGGGTGGCCGACGGCGTCACTGGAACGTAGCCCGCATTGCTGCCGGTCGCAGACCAGATGACGAGCGCGACGAGCACCGTGACGCCGACGCCGAGCGCAATCCACAACGGCCGCGTCGAGCGCCGAGCAAACGGGGGCACGTCGAACTCCGTCGAGTCCACTGGCCCCGACCGATTCGCCGAGCCCGCAAAGGCGGCGCGGTGCGGATCCCAAGAGGGCCGAAATGCGGTGGCGAGCTGTTCCAGGTCCTCTTGTGCTGCCTCACTCGGTATCCCGCCGTCGCCAGCACCGGGACTCAAGGGCTGCCCGCTCACCATGGCAGACGAGCGTACCATCGGCCGTTGGGGCGGACCATTGCGCGGCCACGAATCGGGGCCGCCCGATGCCGACCCGGCCCGCGCGGCAAGGACGAGCTCGCCGAGCCGAGGAAGCGTCCGTGTCATTCGCTGAAATGGACCGCCGCGTTCCGAACTGTCTAGGGTTGCGAGCACCATGTGGAGAAGGCCCAGAGGATCGGCATCGGGAAGTCGGTTCGGGACGGCGCCCGGCAGATGCGACTGAGCAGCACAAACTGCCCTACGTTGAAACGGGAGATCGCGGGGGCCCTCTTGGGTCCACGCGCCGCGCCGCCCGGTCACGACGCACAACGGTCACACACGCCACAGTAAACGGCAAGTCGAGCGCGCCGCGTTCGACTCCCATCGACGGAAGGAAATTGAGCCATCCTGGGCCAATTGAGATTTCGGTGTCGCGACAGGTTGCGGTCGCGCGTCGCACCTTGGCCTTGCCCGCCGGCATTTCTCGGCATTTTGCTGGCGGCATGTCGAGTGCAGTTCGCAGCCGCCGCGGCGAGAGTCCAATCGGACGCGGACGTGCGGAGTGCAGAACTCGGCCTCCGGCCGTTCGTCCAAATACTGCCCGACTGCTAATTCGATGTCGCCGACAGTCGGAATGGAGAACTCGACTCGTGGCATAAATTCAAGACGACACATTTTGTGTGACGGAATCACCCGCCGACGCGCAATTAACGGAGGGTCATTTATTCTCGCGATGGGAGGGCGAAGCAGGTGTTCGCGCGAGACGAGCGGGGTCTCGCTTTGCGCTCGCGAGCTCAGAATCATGGCGCGCACGCGGTCGTGTGTGCGCTCCGAAAGCGGAGCATGGAATCCATAGAGGGAGGAATGAAGATGAACCTATTTAGCATCGGACGACGATCGACCCGGGCGAGCGTGGCCGCCGCGTTAGGACTTTTAGCAGCCCTTGGTTCGGCGCACTGCGGTTCCGCGTCGGATCCGAACGGGACCGACCCCAAATTTGCCCCGGAGACGTATGACGAAAAAGAGCCTCTGACCAATGCGATCGTCGGGTCGCCGCAGGGAGTCATCCAGATTGCCGCCGACGGCACGGTGACGGCACTGCCCGGCCCCACCGGCAAATCGGGCGGCGGCTCCTCGGGCACGGTGAGCGGGGGCTCGTCGGGTTCGACGAGCTCGGCAAGCGCGAGCTCGGCAAGCGGCGGCGGCCCGTCGGATGCCGGGATCGTCTTTCCGGAGGACAGCGCGGTCGCCGAGGACGGAGGGTCCGGCGGGGGCTTCGGGTTTTGGACGTTCGACGACTGCTCTCCCAAGTCTCACTTTCTTCTGGACTCGTCCGGGGAGGGCGCGACGGCGCAGCATGCGCTCCGCGCCGATTGCGTTCCCGGCATCACTGGCTTGGGCATCCAATTCCGAAGCGCCGCGGACGTGGTGCAGGTGCCCGACGAGCCCCAATTCACGGTCAGTTCCCGTGTTGCGGTCGCAGCCTGGGTATTTCCCGACACTGTGTCCGGCGATCAGCCCATCGTGCTCAAGCGTTTGAACAACCAGACGTCCTTCTCGCTGGCGGTTCACGACGGCAACATTCAGTTTTCCGTCGTGCTCACGACGGGAACGACCGTCGTGTCGAGTGCGCCACTGCCCGCAAAGACATGGTCGCACGTCGCCGGCATGTTCGACGGAACGTTCGTTCGACTCTTTTTCGACGGACAGCAGTTCGGTCAAGTCTATGGGGCCGGCACGCTTCGCGACGAATTCACGCCGATCCGAATCGGAGCGACCACGCAGCAGCAATACTTCCACGGGATCATCGACCAGGTCTTCGTCTCGACGGAGGACATCACGCCGGACACGCTGACGGCCCTCGCCTGCATCCAAAATCCCTCCACCCTTGCTGTGAGCCCCGCGACCAGCGGTCCGGTTCCGTTCGATACCACGGTCCAGTACAGTGTGGCCGTCACGGACAACGACGTCGGATTTTGCGCGTCGCAAAACCTCTACAATTTTTTCTTCAGTTCTTTTGATCCCACGATCAGCGAGAGCTTCAATTCGTCCACGTTCCAAAGCGCATCGCCGGGACAGACGGTCACGTTCGAAGTGGGTCTCACCTCGTCCGATCTCGCGTCGATAGGCAACCACGAGATCACCTTCGTCGTCGAAGACTTCGGCAACAACTTCGAGAACCTCTTCGGGCAGCTCACCTACGACGTCGCCAAGCCGACCGGTTGCTTTGTCGATGTCGGGGAAGAGCTCTTCATCATGGACACGAGCGTCGTAGATGACCCGGTACGCACCCTGGGTCAGAACTCGGGCGAGGGTCTCACTGGCGACGGCGGCATCGACAGCGGCATCGGCATTACCACCGGTATTGGTGTCGGTATCGGCACATCGCCGATCGGCAGCACCGGTGTCGCCAGCGCTGTCGCCACCGAAACCGACCTTGGCGTCGAAACCGACGTCGTCGTTGCCATCAGCCCCGGCATCCCGCCGAGGAGCACCGGCAGCAGCGGTGCCGCGGGCGGCACGACGAGCAGCGGCGGCAGCAGCGCGGCAAGCTCTGCCCCACCCCCCGCACCAGTCGATGGCGGAGACGACGGAGGAGCTCCCGCTTCGAGCACCGGGGTCTGGACCTTCGGCCATCTCATGCGCGACGTGGCGCCGACCGAAGCGGATGCGCCCGCGATGGTCGAGCAGCTCTTTGATACCTGGCTGACGCCCCAAGTCGTCAACACCTTCACCGTGGCCGCGCGCCCGGCCATCCAGTCGGTCCTTCTCGATATCTGGCCACGGACCGCCGATGGCGGACTCGATCTCGATCAGGCGCCGCTCACCCTTCAAGCCATCGTCAATCGCATCGATCTGCGCAAGCTGTCGGCCGGCTCGGCTGGCGAGGGACGCTTCGTCTTTGCGGTGAATGGATTCGACGGCTTTCCTCAGCAGTTTACCGTCATCCTCGAGTACAATTTGCCTGCAACCACGCAACAGGACGTGTTGAACTGGGCCAATCTCTGGCACAGCCTGTCTTCTCTCCCCTTCCCGTCCGAGACGTACAACAGCGCGCTCGAGGCGATCACACGCAACTTCGCCGGGCGCAACGCCTTGCCAGGGGCCGTCAACGGCAGTGCTCTTTTGACGCTCCGGACCAACGAGATTGCCCTTTCGGGCATCCAGTGGGAACTCCGCGAATTCGTGCTTTCCCCAGCGACCGGCTTTCTCCAGGAAGCCCCTGTCGACGAGACACCGGACCTCAGCTTCAACGGCACCAGCACGTTCGCCGACTTCGTCAATCAGAATTCAGCAGCGATCATCGCCGAAGTCCCGGGAGCGACAGGGACCGTGCCCTTGGATTTCGAAGGCGGTCCCTTCCTCGGTGGCTCCGTCTTCAATAATCTCGTGGTGTGGTCCGCTCCCGCAATCGTCGATGACGATGCCCGATTCCACGCCTCGCTCAATACGTGCAACGGATGCCACGGTCCGGAAACCAACACGGGCTTTCTGATGGTCAACCCACGGTCACCCGGAACCGAAGCGACACTGTCGCAGTTCATGACCGGCACGGTCGTCATCGATGAAATCACCGGTGAGCAGCGCTCACTCAATGACCTGGACCGACGGCGCCTCGACCTCACCAGTCTGGTGTGCCCCAGCGATGGCGGGGTATCTCCCTCGGACGCCGGTCTTCCGCCTCCTCCGGACGCGGCTTCTCCCCCCGACGCAGGTTTTGCGCCTTCCGCCGACGCCGGCGACCCGCCCGGCGCACCTGCCCCCGTCGGACTGATCCGCTGAGATACGGCTAACACACGAAACGCCCGGCCGGGTGACCGGCCGGGCGCGGGGTTGCGAGTCCGTGAGCGATCAGCCGAACTGCACCGATCGCTTGGTGAACGCGCCATCCATCCAGAAGCCGACGATGGGAAACGAGACGGCGGGGCGCTCGTCGCCTAGGGCACCCAGCGCGACGAGCAGCGGGGCGTAGTGCTCCCACGTGGGCAACGCCAGCTGGGCCGCAGGCGCGCGCGCCTTGAAGTCCAGCAGCGCGTCCAGGTCGAGGCGCGACAGCGCGTTCTCGGCCCAGCCGTCAAAGTCCCGGGCCCACGCAGGCACTCCGGGGCGAAACGCGTACCGCATGTTGTGCGTGAGGAACCCGCTGCCGAAAATGAGCACCCCCTCTTCGCGCAAAGGCGACAGAGCGCTTCCCAGTCTGAACAGTTCTTGCGTGTCGAGCCCGGGCATCGACACCTGAAGCACCGGAATGTCGGCCTCAGGGTACATCGCCACGAGGGGCACGTACGCTCCATGGTCGAGTCCGCGCTGGGCGTCGTCGGCGACGTCAATGCTCTTCTGGCGCAAAAGATCGCGAACCCGATCGGCGAGTCGAGGCGCACCCGGCGACGCGTACTTTGTGAGGTAATAACGCTCGGGAAAGCCATAGAAGTCGTAGACGAGCGGGACCGAACGCGTGGCCCCGAGTGTGGTCGGCCGCTCCTCCCAATGAGCCGACACCATGAGGATGCTCTCCGGCCTCGGCATCGCTTTGGCCCAGGCGGCCAGCTCGCCCATCCACACTCCGTCGTCGAGAAGCACGGGTGCTCCATGCGCCGCGAAGAGTGTCGGCATTCTCGACGACAGCGTGCTCCCAAACGGTTTGCTCGAGCCAAGGGACTCCATGGTCTCACTCCTGTTTCGTGTGCACGCAGCAAGTGCAAGGCCGCCGAGCAACTGAAGGTTCTGGCGTCGATTCATGGTCGCTCGCACCCTTCGGGCAATGGAGCGCTATGAGAAGCCGCGCGCAAGCCACTTGGAACACGATTGCGCGTAACTTCGCACTTTACCGACGAACCTTGCCACACGCTACGCCGTCGCGACCGCGATCCAGTCGACGAGCGGCGCCGATGCCTCGCAACCAGCCGCAAGCCACTTGACGAGCTTCGGCGACGCGAGCATCGCCTTCGGAACCGGCGGAAATCCGACCGTGAGCCCCTTGTAGGTGAGGAGCTCGGCGCGAGGATGGTCCGCCGGAAACCCCTTCGGCACCCGTTTCGAGCGCTCGTGCGCCTGAGCGACAAACCCCTTTTTGGCGAGCGTGGCGAGGATCTTTACGAGCTCCTTGCCGCGCTTGTCATCGGCGATGGCCGCGCGGAAGCGCTCGAGGGACTCTTTTCCCATCATGTAGTGGCCCGCGGCAGCAAAGGTCTCTCCTGCGCCCACGTGGAAATAGACGGCCATCGGCAAGTCGGTGGCCTTCTTTCCTCCACGCGTCAGCGGGATATACCCACCGATATGCTTCTTGTACGGCGACTTGTCCTTCGAGAAGCGGACATCGCGGAAGATGCGGAACACTTTTGGCTCGTCGAGCTCGCATCGCACGTACGCTGCGTCGATAGCCTCGCGAAGCTCGCCAAGCAGCGCTTTCATCGGCGCGTTCCATCCCACCTCGAACTCGTCCTTGTGCGCGAGAAACCACTCGCGCTCGTTTCTCTTGGCGAGCGCCTTGAAAAATCTGCCGTCGGCGTCGGCGAACCCCGCAAACATCGTCAAGCGTCCTTCCTGAACACCACATGCATGACCGTGGGCGTGGTCGCGTACTCAGCACCAGGGTAGCTCAGTCGTGGCCCTTTCACTGCGGGAGGCAGTCCGCTCCCGCCGTCTGCAAGGTCGAGCACGTCGTCGTCGCGGGGCAGGTCCCGGCGGCGCTGGCGGCGTCGCCTCCGGGGGTCACGTCCCCTTGTGCGTCGCTTGCCGGCGACGAATCGCTCGCCGCTTCGGAGTCGCTCGCCAAATCGGCGTCGCTCGCGGGCGATGCGTCGCTCGCAGGCGAGGCGTCGCTCGCGGACGAGGCGTCGCTCGTGGAGACGCCACCGTCACTGGCACCGGCGGAGCAACCTGGGAAACATTGACCGTAGAGGCCCGGGTTTTGGACCGCAAAGCCGGCCGTGGATGCGCCGTTCGCAGCCGTAAAGGTCGTTTGCAGGAACGCATCGCAAACGAAACCGGAGGGGCACGCCGCCGTGGGCCCCGTCACGCAGACCGGCGCGCAGATACCGCTACCGACGCCGCCATCGGCCAGTGTCGCGGTAAAGCAGAAGCAGTCCGCCGTCGTGTCCGCACCGGTGCAAGGCGCGCCAGGCGCTTTGGTCGGCGGAACGACTTGGCTCACACAACTTCCGCTGTCGACCTGGCACGTGGTGCCGGACGGACATTGGGCGTCTGCGGTGCACGCCGACACGCACGCTCCGATGGCTGCAGAGACGTCGCCGAGGCTGTCCTCGGACAGCCCCAACACCGCGCAGGCACTGCCTGCAACGCACGCCGGCTTTCTGCCGTTTGGCAGCACCTGGCATTGAGGATAGCAGAAGCCCACGTCAGCCTCCGGACCGATGCACACGCCAGGAGAGGAGGACACGTCCGGACCATCGCAGAAGTGAAGATTTCCGTCGTTGCCGGGATTGCAACTGGTCAGGACACACACCGGAGTCGGAGAGACGACGAGGCCTTGCACAGACGAGCTGCACACGTTGATTCCAGGGCCACCCACCGGCCGGCAGTCGGCGTCGGATGTGCAGGTTTTGCCCACGGTACCGTCGTAAAGGCCGCCGCCGGCACTGCCCGCGTCGGGCGCTGGCGCGATCGATCCCGCCGCGTCACCGCGATGGACGGGCGCTGCGTCAGACGTGTCGCTGGATCCCGAGGCTGGCCCGCTGCTTGGGTTGCCGCTCGAACACCCGCCGTAAAGGATGACAGTGCCGGCGAACAGGGCGCCGAACGCCACGATCGATCGCGGCTGGAAATGTCTCTGGAGCATAGGCGCCTGCCTCCCACGAAGGAAAAGCAACTTCTAGCGCGATGGCGTAGGACGGCCAGTCGAGAGTCCGGCCCCGCCATCGCGCCGTGCTCGTAACGCGCGGCCCGCATGGCGGCCACGTGTTTCGGGACTTTTCAGGACGGGCATCGCCGACGACTCATCGAAGCGCATGTCGTGAGAGAGGCAATTTACAGAGTCAGCCAATCGGTGCGTCGCTGGGGCGACGTGCTCTCGAAGCGCGCATCGGCGCCCGGTTGAGCGGTCTGGCACGTCGCTTGTGGCGTCGGTCGGGTCCGCTGTGCAAGAAGTACAGCGCTTGGGTCACCGCGAGCGAGGAGAGCACGCGTCGACGCGTGGCCCATGCGGCCGCCGCGAGAGGGAAGTCCTGCGCCGGCGTTGGGAAAGTGCTTAACTGACTTCGTACGAACGAGCGAGCCATGCCGGGGTTTGAATGCTCCATGGGATTTTCTTTAAATGCGTCTCCGCGATGCACGTGCGCCGGGATCGTCCCGGCGGCCGCGCGATCGCCGCGTTGATCCTGCTCATGGGGCCGGCGACGATCGCGGGCTGCACGTCATCGTCCAAGTCGACGGGATGCGAAAATTCGCAGTGCGCGGCCGGCAACGCGTGTATCGGTGACGATTCGGGCGCGAGAGCGAGCTGCCATCGCCTCTGCACCGGTCAGGAGGATTGCCCGGCCGGCTGGTACTGCAACGACGGGAAGCCTTTAAGCTGGTGCGCCTCGTTGGCGACGCAAGTCCTGCCTGCGGCGGGCCAGTTCGGAACGTCCTGCCTACCGAGCGGCGGCGAGGCGAACAATCCGGCTTGCGACGGGACCGACGGCTTCTCGTGCTATGGCACTTCACCAGCCGACGCGAACGCGTTCTGCACCCTCTTGGGTTGCACCCAGAACACCGATTGCCCGGGCGGCTGGTGGTGCGAGGTCGTCGACGTCGCCCCGAACGTGACGACGTCCGTCCGCTCGTTCGGCCCGACGCGCACCGTCTGCCTGCCGCGCCAGTACTGCGCGACCTGCGAGGCCGATCATGACTGCTCGCCAAGCGCGGATGGAACAGGCCAGCACTGCGCCACGGACGCGAACGGAAACGGATTCTGCACACCCGAATGTGCGTCGAATGATACCTGCCCACTCGATGCGACGTGCGTCCCGGCGTTCGATGTGTGCGTCGCGACCGCCTGCATGACCGACAGCGACTGCCCCACCTTGGGCGGGGTCCCCGAACGGTGCTTCGTCGGGTCGTGCGAGCTTCCCTGCATGACCGACGCGTCGTCGTGCCCGCCGGTCAACGGTGCCCCCGGGCACTGCAGCTCCGCGGGCTCTTGCGTATCGCAATCCTGCGCGAGCGACGACGATTGCCCACCGACTGACGGAACGTTCCAACACTGCCTGGCGGGCGCATGCACCCCCGAGTGCGGCGGTCCGGCCGACTGCCGCGCCGATCAAACGTGCGGGCTGCTGTCCGTTTGCCACCCTCGCGCGGGTGTGTGCGTCGGAGACGGAGGGTTCTGTTCGCCCTGCCGTTCCGATGCCGACTGCCAGGATGGCTACTGCTTGAGCGCGCCCAATTCCACCGAGCGGTTCTGCAGCCAAACGGCGACAGGGGCATGCTCGGCCGACGCCGCGCCAATCGGGAACTGCCCCGCACGCGCGAACGACGCGCCGTACATGGGCGTCGCGTGCACGTCCGAGGACGATGGCTTCGCGCCGGCCAATCAGTGCGTCGCGTTCGTCAGCATCGGCACGTTGACCGGAGACCAACAGGAGACTCCAGGATGCTATACTATCGATCGCTGAAACGAACCCGGACGAGCGGGCGCGCTCGCCGGTTGGCCTGCGCGCTCGGCCGCTGCTCCGTCCTCGCCGCTCTCGCGGGTTGCGGAAGCGGAGGCTCGGGATCCGCCGGGCCGGCGTGCAATCCGTGCGACGGCGGCAGCGCCCTGGTGACGACGCCGCTCACGGGGCACACCACCAATCCCGACGGAATCCCCTACCCGGACCCAGTCACCGGCTATGGGCGCAGTTCGCGCAGCGGAACGACGCCGGGCAGTGTCATGCCCAACTACCGCTTTCTGGGCTATCCAAATTCCGATACGACTATGGGCCTGCAAACCGTAGCGTTCGCGGACTTCTACGACCCGTGCATGAAGCGGTACAAACTGCTTCACGTTACCGTGGCCGCCGTCTGGTGCGTCCCCTGCAATGAAGAGACGACTGCCCTCGTGGCGGGCGCCGCAGCGCTGACGGCGAAGGGCGCGGTCGTCCTCCAGGTGCTCGACGACGGTCCGATCATGGGAACGCCGGCGACGAAGGCCGATCTCGATTACTGGATCACGCTGCATGGCACGATGTTTACCGAAGCTCTCGATCCCATGCTGACCAATCTCGGTTCCCTCGTCGACGCCGCGACCGTCCCGTGGAACTGCGATCTCGATCCGCGCACGATGGAAATTCTCGATCAAAGCAGCGGTTGGACGGGCGACATCACGAGCGAGCTCGCGCCCGGCTTTGCGGCACTGCCGACAACCCCCAGCTACCCCGTGCCGGCCGCGTGCAATTGAAAGCGGCCGCGCACATTTCGATGGTTGTGGCAGCGGCCATCGGCTGTTCCCCCGCGTCGGGATCGCTCTCGGCCGCCCCGTCCCCCGACCTGTCGCCGGACCGATCGACGGCCACGTCCGCACCGGACTTCTCGGCGTCCGAGCTCGCCGGAAAACCGTTTCACCTGCGCGATCACATCGGCAAAGAGGTCATCGTCCTCGATTTTTGGGCGACGTATTGCGAACCATGCAAATCGGAATTTCCTCACCTTCGATCCATGTACAAAAAGGACAGGGACCGAGGGTTGCTGGTCGTCGGCGTGTCGATGGACGGGCCCGAGACGGCCGCGGACGTGTCGGCGTTCGTGCGTCGCTTCGAGTTGGATTTCCCCGTCGTGCTCGACGAAGATTCGCGGATCGCAAGGCTGTACAACCCGAAGAAATCCATGCCCCTCAGCGTCATCATCGACCGGACGGGGCGAATTGCGGTCGTTCGCGAGGGCTTCAGCCCGGGTGACGAAAAGCTCGTCGCACTCGACGTGGAGCGCGCGTTATCCGAGCCGCAACCGACCAGGTAGGGGCCGGACGCGTCGTGGAGCTCTCTTTCGACGCACGCATCGGCGTAGCGCCCGCGCGGGGTTCGACAAGCACGATGCGACAAGGTCGGGCGACGAAAATCGCCGCTCTCGCCGCAGCGGCGGTCGTCTTCGGCACGCCGGCTTCGAGGGCGGGCGACGTGGGGAACGTGGCCGGCAAAGATTTGGTTCTCGACGTCACCGAAACGACCATCGCGGCGCAGCACTTCGACGCCCGCGGCGGCGAACTTGCGCAAGACTCCGGCTGGGGCGACTGGCTGAATCGCCTCAATGCCGCGCTGCGCTGGGGAAACTGGACGGCCGGGCTGCGCATCGACTCGCAGGTGTATTGGCGGCGTCCGATCGACAATCCGAACTTCGGATCGCTCACGCCGGCCGACCAGGCTCAAGTCGTGCTCGACAACGAATCGCGCTTCCGCACATCGGTGGTTCCGTCCAAAGTCTGGGCGACATTTGCCTCCCGCGGCGTCGAAGTTACGGTGGGAGACAGCTACGTTCAGTTTGGACGAGGGCTCGTCCTGTTGATGCGCAAGATCGACGACCTCGGCGTAGACACCACGCTGCGCGGCGTGAAGGCTCGCGTCGAGCAGGATTCCTTCGCAGTGACGGCCGTCGCAGGCTTCGGCAACCCATCGCGGGTCGACGAGGCGACCGGGCGCGCGCTCTTCGTGACCGTGCCGGCGCCCGGCGACGTGGCGATGCCCATGTTTGGAAGCGACCGCATCGTCGGGGCCGAAATTCAAGCCGGCCGCGGACTACCCGTCGCACTGGCGACGCACGCTGTTCACGTCGATCGCTGTGCCCCGTACGCGTACGACGCGTCAGGCCGCCCGATCACCGACTTCGGCGCCGACCCATCGGGTGTCCTCTTTGGGACCTGCAACCCGAGCGATACCGCGATCTGGCTCGCGTCGCTGCCGAACGACCCGACGTCGCTCAACGCCCGCGAGATCACGATGATGAGCCAGTCGATTGAGGTTCCCGATCTCTGGGGACACGGCAAGCTCTACGTCGAAGCGGCGCTGCAGCAGCGAATGCACGACACGCGCACGGAAGATCTCGACGGGAACGGGAATGCGATTTACTCGGCGCTTTCGCTCGACGCCGGACCCACGGCGCTCACGTTCGAGCTCAAGAGCAACCGCAATTTTTATGCCGTTCCCGCGGCAATCAACCTATCGCGCGCAAGCGAGTTCATCGCCGACACGTACTCGTTTCTCCCGCCCGCTGAGACGTTCAACCAGATCGATACCGAGTTTGGAAACTTCAACGCGTGCGTCGATGGCGGGCGTTTGCGCGGCGACTACCGGGTGGGCAAGAGCCTGATGCTCTGGGCCCAGGGCGTCTACGCCTACACCAAATCGGAGCAGAATGCCGAATGTGATGCGCACGGCAATACGATCGGGACCGTCGCCGCCGCCAGCGTCCAGAACCGCGTCTGGGACGGCGTGGGCGGCTTCGAATGGTACTTCGACGCCCAGTCGTCGCACGTGTACGCGTCGGTCGGGGCCCGCGACGACACGACGGCGACAGGGGAGTTTTTCTACCGCGAACTCCACGCGGAGTACTCCATCGTCAAGTGGATCAACGGACCTGTATCCGTTGAGATTCAAGGACGTCACCGACTTCGCAAAGAGGAGAGCACCAACCTCGAGCCCGTTGGCGACACCTATGTCGAACAGTGGTGGCACGAAGGCGAGAACTACGTGGCGCTGAAGGTGGCCCCGAAATGGGTATTTACTCAAGGCTTCGAGTACACGACGCTCATCGGGCAGCCCACGTATTACGTCAACGGGGGAGCGATCTACAAGTTCACGAGCGGGTCGAACGTGCGCCTGTTCGTCGGGCAGCAGAGAGGAGCCTTTCGATGCACGAGTGGCGCGTGCCGTTATTTCCCTCCCTTCGAGGGCGCCGAGGCCGAGCTCACACTGAGGTTCTGACCTAAGGCTTCAGAACAGAGTGCGGGGGGGCAAGTGATTCGATGGCGCAGATCTAGCCCAGCGGACTGTGCTTCGAAAACGGTGCGGGATCTAGACGCCGAGCTTCTCCGCGACCCTCACTAGGTCGGCCAGGGAACCGGCCATCATCTTGCGCATCACTTGGCCGCGGTGGACCTTGATCGTGATCTCACTGATCCCGAGCTCGGCGGCGATTTGCTTATTGAGCAGCCCCTTCACGACCCCCTGCATCACTTCCCGTTCCCGCGCCGTCAACGAGCCGTATCGGGACTGCAGGTCCGCCCTCTCGGTCTGTTGCACGCGGGTAGCGCGATGCCGGGCGATGGCACGGTCGATCGCCTCCAGAACGTCCACGTCAGCCAGCGGCTTGAGGAGAAACTCGATCGCGCCCGCCTTCATGGCCGTGACCGAGGTGGGCACGTCGCCGTGGCCCGTAATGAACACGATGGGAATCTGCGTGTTGAGCTCGGCGAGGCGCCGCTGCAGGTCGAGACCGCTATCGCCCTGCAGGCGCACGTCCAGGACCAGGCAACTGGGAGCATCCACCGGAGGCCGGCTCAGGAATCCTTGCGCAGATGCGAACACCTCCGCGCGCATGCCCGCGGAGCGAACCAGGCTCGCGAGCGCCTCTCGGACCGACTCGTCATCGTCGACGACGAACACGATCGGCGCGGACTGCGGCGTGGCCATCGCGGCTCTGTACGATGCCATAGATCACCACCCGCGAACAGGACTCCGCCAGCGCACCGCTGCGCGATGAGACGATGGCGCCGGGTGCTCTCATCCCAAAGCGAGACGACGCATGGAGCGTCGAGAGGATGTCCCGTGACGAAGCGCAGACCCTGATGCAGGCGGCGCACGAGGTCTGCCCCGACTCCAACGCCACACGCGGCAACATCGAGGTGAAACTCGTCGCCGAGTGAGAGCGCATCGTCTTTTCGGCGTCGGGATCGGCTCGCGGCCTAGCTCAGCTCCGCAACGAGCTGCTGATCAGGCGACGAGACTGGTGGGCAGCACGGGTGTCAACGCGCAAGCCGCTTGAGCCTGGCGTTTACGTGGCGAGCCGGCCCTTCCGCCCCTCCGCTAGCGCTTGCGCCATACACAAGAAAACACACAAGCGGCGCTATGTTTCAGAGGTCTTCCAGGGTCGCGTCGGCCCTTCCACAAACCCTCGTTTTATAGAGCGGGAGAAGGGATTTGAACCCTCGACGTCCACCTTGGCAAG
>Ga0187859_10000188_pt1 | contig 43434 bp, 32 predicted proteins | sample June2016WEW_10_1_2_FD_133019 | JGI IMG/M metagenome (GOLD analysis project Ga0187859, IMG submission 133019) | Peatland microbial communities from SPRUCE experiment site at the Marcell Experimental Forest, Minnesota, USA - June2016WEW_10_10 | ecosystem: Environmental > Terrestrial > Soil >...
CGCTGGAACTCGCCGCTAAACAGCAACCGGCCGGCCAAATCGAATTCGGCGTAACCCAAATACTGAACGCCCAGCAATACAAAAAGGCCAAACAGCACGACCAGCGCGAGGGAGAAACTGTGCACCACGCCTTGCAACAGAGAAAACGCGGCGGCCAATCCACACAGACCGTAAAGCACCAGAACCACCCGGCGCGGCGTGAACCCGCGATCGAGCAGCCGATGGTGTATGTGGCCGCGGTCGGCTCCAAAAATCGGCTGATGCCGCAGAAAACGCCGCACAATGGCCAGCGCGACATCCAGCAAGGGAATCGAGAGCGCCATCAACGGCGCGGTCATGCCCAGCAGGGTGGCCGATTTGTTACTCCAGATGGCCGCGTAACAGCCCAACAGAAAGCCGATCAGCAAGCTGCCGGAATCGCCCAGGAAAATGGTGGCGGGGTTGAAATTGTAGCACAAGAAGGCGAGCAGCGCGCCGGCCAGCGGGAAGGTGGCCACCGCCAGCACCATGTTGTGCTGCATCATGGCCGCGGCGAAAACGGTCAGCGTGGCGAACAGACCTACTCCCACGGCCAAACCGTCCAGCCCGTCCACCAGGTTGAAGGCGTTCATGCAGGCCAGCAGCCAGAGAATAGTAAGCGGGACATTCCACCAAGCGTCCGTAGGAGCGCCGCCGATGGACAGGATGCGCACACCGCCCACACAGGCCAAGCCCGCCGCGGCGACTTGTCCCACCAGCTTGATCCAGGCGCGCAAGTTGAACAGGTCGTCCAGCAAGCCGATCCCGAAGGCCAGTGCGGCGCCCGGCAGCAGTTTCCATACGAGCGAGAGCTGCTGGGCGAGCGGGCTGCCTTCTTCCGGACGCACCAAAACATACGCCACCAGGTAAGAAATAGCAATGGCCAAGCCGCCCACCCGCGGGATGGGATAGCGATGAACCTTGCGCACGGCATCGGGTTGGTCCACCACCCCATAGGACCGGAACACATCGCGGCAAATCGGGGTCAGTACCAGGGAAATGATAAACGCTCTGAATCCTAACCAGAGCAAGGAATGCACTCGAAGACCTCCGGCTACTCATCCCGATGTTGGCGCACCCCACCGCTTCGTGTCAAGCCACATGGTTTCAATTATTTCCGGTTTGTACCCGTACATGATTGACCGGCGTCCACGGGGCCGCCTCACAAACATTGACGAACCCGCTCCGCTTGACAGCGCCGCTTCGGGCGCGTCAGAGTGAATGGTTGGACTCTGATTGCAAAATAACCGATCGAAATCCTGAGTCCCGGAGGCCCTTTGCTGCTTGTTCGAACCACCCTGTTGCTAGGCTGCGCGCTAGCCCTGATGGCGCAATCCGATTCCGACTCCGGCTCGGGTGAGGAGTACGGCGGACCCGCAATTCTAAGCCGGGGCGAAGTCCCCGGCGCGCAGACGGCGTCGCCCATCGCCTTCCGGCCGTATATCGGGCTGAGCGGGATCTACGATGCCGGCTTGATACCAGTTTCGGTGACCTCGACCGGCGGTATACCTTCCACGGATTTGTATGGCGAGGAGTTGAATCTGGGCGCATACACCTATCACACTTGGAAGCATACTACCCTGGGACTGGACTACCGGGGGGATTACCGGCATTACTCCGCCAGCTACTGGGACGGCACCGATGACTTCCTGTCGCTCATCCTTACGCACCGGCCCACCAAGCGCGTGACGTTCACGCTGCGAAACCAGGCCGGCGTCTATTCCTTCAATAATTATTCGCTGTCCGCGCCCGTTGGCTTTCTCGATCCGAATTATCTACAGTTGCCCCAAAACGATATTTTTGATAACCGGGTCATTTTCGTGGGCGCCTCGGGAGATCTGACTTACCGCTTGTCGGCCCGGCTGTCGTTCAATCTCGGGGGGGAAGGCTCTCTGGTGCGCCGGGAATCCACCGCGCTTTACGGCATGACAGGCGCTGTAGCACACGGGGATTTGCAGTACCGGATCAGCCGGCACTCCACCCTGGGTGCAGACTATCGCTTCACCTACTACGACTACACCAGGGGCTTCGGCAACACGGCGATACAGTCGGTGGGCTTCAATTACAGCACGCAGGTATCGCGACAGGTGCAACTATCCGCGCGCATCGGCGGCGCGCGATTGGAAAGCAACAGCCTGACCGAGGTTGCGCTGGACCCGGCGCTGGCGGCTCTGCTGGGCGAGTCGGTGTCTATTCAGGCCGCGCATACCCTCAACTACGTGCCCGACATGCAAGTGCGGCTGTCGGACACCTTCCGCCACTCGCAATTTACGCTGGAGTACTTGAACCAAGTGGTCCCCGGCAATGGGGTTTACCTCACGTCCAGGAATAATTCCGGGAATGTCTCCTATAGCTATTCCGGTGTGCGCCACTGGAATTTCGGCGTGAACGGCACTTATGGCCGGATGAGCGCGCTGGTGCAGACCGTGGGCGTGTACACCGCCTACGGGGCAGGAGCCGGCATTACGCGCGACTTGGGAAGAGGTCTGCATACCGTGCTGCGCCTGGACGCGCACCACTACGATATCGCTACCTCGACAGCCTTCACGCACACCGAATACCGGGCCTCCCTCGGGCTGAGCTTCAGCCCGGGAGATGTACCGCTGGTGCTGTGGTAGCGGGCGGCGGCTTAAGCTAGGAGCGCAGTGTAAATCTCGCCCATTCTGCGGGCGGCCGCCGGGAGCGAGAAGCGGCTGTGAATCAGGCGGGCGGCGTTGCCTGCCAACTCGCCGCGCCGCACGGGATCGCGCACGAGCAGACGCAACACTTCCGCCAGGCCGGCCGCATCGCGCGCTTCGAAGAGCATGCCGGTTTCGCCATGCGCGACTAATTCCGGATTGCCGCCGACACACGATGCGGCCACGCAACAGCCGCAGGCCATGGCCTCCATGAGCGCGTTGGAGAGCGCTTCGGACAGCGACGGCAGCACGAATATGTCGATGGCATGCAGCCAATCCGCCACTCGCGGCGTGCCGGGTTCGAAGACGCAGTCCGGCAGAATGCCAAGCGCCCGCGCGCGGTCCTGCAAGCCCGCGAGGCAGGGTCCGCTGCCAACTATGGCTAGCTTCATGCCGGGCACAAGCCCGCGGACGGCGGCAAAGGCGTCCAGCAAGGTGTCGAGTCCTTTTTCGGGCCGCAGACCGCATACCACTCCCACGACCAGCGCGGCGGTGCGCAAGGCCTCCGGCCGGGCGCCACGGACAGGCTGGAACGCGCGCGTGTCGATGCCGTTATAGCAGAGATGAATCAGCCCGGCTGGCACCTTCTCTTCGTTGTGCAGATGGCGCCGCAAGAACTCGCAGTTGACTACGATGCCATCGACCAGGCGATCGGTGAGGCGCAAGCCATGCCGATAAACGGCCGGCCATAATGCCCGGTCGGCCCTCTGGCTGGAAACCACTACCGGAGAGCCCCCCAAGCGGGCCGCGGGTGCTCCATAGAGATTCGCGGGCGTGTCGAAGGTGTGCACCAGCTCGATGCCCTGTTCCCGGATGTACGCGGCTATGCGCAACGCGCCGTTCACGCTGGCTAGCGAGGGCACCGGGAAGTGCACGATGGGCACGCCGGCGGCCCGCAGCTCGTCCGCGCGCATGCCCGCCGGACGGAAGCAGCCCACGCGCGGATCGAACCGCGAACGATCTAGCGCCTTGGCAATCTCCGCCATCTGCCGCTCGCTGCCGCCCAGATTCAACTCCTGCACCATCAGCAGAATGGGGGTGGGAGCAGGCATGCATTCTCAATGTAACGCATACCCTCGAATGCTACAGTAAGACAAAAGGTATCCGAGTCCATGTGCGGCATTGCCGGATTCTACTTGCGTGACGGGCAGGCGAGTTTGTCCACAGTGCGTGCGATGTGCGACCAGATACGGCACCGCGGGCCCGACGATGAGGGCTACCATGTGGAGGGCGGCTGCGCCATCGGTATGCGGCGGCTCAGCATCATCGATCTCAGCACCGGCCATCAACCGATGGCGAATGAGGACGAATCTGTCTGGGTGGTCTTCAACGGCGAGATCTACAATTACCAGGAACTCCGTCGCGATCTGCTGGCCCGTGGGCACCGGTTCGTCACCAATAGCGACACCGAAACGCTCGTTCATCTCTACGAGGAACAAGGCGCCGAGGGCTTGCGGCGGCTGCGCGGCATGTTCGCTTATGCCATCTGGGACGCCCGCCGGCGGCGTGTTTTTCTGGCGCGCGATCGGTTTGGCAAGAAGCCGCTTTACTATGCGGTGTTGCCTGAGGGAATCTATTTCGGAAGCGAGTTGAAATGCCTGCGTGCGGCCGGTGTGCCATCGGAAATCGACGCGGAGGCCCTGCGACTCTTTTTTCACTTCACCTACATTCCGGAACCCTGGAGTTGTTTTCGGGCTGTGCGTAAGCTTCCGCCAGGATCCTGGCTGACTTACGACGCGGATGGAACCGTCCGCCAAGGCCGCTACTGGCGGTTTCCTACACCGGTTGCCGAAACGCCGATGGACTTCTCGGAAACCGATGTATGCGCGCAGTTGCGGGAGAAGTTCGACGAATCCGTACGCATCCGGATGATTGCCGATGTTCCGTTGGGCGCGTTCCTGAGTGGCGGGATCGATTCTAGTTCAGTCGTGGCATCTATGGCTCTTGCATCGCCTGAGCCCGTACGAACGTTCTCTATCGGTTTTGAGGAGAGTGCCTTCAATGAATTGGAGTATGCCGCCATGGTGGCGCGCCAGTACCATACTGACCATCATGAAATCGTGGTGCGGCCGGACGCCGTGGATTTGGTTTCCCGCCTAGTCCGGCACTTCGATGAGCCCTTCGGCGATTCCTCCGCCATTCCCACGTTCATTGTTTCCGAATTCGCTGTGCGGCATGTGAAGGTGGCGCTAAGCGGGGATGGCGGCGACGAGTTGTTTGCCGGCTACGACCGCTTCCAGACACTCGAGAGGCTACGGAAGTTGGATCGCGTGCCGCGAGCATTCCGCGCATTCACTTCCTGGATGGCGGACTGTTTGCCGTATTCGGCTTACGGCAAGAATTATCTGCACATGTTGAGCCGCTCAACCGCGCTGGAGCGTTACTTTGAGAGCAACTTCGCACCCTGGTTTCTGCGCCAGGAGTTGCTCCAGAAGGAATGGATGCTCCCGGCCGATGGCGCCTATTTGACGCGCTCGCTGGCGGAGTTTCTGCTTCCCGGAAACGCCGACTTGCTCTCGCAAGCGCTGTTTTTTGAGACCACGCAGAATCTGCCTGGAGACATGCTCGTCAAAGTCGATCGCATGTCCATGGCAAACTCATTGGAAGTACGCTGCCCGCTGCTCGATCATGAGCTGGGAGAACTTGCGGCTGGAATTCCTCATGGTTGGAAGATCAGAGATGGCAAGGGCAAATATATTTTGTTGCGCGCTTTAGGGGACCGCTTACCGGCAGCGCTATTAACCCGTGGCAAGATGGGCTTCGGCGTACCGCTGTCGTTGTGGTTTCGTGGCGCCTTGCGGGCATTTCTCTGGGACCATCTGGGTAGTGCTTCGTTTACCCAGCGCGGCGTCGTCTCGCCGGTATTCGTTCAGCAGATGCTTCGCGAACACGATTCCGGGCGACGCGACAACTCGCACTGGCTGTGGTCGCTGCTGATGCTTGAGCTTTGGTTTCGCCAGTTGGACGCACCGCCCACAGCGGCAGGCTGCGCTTATGATTAAACCCATGGTTGTCATCTTTTCGCGTGGGTCTGACCATAAACACCGCCGGCCAGTCGCGTGCTTTGGCGTAAACCGGGCTACTCCGGTACGTGCCTCAGCGTAACCAAAAGGGCCAACTTGTGTGTTTCAGCGTAAATGCTCATCAACCGAGACGCTGAAGGTACTGTTAAACTATTGAAAATAATGCCATTACTTGCTTACGCCCAGACACATGAGCGGATCTGGTGTGTTTTGATAGTGTTACAACTTCCTTACGCCGAGCCACATGCGCCTTACGATCAAACCCATGAGCCTTACGCTGAAGCACATGCCTCAAAAACACGCATATTTGTTCAGAAGTCGTTTAATCACAATCTCTTACAAAGTTTGCGCAGGTTCGATCGTAGCTTCTATATGGAATGGTTTATGGTTTGGATAAACCTAACCAGAGCTAACGCAGACGGGCACACAAGGCTACCGCATGGTTGGATTGGTGTGTGCTTACCAATAAAAACCCAGATGGTCTATGGGCTTCATCGTAAACCGCTAGAACAAAACGCCCGACTAATGTTACAAAAACAGAAGAGGCATTGCGCGCTCTAAAAGGCCCCTCACGTGACCAGAAATAATCCCAAACCTGCACTTGTCAACCTTTCGGTCGAGGAGGAGAACCTCGCCGCCATCCCTTTTGCGGTATTGGAACGCAGGGTGGGCAAGCGGATCGGCAAGATTGAGATCAAGGGCACCAAGGTGCTTCCCAATGGCAGCGAAATGGAAGTGGTGTGGCAGATTCAGGGCAATAATGAGTTAGGCCTGCCTACTGAGCAAGACCTCGATATTTTTGTTGTGTTGGGAGTCCTCACATTCCGGAACAACTTTGCCAAGACCGTTACTTTCAGCGGGCGGGAGATCGCCCGTATGCTCAATATCAACTCGGTTCACGGCAAGTTCTACCAGCGTCTCAAGCTGGCTATGGATCGCTTTATTCCATTACGCTTCCGGGCACTGACCGCTACCGACCAGCAGGAGGAAGTGAAGTGGAGCAATGTTTTCCAGGAAGCCAGTTTCTTGCTGGATCGTGAGACCGGCCGCTGTACCGGCAGCATTACCTGGACCGACAAACTAATCCAATCCATCAACAATGGTTTCTTCCGCGTTCTGGACGCCGGCCGGTACATGGAGCTCGACGGGATTACGGCCAAGCACCTATATCGGTTCTTCGCCGTGGCCTTCGAGAAAACCGACTTAGTGGTCATGGATGCCCGTAAACTGGCGATGGAGCACGTGGGCATTCTGACTCCGCCGCATTACTTTTCCCGGTTGATGCAGACTCTGGAGCCGGCATTTGACCAATTAATTAAGATCCAGGTGCTTGGATCTTATAACGTAATTTCCGCAGAGGACTGGCGCATTGCTATGCACCGGCATCCCTCTTACGTGCCTGAGCGTAAGAGTTTGATGTTACAGAGCACTACTTGCCCGGAATTGAGCCGCGCGCACTGTCAAAGTACTCTGGAGAAAGCCGGCTTTGGTTACAAACAGGCGACAGGATGGAGCGCCGCAGCCGAAACGCCAGAGCAGTTATACGCTTTGGAGCGAGCCGCACAGGTTGTGCTTGCCATGAAGCAGGAAGGAGTACTGCCGCACGTAGCAGCAAGTTATGTAGCGCGGGCACTGGATATGGGAGCGGCAGCCGGGGAAGGTCAGGAGCTACTCGACTGGTGCGAGATGGCCCTCGACATATGCAGACAGAAGCAGCGCACGGGCCAGAGCTTGAAGAACGCAGCAGGATTGGTAGTGAAGATCGTGAAGGACCCGGAATCTCGCCGCCGCTTCCTCGACGACCATATGGAGGCGGCTGCGAAGGAGCGTTACCGCCAGCGCGAGCGCGCCATCCTGCGTCAGAATCAGGAAGTCGAGGAGCGTGCCTTGATTCTTGAATACGAGCAGTTCCGTCAGACCACCGCGCAGGGGTTGTTCGAGCAGCTTGGCGACTCTTCCAAGCAGACGCTTTCCAAGGAAAAATCCGAGTTGCTCCGCCGTGAAGGCCGATTGGAAAAGATGGCGCCGGATGTGCGCGAACGGGAAGTGACCGAACTCATTCTGCAGGATCTGGCAAGGAACGACGTGCCGCCCTACAGCAAGTGGCTCTTGCGCAAGCGTGCGGGGCAAGCCGTATTACCGTTTGCCGCAATAGATAACATCGCTTAAGAGAGCTGCGCTACAGTTGAGGTGGATGCCCGCTACCTCGCAGCAAGAGATCGCCGCGCGGGAGCGCTTCGCCTTCGGGGAAAACTGGCAGCGCTTCCTTTCCATCCTTGACGAAAGCCGCATCGTAAGGGCACAAGATTCCTTGCGCCGCATGCTGGATGTGTCCGATTTAACCGGCAAGACGTTCCTCGATATCGGTTGTGGCAGCGGTCTTTTCAGCTTGGCGGCGCGCCGTCTCGGCGCCCGCGTGCATTGCTTCGACTACGATCCGCAGTCGGTCGCTTGTGCCGAAGAATTGCGCCGGCGCTACTTCCCGCTAGACCCCGATTGGCGCATAGACGAAGGCTCCGCTCTAGACAGCAGTTACCTTAGCGGTTTGGGCTCGTTCGAGGTGGTGTACTCGTGGGGAGTCCTGCATCATACCGGAGCGATGTGGCAGGCTCTCGGGAATGCCGCAGGGTTGGTAGCGCCAGGCGGGAAACTTTTCATCGCGATTTACAACGATCAAGGCAAGATCAGCAACCGCTGGCGAGCGATCAAACGCGCTTATAACCGGTTGCCTGGCGGCTGGCGTTTCCTGGTAGCGATTCCGGTGCTGGTGCATTTGTATTGGCGCAGGACGGTAAAGGACTTTCTGCGCGGGCGGCCCTTCGAAAGCTGGCGCAACGAGGGTAAAGAGCGCGGCATGTCTCCCTGGCGGGATTTAATCGACTGGGTAGGCGGCCTTCCGTTTGAGGTGGCTAAGCCGGAGGCGATTCTGGACTTTTATTTGCAGCGCGGCTTCACCTTGACCCGTCTGACCACCTGCGGCGGATCGCTGGGCTGCAACGAATACGTCTTCGCCCGGACGGGCGCCGGGAAACCCTGAGTCAGCACGTCTCCGTTTGCCGCGCAGCCTCAGGTGATAGTAGAGTAGGTCTTGGCTATGAAAGCTCTTGTCACAGGATCTGGCGGGCTGATCGGCTCGGAATGCGTCCGCCAACTTTCGGCCGAAGGCTGGGAGGTTGTGGGGATCGATAACGATATGCGCCGGCAGTTTTTCGGCGAGCAAGGGACCACGGATCCGGTCGTGCGCGAACTGCAGACGACGCTGCCCCGTTACCGGCACTTGCCCATCGACATCCGCGGCCGGCAGGCCGTGCGGCAGGTGTGCGACGCCGAACGGCCGCAATTCATCATTCACACCGCCGCGCAGCCTTCCCACGACAAAGCGGCGGCCATTCCCTACGAAGACTTCGACGTGAATGCCCTGGGCACCATGAACATGCTGGTGGCGGCGCGCGATTTCTGCAGGGAATCGCCATTCTGTTTTACGAGCACGAATAAGGTCTACGGCGATCGGCCCAACTATCTGCCGCTCATCGAGTTCGACAAGCGCTACGACTATGCCGGCGGCCTGGATGGCATTGACGAGAGCATGTCCATCGACCAGTGCCTGCATTCCGTTTTTGGCGCTTCCAAAGTGGCCGCCGACGTCATGTGCCAGGAATTCGGGCGCTATTTTCAGATGCCGGTAGGCATTTTTCGCGGCGGCTGCCTTACTGGGCCGCAGCACGCCGCCGTGGAATTGCACGGCTACCTGGCTTACATCGTTCATTGCGCCGCGACGGGCAAGGAATACACCATTTACGGTTACAAAGGGAAGCAGGTGCGCGACCAGATTCACAGTTACGATGTGGCCCATCTGTTTCTGGAATTCTTCCGTTCCCCGCGTTGCGGGGAAGTCTATAACCTGGGCGGCGGCAGGGCCAACAGCCTCTCGATTCTGGAGACTATCGACGCACTGGCGGGCATGGGACTGAAGCTGCAATACAGTTACAAAGATGCCAACCGCACCGGCGATCACATCTGTTACATTTCGGACCTGAGCAAGCTGCGGGCGCATTTTCCGAACTGGAAGATGCAGTACGATCTGCCGCGCATTCTGGACGAAATCGCCGCCCGCCACACCCGGCCGCTCGTACGGAGCTAATGACGGATGAAGCTATCGGTGGTCATTCCGGCCCGCGACGAAGAGGGGTCTATCGAGCAGACGGTCGCGGAAATCGCCGGGGCACTTCGAGGGGAGCGGATTCCGTTTGAAATCGTGGTGGTGGACGATGGCAGCACCGATCAAACGGCCGCCCGCGTCCAGCAGTCGATCGAGCATCATCCCGGTGTCCGGCTGGTAACCAATACCGGACGCCATGGTTTCGGGATGGCCGTCCGCGCGGGGTTAGCACAAGCCACCGGCGAGGCCCTCGCGGTGATGATGGCCGACGGGTCCGACAGCCCGGGAGATCTGGTTCGATACTATCGGAAGCTGGAAGAGGGATACGATTGCGCGTTTGGTTCCCGATTTATTCGCGGCGGCAGGATCATAGATTATCCGGTTCACAAGCTGGCCATCAACCGCATGGCAAACTGGTTTATCCGGGTGTTGTTCCGGCTGCGATACAACGACATCACTAATGCTTTCAAATGTTACCGCCGGCAGGCTGTCGATGGTATGCAGCCGCTGATCTCCGCGCACTTCAATCTGACCGTGGAGATGCCCTTGAAAGCGATCGTGCGCGGGTACTCTTACGCGGTGCTGCCGATTTCGTGGACCAATCGCAAGTCGGGCATGTCCAAGCTGAAGATCAAGGAGATGGGGAGCCGCTACCTGTTCATCGTGCTGCATGTGTGGCTCGAGCATCACCTTTCACGGGGCGATTACTTGCGGCGGGAGGAAGCGAAGGAGCAAGCAGCCACGCGGCACGCATAGGCAGGGCTACCCGAGGTCCTTTGGCAGCACACGCCCGAAGCGCAGCTTCAAGTCCACCCACAGCCAGGTGAACGGATCGCGGACCAAGCGCACCTTTTTGCCTTCACGAAAGGAGCGCGAGGAGTAATTCACCGGGATTTCGAGCGGCCGGTAGCCCTTCCGGACGAGCTTGATGACCAGTTCGTGATCGAAATCGAATCGGTTGCACTGGAACTCGAGGCCGAACAGGCCATCGCGGCGAAAGACCTTGAACATGGTGAAGGGGTCTGTCATGTTCTGGCGGAAAAGAACGTTGATCAGGCCGGTAAAGAACGCATGTCCCAAATTCAGCCCTGTCGCCAGCGTTTTCTGCCGGGCGAAGCGCCGGATCTTCCAGTCGCCGGCATGCCGCGTTCCGAGAACGAACAGCGCGCGGTGGGAAAGAATGGGCGCCAGCAAGGCATCATAATCGTCGAGATCGTACTCGAGGTCGGCATCCTGGATCAGCACCACGTCTCCGGTGGCGTGCTGGAACCCCTCGCGGACGGCGTGGCCTTTGCCCCGCGGCCGGTCCTGGAAAACCAGTTTGATCTCGGGGTGACCTTGATATTGTTTCGCGAGCTCGCGGGTGCCATCGGTCGAATTACTCTCGATCACGATGATCTCGCGATCCATTCCGGGAATCTCCTTTTTCAGCAGCGCATCCATCAGCAGCGGGAACGTCGGCTTTTCGTTGAATGCGGCGACGATGATCGAACACTTAGGGCGCGGCGGCGGTTGGTCGCGCACGGCGGTGACAAGCACGCCAGCGGCGGCTGGTTTGCGCACCAGAACTTCGTGGAAGCCGTACCGCAGCAATAATAACTGGATGGTGTTTTCGTCGAAGCACCAGCGGTCTTCGGGCCGCCAATGGGTACGCCGCCGGAGCGTAAGCAGCAATGGAGCGCCAGGCCGCAGCGCTGCGCGCGTTGCGTGCAGTAGTTCACCGGGCGCTGGATGCGTGTGCATTTGGTCCAGCAGGATGGCGGCGTCGTAAGCGGCCGGCGCCAAATCGACAGAGGCTGCCGAAAGATCCAAGAACTGAGGCCGGAAACCGTCCTTCCGCGCCCAGTCCAGAAATGCACCGGTATCCACCCGCGCGTCGGCAGCGACCAGCAGCGAGCCCTCACGAAAGCCACGGCGCCTGAGTGCGGCAATACAAAGCGAGGCGTACCGCGCGTCCGCATCTGGCGCTGAGGCGCACTCCGCTGGCGCGGGCTGCGCGTCCAGAGCCACGCAGCCGCAACCATGGCAGCGCATTACCGCTCGTCCGCGGACCGAAAGATGGGCGAAGCTCGAGTCGTCACAAACCGGGCAGTTCATTCTGGCCGCCGCGCACCCGCCTTACGAGCGGTCGCCATCAACCCGCTGGCGGAGACCAGCAGGTGGCGATGGGCGATTCGGCCGGGAACCGCCCGGCGCAATAGACCAATCAGCGGACTCAAGATGGGCACGTGGAACCGGGAAAAGTGCCGCGAGATGTAGTCGATCGTAAGCACCTTGCGGCTGGGCGATACCCGGATTTCGTCGAAGCCGCAGCGTTCCAACAAGAGCCGGATGGACATGGCGCTGAAATAATGCAAATGCTCGACTTTGTATTCCATCCAGCGGCTGCGCAGGAGGCGGTGCGTCCAACTGTCCAGCGAGGGCGTGATCAACAGCAGGATGCCGCCAGGGATCAGCATCTCGCGGATGCGCAATAGCCAGCCTTCCGGATCGCGTATGTGCTCGATCACATCCGCCCCCAGAACTGCGCCGAAGCGGTCCCGCGCCAGGGGAAACGTCTCGACCGTGCCAGCAGAGACCGCCGCCTCCCCCAGGCTGCGGTTGGCAATCGCTGCGGCGTGCGCGGATATTTCGATACCGGAGACGCGAAACCCGCGTTTGCGGGCCTCCAGCAGTACCTCGCCGTGACCACAGCCGACTTCGAGCAATTCCGCGTTTTCCGGCCGGACGAGCCGGGCTAGCGTATCGACGTACAGCGCTCCCGTGGCGGCTTTCATTTGCGATCGCCGCTCAGCCGTTTCGGCGCTGCGTTCCCCGAGGAAGTAGTCGTCGCTGTAAATGGCCGCCAGAACGGAATCTTCCGGCTGGGGGTCCAGAAACTCCAGTTTGCAAGCCGGGCACGCGCGTAACGCGTAGTTCGGAACCGCCGAGCGGCGCAGAAGTGTGGGCCGTTCGCACACGGGGCAGCGGGGAGGAGTATGCCGGCGACTGTGCAAAGAACCCCAGATTGTAGCAGCGTTTTGGCGACGCCGTCCGCGCGCTCAATGCATTCGATACAAATAGTAGACGTCGCCGCCACTTGCCGGATATGCCGCTATAGGCCGGCCGCGCGGAAGGATATCGGCTTGGTATGGCGATTCCGTGGGCATATAAAGATAGTCGGGATCTTTGGGGCGCATGGAGAAAATCTTGTCTCGCGGATATAGCGCCGGCGTCCGCCAGGCAATGGCGGTTCCCGCGAAGTACGACACCAGAAACATGTCGGTGGGATTCATCCCCGAGTCGCGGCTGGGCCGCACCACCAATGCCATTGGCCTCTCGGGGTGCACGGTCTCGCGGAAATGTTGCGCCACACCGCGCGCGAATTCAACCGTACGGATGCCAGCGGCGCGATTCGGATTATTTCTGGCAGCCAGCAGCTCCTGGTAGGATGCCCCACCGCAGCGCCAGCCCAACAGAAGGAGGCAGGCTACACTTACCGCCGGTTTGCCGTGGCCAAGGATCCGGCTCACCCGGTCTCCGAGGCAGGTCACCCCGCCGCAAAGGATCAGCAGTAGAGTGGGCAAGCCGGCGACCAGGTAACGGGAGTCGAGGTGGAAGCACCAAATCGTAATCGTCGAACACAGGAACAGCGACAGAAGCAGGCCCAATGCCAGCCGGCGCGTCCGGGTCCAGTCCGTGCCGCAAGCCAAGCCCAAGAGCAGCAAGAGCCAGACCGGGTCGAAGAACTGCCTGTCCATGAAAAGATGAAAGAACCTTGGGACGTTAATGCGCAGTCTGGCCCAGAAGGCGACCGGGTTGTGGGCCATAGCCTGCAAAATGCCAAATCGATTGGATTCCAGCGGGCCGTATTTGCGTTGGGCGTCGGCAAAGCCGGCGTCCTCGTCGCCGGTGCCGGTTACCCAAGCTTCCGAAGCATAGAAAGTCGTAACGGCGGAAGGCCCCCAGATACGGTAGTGCGATTTGGCCCAACTCTCGTAGGCGCTGGCGGGTACGAAGAGCGCCGCAAACCCCAGCACTGCGAAAGAAACTCTCCAGAGCGCGCGAAAATCCCCCTTCCCGATATACGTCGCACAGAGTAAAACGCCGGTAGCGATGACGAAGAAGAGCAGGGCTTCCCATCTCGCCAGGTACGCCAAGCCCCACCAGAGACCCGCGGCCAACAGGCGACGCCAAGTCTGCTCCCGCAGCGCCAGCACCGTAACCCATAGCGCGGGACCAGCGGCTAGCAGGAAAACCACATGGGAAATGCTGTGAACGTGGCTGATCAGGCGGCTGGTCAGGGCGCCGCTTGTGAGGATAAACAGACAAGCCGCGTGCCCCGCCGCCGCATCCCATAGCGCGCGGGCCGCGTAGAAGCTCGCAATCAAGAAAGTCGTCAATGACACGGCATAGACGATCTGATAGACCAGGCGGGGGCTGGTGGTGAACAACTCTACGAACGCACAGACCAATGCGCCGAGCAGAGGACGCCAAAGCGCCGGAGGGTCCAGCGGCGCCACGATCAAGCCGTTTCCGGCCAGCAAATTTTTCGCCATCATCATCTCGATGGCGTTCCATCGGATGCGGGGGATCAAGCCGCCCCACATCCAGAAAAGCGTGCCGCCGACCAGCAGCCAGACGATGGGATGGAGGGCCAGGGTACGACCCAGCCGTTTGCCGATTTGCTTTGTCGGGAGCGTCATCCGATCTTAGCGCAGGCATAGGCTTCAAGTGAGAATTAGTACGGCCCCATGAACCTCCTGGAAGCGATATACTTCAATCTTTGGACCAAATTATGAATCTACGAAACAATACGAGTCTGTCTGTGGCGCTGCTGTTTTCCCTGGGCGCGCTATCGAATGCGGCGAATCGCGTCGGCAAGGACCGGGTACCCGAGGATGTAAAGGCGCAGGCGCTCGTCAACTACGGCAAACTCCCTTTGAGTTTTGAAGAAAATCTCGGGCAGACCGACGCCCGCGTGAAATTTCTGTCCAACGGAAGCGATTACTCGATTTTGTTGGCTCCTTCCGAAGTCTCGTTGAACCTGCAGTCGGCGGGCAGGCCGCGGCATCAGTCCGCCATCCGGATGAGTTTTCCGGGCGCGAACTCTTCGCCGGCGATGGCCGGCGGCGAGAGGCTAAGCGCCACCAGCAGCTATTTTTTTGGAAACGATCCGGCTAAGTGGGTGGCGGGCGCTCCGAATTTCGCCCGCGTGCGTTATCGGGAGATTTACCCCGGCGTGGACCTGGCTTTCTACGGGAACCAAGGGCAGCTTGAGTACGATTTTGTGGTCGCCCCAGGCGCCGACCCGGGAGCCATCCGGCTGCAGTTCGACGGCGTGGATGGCATGCACCTGGATGGCGCTGGCAACCTGGTACTGAGCGCGGCGAGCGGCGAGATCCGCCAGCACAAGCCCATCGTTTATCAGGAGGGCGCTGGCGGACGGCAAGCCGTCGAGGGACGGTACGTCATTCAGTCGCGCAACCGCGTCGAATTTGAAATCGCCAGATACGACAAACGCAGAGCACTGGTCATCGATCCCGTTCTCACTTTTGCGACCTATTTGGGTTCGCCTGGCGACGAATTGTATGCCCTCTCGGCGGCCGCCAGCACGGCGACCTACCCGGCCGTGGCGGTGGACTCGCAAGGAAACGTCTACGTGGCCGGCTACAACGGTGGAAGTACTTTTGCAGGTAACCCCGTAACGCACCTGGCTCCTGGCATCGACTCTTACGTGTTCGTCGTCAAAATGAATCCCACTGGAACCAACCTGCTCTATTCCGCGTTTTTCGCCGGCACCGCTGTCGATGTCGCCGGCGGTATCGCGGTGGATTCCGCGGGGAATGCCTACGTCACGGGTTCCACCACTTCGGACAACTTTCCGCTGGTGAATGCGCCGCAGACCACTTTCTACGGTAATTCCAGCGATCCAAGTGCATTTGTGACCGAGGTGAATGCCGCGGGGACCGCGCTGGTCTACTCCACGTATCTGAGTGGAAGTGGCAGTTTCTGGGGACGCGGCATCGCGGTCGATCATTCCGGAAACGCCTATGTGACGGGAACAGCGTCGGCATCGGGCAGCACGCCCTTCCCCTTGGTCAATGCCATCTCAAGCACGCCGTCGGCTGGTTTCTTGACCAAAGTTAGTGCCGGCGGCGGAACATTTGCGTATTCCACATACCTGCCCGCTCCCGCGGGCATCGGATACGGCATCGCCGTGGATAGCACCGGCGCCGCTTACGTAACTGGCTCGACCGCGCCGACCCCGGCGCCTGCTCAAGGATATGTTCTGAAAGTCAACGCCGGGGGCACGAGCGTGGGTTATGGGCCGGTTCTTTTGGGAAACACCAGCACTACCACCACGCTGCAAACCATAGGCTTCGGAATCGCTCTGGACGCACAAAACGACGCGTATGTCACTGGGATGACGAACGATCCGAACTTGCCACAGGTTACATCCGGCGCCCCGCAAACGAAATACGGCGGCGGATTAACCGATGGCTTTGCCCTCAAGCTGAACTCCAGCGGCAGTCTTGTTTATGGCACCTATATCGGCGGGCTGGGCAGTAATATCCTCCCCGAGCGCGGATCGGGTATTGGCGTGGATGCGGCGGGGAACGCCTACGTCTCCGGAACTACCCAGTGCCTCGGTGTTTTTCCGACCGGGAATCCGATTTCCGGCGCCAGGAATGGCGCGCCTGCCGTCTTAATGCAGGGCACGATTAGCGGTTCGACCTCCACTTGGTCGCCCACAACCCTGACGGGAAGTTTCGATCAAGTGACCGCGTTGGCCTTTGATTCCAGCGGCAATCTTTACGCCGGCGCCAGCGCTCTCAACGCCACGGGCGGCGGAGTCTATAAGCTGGCGAGCGGCGGCACCACTTGGGTGCTAACTGGCCCGCTGGCGAACAGTAGCAGTGTCGTCACAACTACAACCGTCGACTCGATCGCGGTGGATCCGATTGTAGCGTCTACCGTTTATGCAGCCGGCAGTGGCAACCTCTATCAGAGCGTCAATGGCGGCTCCAGTTGGACGCAACTGGCCCAAGGGGTTGGCGCCTCCGCCGCGATAGCGGTAGGAAAGACCACTTCTACGACTTCGACGGTGTATGTGGGATCCAGCAGTGGCCTGATCCATAGCACAAATGGGGGTCCGTGGACCGTCCCTACGACTCCGCCTCCAGGGGCCGTCATTGCGATAGTCGCCGATCCGAACAATTTGATGACAGCCTATGCGGGCACGCCCACCGGCGTGTATCGGACCACCAATGGCGGCGGCACGTGGGCTCCGGTCAATACCGGATTGCCGACCTTGGGAGGGACGACTATGCCCGCGACCAGCTTGGCTATTTACGCCGCGACCTCGACAATCTACGCCGCGACACCGAATGGATTGTATTACACGACGAACGCCGGCGCCAATTGGACGCAGGCAATTCTGGGCCAAGTTCTGAGCACGCCGTCGCTGGTGGCCGTGGATTCCGGCAACAACGTCTATGTGGCCTTTGAAGGAGAGGGCATGATCACCGGGACGAACGGCGGCCTGGCGTTATCCTACTGGAGCGGGCTCACCTACAACGGCTTGACGCAGAACCAGATCGTGGCTTTGGCCGCGCCCCTTACCGGCCCCGGCGGCACCGCCTATGCCGGCATCGTTTCGGCCACCACCGCCTTTCTGACCGAGATCAGCCCCAACGGCCAATCGTTCTTGTCCTCCACCTGCATCGGCGGTTCGGACAACAACCTCGGCCAGAACATCGCCGTAACGCCGGGCGGCTCGGTGTTCGTTTCCGGCGCCACCATCGCGACGAATTTCCCAGCGACACCTGGTGCTGTGCAGGGCGCCAACGCCGGATTCTACGACGCGTTCGTGGTCGGGATCGCCGGAGCCGGCGTCACCAGCGGGGTGCCGACGGTGGTGATTCAGAGTCCCGTTAACGGCACCATTCTGGACGGCAGCGTAACCGTTTCCGGCTACGCGCTGGACACCTTCGCTGGGGGCACAGCGATCAGCAGCGTGCAGGTCTTGCTCGACGGGAGTTTTGTGGCTAACGCCACCTACGGCGTAAGCAATCCCGGTGCGTGCACTTCAAGTCCTAGTGCGCCGGGTTGCCCGAACGTGGGATTTACGTATCAGTTTGCGACCAGCAGCCTTTCGGCCGGCTCCCACACCCTCACCTTCGATGCTGTGGATAGCAGCACTCCCGCGAACACAGGCTCGGCCAGTGTGCAGGTTACGATCGAGAGCGGCCCCGTTATCCCATACGACTTCAACGGCGGACCCGGTCCGGACGTAATCTGGCAGGATCAGACCTCAGGACTGGCGCAGATCTGGTATCTCGGCGGACCACAAGGGGTGACCTTGACTGGAGCGGCAAACCTCACGCTCAAAAATCCCTGGCGCATTGTGGCGGTGGCGGATTTCAATGGCGATGGCACTCCGGATGTTGTGTGGCAGGATCCGGTTAGTGGCACCGTACAAGTCTGGTACATGGGAGGCCCAGGCGGCAATGAGATTATGGGGGCTCTCAATATTACAGGCCCCAATCCATGGCGGGTGGCATCGGTGGTGGACTTCAACGGCGATGGCCATCCGGATTTGTTGTGGCAGGATCAGACCTCCGGATTGGCGCAGATCTGGTACATGGGAGGCCCGCTGGGGAATACTCTCCTTTCGGCGGTCAACTTGACGCTCACCAATCCCTGGCGAATTGTCGGCACGGCGGATTTCAACGGCGACGGGCATCCCGACATTTTGTGGCAAAACCCGGTGAGCGGCAGCGGTTTCGGCACGACGCAAATATGGTACATGGGCGGGTCGCAAGGAAATCAATTTCTGAGCGCGGTGAACCCGACCGGACCGAACCCGTGGCAGATTGTAGCCATCGCCGACTTCAATCTGGATGGCCACCCGGACCTGGTCTGGGAGGATCCAGTTTCCGGCGCCAGCCAGGTCTGGTTCATGACCGGTGCGCAAGGGACTACGGTGTTAGGGTCGGCCGTCTTAAGCGGTCCGAATCCGTGGCGCATTGCCGGGCCGAACTGACGCGTTACGCCGAACTGAACATCCCACAGAGGTCTTGACCGGGCGGGCTGAACCGAATGCCTGCCCGGTACCGAACATGACGGGCTGAAGCCTGTCCCACCATGACGCTCCGACTGAAGACGCCGGCTACCCGGAATCGTCCGCTGCTGGCAGCGCTGTTTTTTGCCGTCTTTTACGTTTGCTTCTTCTCCCCGGTCTTGTTCGCGGGAAGAGTATTAGCTCCGACCGATAGTTTTCTTTTCTACTACCCGCACTTTAACTCCCCCTTCAAGCTGTGGGATTCCCTCTTGATGACCGGCTATCCGAACCTGGCCGACCCGCAACTGATGTCCTGGTATCCCCTCGCATTGCTGCTGCGCCCCATTCCAGGGTCGTGGAACACCTTCGTGCTGCTGGCTTATGTACTGGCTAGTTGGTTCATGTACTTGTTTGTTCGGAAGCTGACCGGTTTGGATTTTGCCGGAATAATGAGCGGCCTGATCTTCGGGATATGCGGCTTCATGAGCGCACACCTCGCCCACACCACCATGATTCAGACGGCTGCATGGATTCCGGCCATCCTGCTTTGCGTGGAACATTTAGCCGGCGGCATCCGGTGGCGTTGGCTGGCATTGGGAGGGCTGGGCGTGGGCACCTGCATCCTAGCCGGGCATCCGCAGATCGCCTCATACGAAATGACGTTGGTGGTGGCCTACATCATAGTGCGCGGGTTTTCCGCGGTTCCCCGCCAATCGAGCTATTACGCGGCGAGCGGCGTTATGTTCGCCATGGGGCTCGCGCTGAGCGCTGTACAGATCCTGCCCACTGCGGAGCTGGCCGGTTTCACCACGCGCGCGCGTTTGACCTATGGCGAGTTCTGTTCGTTCTCGTTGCCGCTGGGACAACTGCCTTCGTTTCTCTTTCCCTTCCTTTTCGGCGGGACAAAACCTTTCTTTCTCTCCGGCGTTCCTTATTTCGGGCAATGGCACCTGGCTGAAATCACGGGTTACGTTGGGTTTTCGGGCCTGGTTCTGGCGGCCATCGCGGTGATATCCCACCGGTCGGCGCGGGTCCTCTTCTGGATGGCGTGCATGGTGGTTTCGCTATGCGCTTCCATGGGGGGCGCGACGCCGCTGGGACGCGTCCTGTATGCGGCGCCCGTATTCGGACAATCCCGGGCCCAGGGACGCTTCCTGTTGATTTTCGCGATTTCAACGGCGATCCTGGCCGGTTATGGCGTGGCGGCGATCACGGAGAGGCGCGATCCGGCTCGGCATAGACTCCTCGTTGTTGGCGCGAGTTTGGTCCCGATTCTCTCCGCCGCCGTAGTCGCCCTCTTCTTAGCTTCTCCGCTGAAGCAGGCGGCCGCCACGGTGGGAGCGCGCCAGTACTCCGCATCCCCTTTCGGGAACTGGTGGATCGGCGTACCGGTGCTCGTTGGGTGCAGCTTCTGCATTCTACTGTGGCTGTTCATTCGCAATCCAGACGCCCTGACCCTACGTACAGGGTTGGTGTTGGCGGTGATCGTTGAGCTATCGGCTTTCTCCTGGTATGTGGATTGGCGATACGCGTCGCCCCGCCTCAAGGAATTCGAGCCACCGGATATCGTCCGCCGCAATGGTCCGAACGTGCGCCTGGCCAATGCGCGATGGGTGCCGGTGGGCGCAATGCCGGGAAGACCGGCAGAAGCGCCTGCCGACCTGTCTGTTTTGTGGCAATTGCCGTCGCTCTCGAAATACGGGCCGCTGCTGCCTGTGCGCTATAGCGAATTGATGAATATGGAGACCGCCGGTCAATTTCTGGGACATTGGTGGACAGCGGAAAACCGGGCCATCGACGTCGCCGCCGGCAGGTTCGTAGCTGTGCCCGCGGACCGGGCGACGACTGGTGAGTTCTTTCACGGCATACGCTTCCTGACACAAGACTTCACCATGTCAGTCGGCAATGGGTGCGGGGCAGTATCAGGATCGGAATCTGTCTTTGTGCGGCAACCGCATGAGATTCGGGGACTGGCGCTGATCACTTTCACCGGATGTTCCACCGAGTTTCGGCAGGGTACTCCGTTAGCCGAGGTTCGCTTGCAGCAGCCGAACGGAGTGAGCATCCCCCTCACGATGCGTGCCGGGATCGAGACAGCCGAATGGGCGGCGGCGTGCCCCGCCGTTGCTCCGGCTATGCGGCATCGCGCGGCAGAGATCTACTCGCGATTTGCCGTGCCCCGCAACGGGGCTAACTGCCAGGGCCAGACATACGCGGCGATCTTCGAGTTTCCCAAGCCAGCCATCGTGTCAAAACTCGACTTCCGGTGGTTGGCGCCCGGCACCGGCATTCTGAGAATCGACAAGGTTACCTTGCTCGATGCCAAAGAGAGCGTTTCAGAACCGCTGTCCGAGCACGATACCTGGATTGGCGACCCGGCGCGGTGGAAGCGCCTGGAAGAGTCTGACGGCGTGGAGGTCTACGAGAACCTGCGCGCCCTTCCGCGCGTATGGCTGACATCCGAGACCATGTCCGGACGGCCAGAAGATATCAAGCGCGCTATCCAAACGTCTCGCTTACCGGACGGACGGCTGTACGAACCCGGAGTCGTGGCACTGGTCGAGGAACCGCTCCAATTCCGGACCCCCAAACCCGATCCCGACGCCAGGGCCTGGCTGCTGGAAGACAATGGCACTTCAGCCGAAATCCGGACATCGAGCAGCCAGCCAGCCTTTCTGGTTCTGGGCGATTTTTATTACCCTGGTTGGCAGGCGACCATCAACGGCCGCCGCACACACATATTCCGGACAAACTACATCCAGCGCGGCATCCTTCTCCCTTCCGGCGAGAATTCCGTGCGCTTCGAGTTCCACCCGGCGCGATTCTATGCCGGCGCTGCAATTAGTTTGAGCACTCTCGCGGTAATGCTCGGTGTAGTAGTCTTCGGTTGGCGCCACGGACGTCTGTGAACGGTTGATCCCTTATAATGGTTGATTCTTTATGGGCCGACGTGCGTTGATCACCGGGATTACCGGGCAAGATGGATCTTATCTCGCGGAGTTTCTACTCGCGAAAGGTTACGAGGTCCACGGCGCGGTGCGGCGCGTAGCACTGGAGGATCCGGAGCACCGGTTGCTCCGGTTGAGCGCGGTGCGGGACCGGGTCGCTTTGCATGCCGCATCGCTCGAAAGCTTCGCCAGCGTCTATCAACTGGTTGCCAAGATCGTGCCGGACGAATGCTATCACCTGGCGGCGCAGAGCTTCGTAAGCTACTCCTTCGACGATGAGTTCTCCACGCTCAACACCAACATTAACGGCACCCACTTCCTGCTCTCCGCGGTTAAAGACCTGGCTCCCAATTCGCGGTTCTACTTTGCGGGCTCCAGCGAAATGTTCGGCAAGGCGGAGGAGCTTCCGCAGACCGAGAGGACCCGCTTTCACCCGCGCTCGAGCTACGGCATCAGCAAGGTCTGCGGTTTCGAGCTGACGCGCAACTATCGCGAAGCCTACGGACTGCACGCCAGCAACGGCATTCTGTTCAATCACGAATCGCCGCGCCGCGGCTTTGAATTTGTCACGCGAAAAATCACTTCCGGCGTGGCGCGCATTCTGGCTGGGCGAAGTAAACAGATCCAGCTCGGGAACCTCGAAGCGCGCCGCGATTGGGGGCATGCGCGCGAATACGTGGAAGCCATGTGGCTGATGTTGCAGCAGCCCGAGCCGGACGATTATGTGGTGGCGACGGGCGAGAGCCACTCCGTGCGGGACTTTGTGGACCTGGCATTCTCCCAGGCCGGCCTCGACTACCGGAACCATGTGGTCACCGATCCCACGCTCTTTCGCCCCGCGGAGGTAAATCTGCTGCTCGGCGATGCGACCAAGGCGCGCGCGAAACTTGGATGGACACCGAGTATCACTTTCGAATCCCTGGTGCGTGAAATGGTCGATGCGGATTGCCGGGCGCTCGGAGTCGCGTGCGAACCTCTCCGGAGCAAGTAGTGCGGCATTCGCGAGCAAGCGTCTGCGGACGGGGCTTTTGCTAGAAGTGGAGAAAGAAATCCTGCAGCAAATTCGGGAAGAAATGCAGCGGTCTTACAAGCCGCGCGAAGGGAGCAAATTGATCGAACAGGCGGGAAAAGAGCAGCCGTCCTCCGGACAATTGGCGGAGCTGCGATTCGCAATCGCGGCGCTGACCGCAAGCTACGCGCTGGTGGGCCAGACGCCCCCGGAGCCGCCGACCTTCCGCGGGCGAATGGGCGCCCGGCTGGTAAAACTGGTGCAGCGGCTGCTTTTCTGGTACACCCCGCAGATCGTACACTTCCAGTACTCCGCGCTGAAGGCTTTCGAATCCGCACTGCGGGCTTTCGAATCCGCACTACAGGCGTCTGAATCCGCACAGCAGAAGTTTGAAGAGCAGGCGAGAAGCGTCAAGCGGCTAGAGACCGAGTTGCCACGGGAACGGCGCGACCGGCAAGCCGCCGTGGCCGCCGCGATGTCGCGCGCCGAGGTACTGGAGCGGCGGCTGGAGGCGCTGCGGCTACAGGCACTCCCGCGCATAGACCGCGAGGTCGCGCGTCTCAGAGCGCAGCAAACCGTGCAGGAAGAGCGCATTGCACGGTTTATCCAGGTGCGGAACGAGCCGCCGGAGCAGACCGGCTCCCCACTGCCACGGCGTTTGGACCGGGAAGATCTGCATGACGATGAAGCGCATAATATGGACGCGCTCTATGCGGCCTTGCAAGACGAGTTCCGCGGCAGCCGCCAGGAAATCAAGGAAGGGCTGAGCGTCTATCTGCCGAAGCTCACCGAGGCCGGCATCGGCAGTGAATCCATGCCGATTCTGGACGTGGGTTGCGGCCGGGGTGAATGGCTAGAGTTGCTGCGCGAACACCAGTTGCACGGGTCCGGAATCGACTTGAACCGCGTGGTCCTGGCCATTTGCCGGGAACGCGGGCTCCCAGTCCTGGAAGCGGAAGCCGTCCAGCACTTGCGGAGCCTTCCGGAGGCGTCGCTGGGCGGGGTGACCGCGTTTCACCTCGTGGAGCACCTGGCATTGCCGCAGTTGCTCGATTTACTGGACGCGGCAAGGCGCGCGCTCAAGCCCGGCGGGGTCGCCATTTTTGAGACTCCCAACCCAAACAACGTGTTCGTCGGCTCCCGGAACTTTTACCTCGATCCGACTCACCGCCACCCCATTCCTCCATTGCTCGGACGGTTTCTCGCCGAGGCGCGCGGCTTCGAGCGCGTCGAGATCCTGGAATTGCACCCGTGCCCGGTCGAGCACGTGGACACGGGCACCGCCGGAGACGTAGCCGCTCGTTTCAACGAGTGCTTTTATGGGCCGCAGGATTACGCCATAATCGGGTGGAAGGCCTGAGCGCGGATCGTCGGTGACCTGCTGATGGCACAAAATCACGGACTGCGGATTCTGATTGCCACGGTGAGGGTTCCGTTCGTCAATGGAGGCGCCGAAATACACGCGGCTGGATTATGCCGAGCGCTGCGGGAGGCCGGCCATCAGGCCGAAACCATCGCCATTCCGTTTAAGTGGTATCCGCCGGAACGTATTCTGGATCAGATGCTGGCCTGCCGGCTCCTCGATCTGAGCGAGACGGTGGGCGTGGCAGTCGATCGCCTGATCGGGCTGAAGTTTCCCGCCTATCTGATTCCACATCCGCGCAAGGTGATCTGGCTGCTGCACCAGCACCGGCAGGCATACGACCTATGGCAACATCCGCTCAGCGATCTTCACCCGTATCCAAACGGCGATGACGTTCGCGCGGCCATCCATCGGGCAGACCGGGAACTGATTCCGCAGGCTCTGCGCGTATTCGCCAATTCGCGCAACGTAGCCGGACGGCTGCAAACCTTCTGTGGGGTGCAGGCGGCCCCGCTCTATCATCCTCCGCAGGATGCCGCTCGGTTCTATGCCCGTCCCGCGGAAGATTTTCTATATTTTCCGAGCCGCATCAATCCGTCAAAGAGGCAAGATATTGTACTGGAGGGCCTACTCCAAACCCGCTCGCAGGTGAAAGTGTACTTCTCCGGGCCCGCGGATGAACCGGCTTTCGAGCGGAAGTGCGTCGCGCTCGCACAGAAAAAAGGCTGTGCGGACCGGGTGCAATGGTTGGGCCCGGTCTCCGAAGAGAAGAAGCGCGACCTCTACGCCCGTAGCTTAGGAGTGCTGTTTCCGCCGGTGGACGAGGATTACGGCTACATTACACTGGAAGCCATGCTGGCGCACAAGCCTGTGATCACCTGTACGGATTCGGGAGGCCCGCTGGAATTCGTGGTCAATCGGGAAACCGGCCTGGTCTGCGAACCCGCCCCGCAGGCGTTGGCGGCAGCGATGGACGAATTGTGGGAAGACCGCGAGCTTGCGCGGCGGTGGGGCGAGGCCGGCCGCGCGCGCTACAGCGACCTGCGGATCGACTGGGCGACAGTCCTGGAGAAGCTACTCGCATGAGGGTGTTGATCCTGACGTCCGGCGTGCCGTTCACTCGTGGCGGCGCCGAGATTCTGGCCGAAAGTCTGCGCGACGCGGTTTGCGCGGCGGGCCACCAGGCCGAGATCGTGACTCTGCCGTTTCAATCCTGCCCGCCATCCCGCGTTCCTGAACAGATGCTGGCGTGCCGGCTTCTCGACGTTACGGAAAGTTGTGGCATGCGGATCGATCGGGTGATCGGGCTGAAGTTTCCCGCTTATCTGGTTCCCCATCCGAACAAAGTCATTTGGATGCTGCATCAGCATCGCACGGCCTACGAGTTCTGGGACCATCCCGCCGCCGGGGACTTAATCCACTACCCGGACGGTCAAGTTGTCCGGGAAGCCATTCACCGGGCCGACTGCACACTCCTGCCGGAAGCTAAGGCGATCTATACTTTGTCAAGAAACGTTTCGGATCGCTTGCGGCGATGCTCTGGGATCGATGCCGAACCCTTGTACAACCCTCCCGCCAATGCGCTGCTGTTCCACAACGGACCGGCGGGAGATTACCTTTTCTTTCCCAGCCGTATTAATTCCGTGAAGCGGCAATGGCTGGTAATTCAGGCACTGGCCCTTTGCCGCGAACCGGTGCGGGTGTACTTCGCCGGGGAAGCCGACAACCCGGCGCAGCAAGCCGAATGCGCCAAGGCCCAGCGCGAACTTGGTCTCACCAACCAAGTGACGTGGCTGGGCGTGGTCTCCGAAGAGCAGAAGTGCGAGTGGTACGCCAACAGCCTGGGTGTCGTGTTTCCGCCCCTGGACGAGGATTACGGCTACGTGACCCTGGAAGCCATGCTATCCTCCAAACCTGTGATCACATGTGCGGATTCCGGCGGTCCACTGGAATTCGTAGTCCATCAACACACGGGCCTGGTCGCGGACGCCAGCCCGCAGTCGCTTGCCGGCGCGATGGATGCCTTATGGGCGGACCGCCGCCGCGCGGCCGCCTTGGGCGAGGCCGGCCGGGAGCGTTACCTGGATCTGAAGATTAGTTGGGAAAATGTGGTGGACAAGCTGCTGTGCTGAAGATCAACTGGTTTTCGCCTCTTCCGCCGGCCCACAGCGGGATCGCTTATTACGCGGCCCAGATTCTGCCCGTGCTGGCCAACCGCCACGAGGTGGTCGCGTGGACCGATCAGGGCCAAGTTGCTCCCGAATTGGAGCGCACTGCGCGAGTGGTTCGCTATGACCCCGCCAACCCGCCTTGGCGGGCACTTAACGATGCGGATGTCTCCATTTATCACCTGGGCAATCATGGCGGTATCCACGGCGGCATCTGGCGGGTAAGCCGCCAACATCCGGGCATTGTCGTCTTGCACGATCTTTGCCTGCACGACTTCTTCGCCATGGTCTTTCTGCGCATCTTGGAGAAGCCGGATGCGTACCTCGCTGCGCTGGAGCGATGGTACGGCGAGGAGGGACGCCGCGTCGGGGAAGCGTTCCTCGCCGGTGGTATCGGTGCTGAGACGATGGGGCAACGGTATCCGCTCACGCGCGAAGCAGTCTCGGGCGCGCTTGGGGTGATCACGCATTCCAGGGGCGCACTCGAAGGCCTGCACGAAACGCCTGCCTCTCCGGTAGCCGCGCTGGACTTCCCATATGCGGCCACCGAAGAGTCCCGTTACCTGGGCTGGATGGCGGCACGAAGCGTCGCGCCCGGTCCGCCGTACCGCCTGGTAGTGTTCGGCTACCTGAGCCGGAACCGGCGCCTGGGGGCCCTGCTCGAGGCTCTAGCTGGCCTTGATGAGCGTGAGCAGTTCCGCCTGGAAATATGCGGGCAACTCTGGGACGAGGGCCATATCCGGACACAGATCGAACGGCTGGGTTTGGGCTCGCTGGTGAAGTTGCTAGGCTTTCTGCCGGAAAGCCTGGTGGAGCAAAAGCTGAGCACCGCGGACCTGGCAATCAATCTTCGGTACCCGTCGATGGGAGAGGCCTCCCTCAGCCAATTGCAATTCTGGGACTATGGTCTGCCTACGCTGGTGACCCGTACCGGTTGGTACGCGTCGCTGCCGGACGACGCCACCGCATTTGTCCGGCCGGAACATGAGGTTGAGGATATTCAGTCTCATCTGCGCGCGCTTCTCGCCGATCCCGGCGCTTTTCGCGCCATGGGAGAACGCGGGCGGCAATCGCTCGAAAACAACGATCCTGAAAAATATGTGGATGCGATGACGCAGTTCGCCGCCATCGCGTTGCGCCGGTCGCCCCTGGTGACCGCCCTGGCGTTGGCCGGGCGGGTCGGCAACGATCTGAGCGCCTGGCTGCATCCGGCGGCCAGTGCGTACCTGTTGGATCGTGCCAGCCAGGAAATCGTTACGATCTGGCCGGGGAAGCCCCGTGGATATCCCTGATTACGGCAGATGAAAACTCTCGCAGCCGGATGCCGCGCACGTATTGCGACGGAGCAACACGCGCCGGCGCGACTGTGAAAGATGTTGCATGGTCAATCCAATGGTCATGAAATCCGAATCGGCGCGGTTCACGCAGCGCCACCGTCACAAAATATATGCCTCGCGGTAACGCACATTCCACCAGGAAAGCCGCGCGGCACTCGTGGCCCGGTTGGTAGTCGAGTTCCAGGCACTCACTTGACGTGTTTGTACCCCACACGATGTTCTCGGACACGTCGGTGACCTGTATGCCCAAGCTGAGTTCTGCGATCGGCACGCGCGTTTCAAAGGCGACGGCGATCTCCAGCATTCGTGAGGATTCGTTCCCCACCCACTCGACGGATGTGGATTGGACTGTAGCCCGGCGGCGCGGATCGAATGGGATCGGGAACGGCAGGAAATGGTTCGGCTCGATAGTTTCAGGAAGCTCTCGGCCGGACGCCGATCCTGCCCCAGCCTCGCGGGCGTGGAAAAGCTGGACTGCGTACTCGTACAATTCCAGATCGATCCGGTTGCGGTCCCGCAGGAGTTGCATCGTTTGAGCATCAATCTCGCCAAACCGATCCCCCGAGGACGTGAAGTTTTTGTGCGGCATGGCAGCCGGAGGACGCCACCCCAGTTCGGCGCAAAGCACGTTTACGGATCGTGCAAACTCTTCGCAGATGCCTACAAAATTGAACGCAGCCAAATTTCGCTTAGCGGTGGCTAGAAGGGCGGATTCGTCGGCGGGGTACGCGGCGCAGTCTCTTCCAATGGCGGCAAGGTGATGAGTATAGGGATTCTGAATAACTGTTGGGCTGTCTATGAAATAGCGCACGAAATCGGCAAACGGCAACTCCCTTGCCTTGGTTGTTACCAGGTTATGCTCGGTTGCGATCCGCCAGAAGGTATGCGCCGAAAAAATCCGCCGGATGGGATCCCGCAGCAGCGTGATGCTATACCGGCTGCGGCAGAATCCCGTCTGAGCGAGAACGCTGAAATGGCCTCTGATGAGCTTGTAGTGCTCAAATCGTGCGGCCGGCATCAGATGAATTTCGGTGTAATCCAAATGCGGGCTGATCTCCGCGGGTTCCAGATTCTGGCTGCAGACCGCCAGGAGCGAGGTCCCGCCGGTCTTCGGAATGTGATTGAAAACGTAGTGTTTCGGAAGCAAAGGCGGCTCTCTGTTAGCGAATACAGATATTACCAACTCGAAGACCACGCTCGCTCTACCGACCACTCGACGGCTAATGAAGGATCACGGGATTTGCCAGAACTTGGTGAATCGGGTATAGACCTTAAGTTCTCCGCCAAAAGCGCCGATTTAGGGGTGTGCGCTTACTCTCTACCCTACTCCCATTGATGGGTACAAAAGCGGCGTTAGCCGCAGCCCTGATCTCTCCGCACAGCGTGGCGGCGGCCGAAACCTACTTTGAGGCCAATAGGGGTCAGGCGGATGCATCCGTCGCCTTTGTCGCCAGGGGTCCGGGATATGCCGTTCTGTTACAGCGGAACGGCAGCGCCGGCTATCGTTTTCCGGCCGGTGCGGACGGGGATGCGCAGCTGCCGCTCCGGATCGAGCTTCCGGGCCAGCGCGCACCTGCCGCGGTTGAGGGCGAGCAGCCTATGGCCTCGGTCACAAACTACTATCGCGGTAGTCATTCCGCCGATTGGCATTCCGGAATTCCCCATTACGGACGCGTACGCTTCGCTGGCGTTTATCCGGGCATCGACCTGATATGGCGCACCCGGGGAGCGGACCTTGAATACGAGTTTCTGGCCAGTGCTGGAGCCGATCCCACGCAAATCAGGGTGCGATTCAGCGGCGCAAGCCGTGTTTCGATTGACGCACAAGGGAATTTGGCACTGGAGACGCCCGCCGGGAGAATACAGCACCGGCGGCTCATGGCTTGGCAGGAGATTGCAGGCGTGCGCCGGAATGTCCGGATCGAACTTCGGCTGCGGGGAACGACGGCCAGCTTCCGGTTGGGGGCGTATGATCGCCAGCGGCCTCTCCGGATCGATCCTGTCTTGTCTTATTCGACTTACGTGGGCGGCGCGGGCTACGATGCCGGCTACGCCATTACTGCGGACGGCGCCGGTGGAGTATACATGACGGGCACGACTGCCTCCATCGGGTTCCCAGCGGAGGGGTCGAGCGTCAACAGCAACAGCGACGCCTTTGTGCTGAAACTCAACGAGAGCGGCGATCTTCTCTACACGACGGTCCTGGCAAGCAACGGCAACACATCCGGGCAGGCCGTCGCAGCAGATTCGTCCGGCAACGTCTACATCGCCGGCACCACCGAGGCCAACAACTTCCCCGTGACCAATGGCGCATGGCAAACCGTGTTCGGAGGCGTGGCAGACGCCTTCGCCGCCAAACTGAATCCCGCGGGGACGCTGGTATACGCAACGTACATCGGCGGTCCGGGGCAGGAAGCTGGAACGGGAATTGCCATCGACACATCCGGCAATGCCTATGTCAGCGGCTACACATCGTCAACATTTCCTACCACTAAGGGCGCCGCACAAACGTTGTACGGAGGGGGTTTCGCCGATGCGTTTGTAGTCAAGTTGAACGCGCAAGGCAGCGCGGCTATTTATTCGACATTGCTCGGTGGAACGGGGACCGACGAGGCCCGGGCGATCACCGTGGATGCCGCGGGCGACGCCTGCATTGCGGGGTATACGGATTCGGCTAACTTGCCGGTCTACGCCGCGCTGCAGCCGTCTCCTGGCGGAGAGGGCGACGCCTTAATCGCATGTTTGAATGCCAATGGAACCGCGTGGACCATGGTTTCCTATCTTGGCGGCAGCAATCTCGATCAGGCTTACGCACTCGACATCGACGCGAGCGGCAACCTCTATTTGGCGGGCACGACCTACTCCCCGGACTTCCCCATCACTTCCGGCGTCTTTCAGCCCGCCAACGCCGGCAGCTACGACGCTTTCCTCGCCATGTTGAGCCCTGGCGGCAGCACATTAGTTTATGCCACGTACCTCGGTGGAAGCGGTTCCGACGCGGCCACCACGGTGGCTGTGGGCAGCGCGGGGGACGTTTGGATCGGAGGATACACCACCTCCACGAACTTCCCGTTGTCCGGTGCCTGGCAGTCCGTACCTGGCGGCAGCTTCGACGGATTCATCTCCCATTTAAGCCCGGACGCTACAACCCTGCTGACCTCCAGTTACCTGGGCGGCTCCGGAGACGATCGGGTCTTGGGGATTGCCTTGGATCCTAATACGGGGATCGTATTTGCGGCCGGCTCCACGCTCTCCATCAACTTCCCAGTCACGGCGGGCGCCATGCAAGGGGCTGCTACAGCCGGGATGAACGCGTTCTTGGCCAGCATCAACCCGTCCGCTTATTCAATCTCCGGACAAGTGACTACACAGGCTGGGGCGCCGTTAAGCGGAGGCGAGATCACGCTGAGCGGGGCGGGCGACGGCTCAACCTCGACCGATTCAAACGGGAACTTCTCCTTCAATAACTTGCCAGGAGGCAATCCGTACACGGTTACGCCCACGCTGAATGGCTATGGCTTCAGTCCGGCCAGCCTGACATTCAGCAACCTCAATGCGAATCAAACCGCCAATTTCACCGCCACAGCCGCTTATTCCATTTCCGGCAATATCGTCCTGACCGGAGTGGGGCCGCTAAGCGGGGTGATTGTTATGCTCAGCGGGACGGTAAACAGCGCGGCCACAACCGATGTAAACGGAAATTACTCGTTCACCGGCCTGTACACTGGCGCCTACACCATCACGCCTAGCCTGAAAGGCTACGTTTTCAACCCATTCAACCAGGTATTTAGCAGCCTGAGTTCCACCCAGACCGCCAATTTCACGGCAACCACGAGCGTCTTCCCCGGGCAGACCGAAGTAGTTTGGCAGGATCCCGTGTCGGGGTTTAGCCAGTTCTGGTTTCTGGGCGGAGCGCAAGGCGCAAGTGTGGGAGCGGCCACCATCACCACGAAGAATACCTGGCGAATCGCCGCCATAGCCGACTTCAACGGCGATGGATACCCGGATATCGTTTGGCAGGATGCTGTATCCGGGGCCAGCCAGATCTGGTTTATGACCGGTCCGCAAGGCACCACGTTACTACAGGCTTCCACATTTAGCGGTCCCAATCCATGGCTCATCGTAGCCGCCAACGATTTTAACCAGGACGGCCATCCGGACTTGGTTTGGCAGGATCCCGCGTCCGGATTGGCCCAGATATGGTATCTCGGCGGACCACAGGGTATCACCCTAACTGGCGCGGCGAATCTGACCCTCCGCAACCCCTGGTCTATCGTCGGATCGGGCGACTTCAACGGGGATGGCCACCCCGATCTATTATGGCAGGATCCGGTGAGCGGCACGGTGCAGATCTGGTATTTGACCGGCGCGCTAGGCAACGAGTTGTTGTCCGCAGTCAACCTGACCGCCAACAGATGGGACGCTGTAGCCGTCGCCGACTTTAATCAGGACGGCCATCCGGACTTGATTTGGCAGGATCCCGCGTCCGGCGCAAGTCAGATATGGTTTCTGGGAGGCGCGCAAGGCACTACTCAACTCGGGACCGCCAGCTTAAGCGGCCCAAATTCGTGGCACATCGTGGGGCCACGCTGACGGTTTGGGTCATCGTCTCAGGCATCGCCGAGACCGCCTTGGCGGATGAAGAAGAGTTCGCTGGCAAGTTCCGGGACGACGCTACGCTCAAGAACGCGTTTGGCTAGACTGCCAAGTCTGCACCGCCTGATCGGTCTCCACATCGCCTTCCACGATTACGTAGCGCGGCACGCCGCGGGTCTGCTCGTAGATGCGGGCGATATATTCGCCGGCGATGCCGAGAGACACCAGTTGCACCGCACCGATGAAGGTAACCAAAACGATCACCGACGTCCAGCCTTGCACGGTCCGGCCCGCGATTAATGCGACGACCGCGAAGGCCGCGTAAATCGCGCACAGCACGGCCGTCAGCAGTCCGAAGTAGAACGAAAACCGCAAAGGCTTCGCGGAGAGGCCGGTCACCGCCTGGACTGAAAGCCGCAGCATTTTCCGCACGGTGTAGCCGCTTTTGCCCCCCATTCGCTCGGGCGCGGCGTACTCGATGCGGACTACCGGAAAGCCCAACCAGGCAACCAATCCGCGGAGGAACGGGTTGCGGTCCCGGAACCGCAGCACCGCTTCCACCACGGCGCGGTCGAGAAGTTGGTAATCGGCGGCGCCGCCCTGCACGGGGATTTCGCTGAGCAGATTCAGAAAGCGGTAGAAGAGGCGCGAAGTGAACTGCTTCGCCACACTTGCGCCAGCGGTGCGGGTGCGGACCATCTGCACCACCTTGGCGCCGCCGCGCCAAGCCTCCAGCATGCGCGGAAGCAGTTCGGGTGGATGCTGCAGATCGCAATCGAGCGTAATTACTGCGGCTCCGCGCGCTGCCTCGATGCCCGCCACGAGCGCCGGCTGCTGGCCAAAATTGCGGCCGAAGCGAATCAATCGGACGCCGGGGTGCTGCGCGCGCAAGCCGCGGATGCATTCCGCCGTGCCGTCCGTCGAGCCATCGTCGACGAAGATCACTTCAATCGCCTCTCGCCCGCGGAGCGCGGACTGGATTGCGTCGTACATTGAACGCACGTTTTGTTCCTCGTTATAAGCGGGAATCACGATGCTCACCAACCGCGCGCCGGCATCCTCCGCTTGCCAATCCATGGTTTCATTCTAATGCGAACCGCGGCGCCGGATCTTGCAGGAACACTTGCCGGAAAGTAGTTAGCGCTTTTGCGCAATCACATACAGGATGTCGTAAAAGTTCGAATAAAAGCTCCAATTCAGCAGTCCCGCGGCTTTCAGCTTCCGGTAAAGCCCGGGCTTCCCACGTTTGAGAGAAAGCAAAATGTACGCGATGGTGTCGACGCTGCGATAACAGCCGGCGTAACCCTCATAGCACACCTCGAGGCCATACTTTGCGAGCAGCAATCGCAACGTGTGCTTCGAGAAGTAGTGCAGGTGGCTCGGAGGATGGATCTGCCTCCATTTTTCCTTCCGCCAGCGCGCCAGCTGGCTGCCGATGTCGCCGGTGGTGATCGCCAGTACGCCCCCGCACCGCAGGTGCGCCGCGGCCTTCTCGATGTATAACGCGGGCTCCGCCAGGTGCTCGATGGTGTCCCACATACACACGGCGTCTACCGGGCTCTGCAGCGGATGTTCCAGGAAATCTCCCGCGGCCACGGAGACGCCAACTACTTCGCGGGCATATGCCGCCGCATCCCGCGACAGGTCAATGCCGCTAACGCGATCGAAGTGCAGGCGGGCAAGGTCCAGAAAGAAGCCGTATGCCGCGCCTATTTCGAACAAGCATTGACGGCGCGCCGCAGGAACATAACGGAGCAAGGTCTTAAGCCGGAGCTGGAATTGCTTTGCAATAAGCGCGCGTTCGCCAACGTAATCGCGATATTCCTCGCCACGGAAGTAGGCGGCGCTGTAAAGCTGCTCCAGTTCTTGGCGCGACAAAGAAACATCCGCGGTGGTAAAACCGCAGCCGCCGCATACGAGCAGGCCGAGGATTGCAGAGGGAGCGCAAGCGCCTCCGCAAGCCGGACATTTGCGCTCGTTCGTCACTGGCCGGTAACGTTCCTAGCCACGGTGGACCGAAACTCTTGCGATCGCATGCCCAGTACGAGACGAATCGCAGGCTCGGCCAAAAGCGGGTTGATCTCCGCGGGTTCCAGATTCCGACCGCAGACGGCCAGGAGCGAGGTCCCACCGATCTTAGCGATGTGATTGAAAATGTGGTGTTTCGGAGACAAAGGCGACGCCGGTTTACCCCACCGAGGGCGCCGGATGCGCCTTGCGCCCGCCAGCATTACCCAGGAGGCCCAACGACAAGCTGCGGATATCGGGTGGCGCCGAGGTCAACAACCAAGCCAGCGTCTTCACCGAGACAATGAACGTCCCGGCATTGATGAAATGCCAATCGGGATCTCCCAGGTGATTGGCCGCCGGGGTGAACTTGGCGTTGCGTATCAGATCGAAGATATATGCGGCGGCTTCTTTTGTGCCGGTGGTTCCAGCTTCCACCTCATCCATCTTGGCTACCGCGGCGTCGAAGAGTTCGCCGAAACCCTTGTGCTGGCTGTAGAACAGGCCCATGGGCTCTTCGGCATCCGGCAGAATGGAGTCGTCATGGCTCTTCAAGTATCGCCGGTAGATGCTGGCCAATTTCAGATCGCCTAGGCCGACGCCCAGGGCCCAAACACGGAACCAGGCATTCCATAGGTCGAAGTCCCGGAAAGAGGTATAGGCGGCGAAGACCATGCGGTCGTTGTTTCGCAGATTGGCTTCGTGAATGCGGGAAATATACTCGAAGCGCTCGGCCCGGAAGTCGTTTTCCTTGATGGCTGGCAGCAGGCGCGCGGCGAGCGCGTTGATGACTTCCACAGAAGAGGCCAGGCCGCGGGAGAACAGCGCGTCCAGGAAGCCGCTGCCGGCGCCGCCGGCCATAATCGCCCAGCGATCGCCCACAGTCTGCTTGCAGGAACCCTGCAACCGGTCCGACGATACCCAGTCGCGCACTAACTTGGCATCCTTGAACTGCTCTTTGATGCTCGGGAACTTATCCAGGAACTGATGCCATTCCTCGTCCGGCGTGATGTCCATGGGCTTGGGGAACTTGCGCATGTCGAAGCTCAGCCCCACGCTGACGCATTTGTTGGCGGATCCTTCGCGGTTGTCGAACGGGATCACCCACAGCCAGCCGCCGTCGAAAATATGGTGGCAGGTGCCGGAGTACCAGGGGCGCGGCGCCTTCGGCACGCCTTTGGGCAGGTTCAGATCGTCGTACGGCTTCACGTCGATCATGTGCGTAAACAGGCAGCGGCTCTGCAGCCGGACCCGCGGTGGCTTGTCGCTCAGGTTCCACTGGCGGGCGAGCACGTGCCCGCCGCCGGAGGCATCCGCGACGAACTTGGCCCGGATGGTTTCGCCTTTTTCGGTCGTGAGGGTTACGCCCTGCGCATCGGTCTCGACGGTCTTGACGCGGGTGTTGTATTTGACCGTGGCGCCGTGATGAATAGCGGTGTAGGTCAAATACTGATCGGTGTCCTGGCGGAACAAGTGGGCTTCGTAGCCCTCCCGATACGGCGGAATCACCAGTTGGGTGGCCTCTTCCGGCCGCTGGTGCTCGCCGGCGCGGTGAAGGATGAACCCGAAGTTCTTTTTCACACCGAAATGGTTGGATACGTGCGTATGGAGGAGCTCGCCGGAATTGAACTCGGTCTTGAACTCGGGGACTCCAAATCGCTCCGCCATGATTTTGATCATGCGGAAGGTGTGCCGCACGGTAGATTCGCCGAGGGCGAAACGCGGGTGCGAGCCGGCGTCAACGATCACGACTTTGGCGCCTTTGTAGGCCAGGATGGTTCCCAGCATGCCGCCTTCGAAACCCGCGCCCAGAATGGCCACATCGTATTGGTCGTTCATCTAAAGTAAAGATTTCCTTTCGGTTTTACAGTGTTAAACGATTATACCCAGCCGGCAGCCCGCTGCACCAGTGCTGTAAGTACTGCGTTTTCCCGCCAGGAAAATGAAGGGGGGACAACGGATGGCGTAGGCTATGCCGTGCGAACCTGGCGAAGCGTGGCATACTGGAAAGGGCACCACATGGGTATTGCAATCAACGCTCACTACGATGGTAAGGTAATCGTCCCCGACGAGCCCTTAGATCTTCCGCCCAATCAACCACTGGTGGTCGGCATTGAGTCGATTAGCCGGGCTGGGCTGGCGGACGAATCGGCGTTGACATGGATTGCCGAGAATTCTTGCGATAGCCCCCAACTCCGCTTCGATTTGTCGCACCAGCACGATCGCTACCTGTACGGCATACCGAAGAAGGACCCACCCGCAACAGGCCTCTAAGACTCACGCGCTGGACCGGGGATCGGGTGGGGCCTCTGCGCGGCTGCGTCGAATCTGCTCCTCCAGCCTGGGAAGGTCCTTTTGAGTCATCATCCAGATCTGGCCAAGTTGAGGCCGAAGTATTCGTGCACGAGGATATTTCGCAACGCAACAATCTGCGGCCATTGGACCTCGGGATGGCGGTCCCTGACCGGTTGGGAGACGCCACGGGCAGCCTCTCCAATGACCTGCAGGTGGTGGATAACCCAGACCGGAGCATCTCATCGTTTTGAAAGCCAAGCGATCCGCAGCCCGCTCCTCGATCTTGGCGATTGCTGTCAGAATATCGTTCAGCCGATCGAGATCGCTCTTCATAGAGCGATTGCGTCCCGGTAAACCGATTCCCGTATCGAGGGTTTTACCCAGCCGTCGCTGGCTATATCGACTTTTCGGCCCAACAGGCTTTAGAGTTCCAGCTTGAGTGCCGCCTGGTCGAGGAGGCTGGTTCCCTCCTGCCACTTTGCAAGCAAATCCAGGTCGCTATCCGGGCGGGCTTCGCCGCGCGCCACCGACCCAATTAGCCGGACCTGAGTTGCGCCGTGCTTCGCGGCAACGCGAAGGATCGCCTCACGCTGTTCTCGAACTGCCTCGCCGATGGCTGCGCCGGTCACAGAGAGTCTGCCCCTGTTTGGAGTATGCTCCTACCGTGCCCAGCAGGAGCACGCTGCGCATCACATCGGCGGCAAATTCAGTGCCTTAAGACTGCTCTCCAGGATCTTGCGATCGATGTATGCGCCAGCGGCGATCAATTGACGATACGCCTGCGCCAGGTCAGACAGCAAATGTAAGCCGAACGCATCCTCAAGAATGCCGACGCAACCCAGCACCGCCATTCCGTATTCCCGGGCCACCTTGCGAGCTTTTGATCTCATCGATCGGCACGAGGCCGGCGTTCAATTCCTGGCTCAAGATGATCGCGCTGGTCTCGCCGCCGCCCAAGCCGAACTTCTGTTGGGCGCTTGCGAGGGCCGCGACGTCATGGACGGGTTTAACTTCGATCCATCTGCATGCAGCGATTTCGGCCGATCCCGTCAACCCTGAGCCGCGCACCACTACCTCGTCGTAGACCTGCGGCGTGACTGTAATCGTCTGATAGAGGCGGTTCAACAAGTCGAGACGCCCGATTTTTGCGAGTGTGATGAGCGGCGAAGAATCGGCAACAACCGTCACGGGCGAAGCTTTCCCAGGGTGCGCCGGTCCTCTTCCAACTGCTCCATGCCGTAGTTGAGGGGAGGCACACCATGAGCTGCCGCAAAGTCCATGAATGCGGCCAGGGGCGTGTCACAGAGCTCGGCAGCACGGCCCAGCGAGACCGTTCCTTCACGGAACAACTCCAGAGCGATGAGCTTGGCGGCTTCGTGCGATACGTTACCTTGGTCGAGCTTGGCGGCGGACACAAGATCGGCCGGCAGTTCCAGGTTTACGGCAATCATTCTCTTTGCATTGTATGCCAAAGAGGGACCTTGCGTGCTCGCCGATGTCGGCGTCCAGGCCGTTCGAACCCATAGCGTGCTCGCCCTGGGCTAGCCGAATACTGCTTCCAGCCATTCGGCCTCAGCCGCTTCCAATCTTGTACCTTCGCTCGTCACTGCCTTACGGCAGTCGTATGGCGTCGGCCAGACCGCCCCGATGTTGAAGTCGACGCGGCGCGGCTCATCACGGGCCGCTTAGGCGGGGCGGGCGCCACGCGGCCGGTCCAGCCCCCAGCCCATTCCTTCTCTGCGGCTAACCTCCTTGAATGCAAGGCGAGTATCCCCCCGGCAGGTGAACGAAATCAGGCGATCACTCCGTTAGCTTGATCGTCGTGTACGGCTGTATCAGCCACGGTTGGCCGATGCCAGCCTATTGCGTCGGCCACTTTACGGATTGCCGCGCGTACGGGCGGTTGCGCTGTAAGAATCCTCCTCTGCGGCCGGCCCTTTTTGTCCAATTCTGGCTTGCCTTCGGCATCGGTCACCTGCTTGATGATATTGTCCTGCCACACTTCTCCTGCTTTGCTCCAGTCGAGTGCAGCCAAGCGGTCGGCGTAGGCCTGCCAGTCCTGGACGTCATTCGTGATCAGTTCGTGCCCGATTGTTCCGAGGATATTCAGGCCGGTAACTGTCAGGCAGACCCATCCCTCGTCGCGAATCTGGGCGATCCGCCCCTGTTGGATGCCGGGATTGATCTGCGAAACCACCTTCCAGGCGGGAATATGCAGACCCGAGTTCTGGTTTACGACCAAATCAAACAGCACGACCGCCCTGATGAATGGTGTCTGATCTTTCAGCGGGTACGCTATGTCTACGAAAATGGCGAGGCTGAGGAAGGATTTCGTTTCATTTGGATGAGACCGAATGGAACGCTTCAGGCCGCTCGTGGGCAGGCGCGCATTCCATCGTTGTCAACGGCTCTCTGGTTCATTCAGCAGGCTGAGGCGCGGGGATGGGAGCGGCCTGAGTATGGCGAGGACGCCTCTGGATTGGAGATGGCTGGCCTGTCCGAAGAAATGCAGAATACATGCACGGCGGTGTACAATCGCTTCCTCGAAAGACATGGCATCAAGCGCTTCCCTCTCAAAGTGAGCCTTATGGAGGGGGCACCCCTGCCCGGCGCCCCCCCAACAATATCTCGTGGAGGTAGATTGTGGCGTCGAAGGAAGGGACTGTACGTCGAGCAAAAGCGTCACCTCGTGCCCCGGCCTCGACTTGAGGCAGAAGCTTGATCGCCAACTGGAAATCCACTATGAGTATCGCCAGCAGATGACGAAGATTCCGGAAGCTGCAAGCCGCTAACGAATCCGCAGACGCTCAGGCTGCTTATGCGGTTGGCTCCGTCGGGCCATTGCTCACCGCGCCGCCATCTCCGCCACGCCGCGCCGCATGTTCTCCAACAGTTCGTATGGAGTGTTTACGTTGTTGCTCTTGCCGGTGCCCAGATGAATCGACGGCTTGTTGTCCCCGTGGTAATCCGTGCCGCCGGATTCGATCAACTGGAACTGAGCCGACAGTTCCCGGTACAGCGCGGTGTCTTCCGGGCTGTGCTCGCTGTGGTAGACTTCCAGTCCCTGCAGGCCATTGTCGATGAGGGTGCGCAGCAGCTTTTCGAGCGAGGCGCGGTCACGCTGGGGCAGGCGCACGGGATGCGCCAGCGAAGGCAGGCCGCCGCCCTCGCGGATGCGCCGGACGCCTTCCACCAGTTCCGGCTCGTCGCGCTCCACCGAGGCCGAGGCGTTGTCGGCCAGGTAGCGGTCGAAGGCTTCCTGGTTGGTTTTCACATAGCCTTTACGCAGCAGCACCTTGGCGAAATGCGGACGGCCGGTGAGGTGCTTGCCGAGCGCTTGCACTTCCTCCAGCGCGATCTCGACGCCGAGCGAATTCAGCTTGGCGATCAGCTTGCGGTTGCGCTCGCGGCGGCTCTCCTGATGGCCGCGAATCCACTGCCGGAATCCCGCCGAGGCCGGCGCTTGCAGAAAATAGCCGAGCAAATGCACCGAGGGCGGGCGAGAGCCATCCGAAGGCGGATCGGGGCGCGTGCTCAGCTCGATGCCGCAAACCAATTCCAGGCCCGCCGCGGCGGCCAGCGGCGCGGCGATATCGTAGCCCTCCAGCGTATCGTGGTCGGTGATGCCAAGGGCTTGGAGGCCCATGGCTTTCGCGTCATCGACCAGTTGCGCGGGCGAGGCTGTGCCGTCGGAACGGTCGGTGTGAGTATGCAGATCAATCATGGCCTACCGCCTGGTGGACGTTGGCGCGTTCTCCGAGGCCTGCGTCCAGACCGCTGAGGCTGGTGGCCGGATGGCGCGGATGGGAGACCATGCGGACGATGATCTTTTCGTGAATGCGCTCGTACCATTCGAAGGGGATAATATTGCGGAGCGCCAACATCAGCTTGAACTTGAATCCCACCATGTAATGCAGGCGGGGCTTGCGCGCTGTCAGGATTTTATGCACCACTTGGGCGATGTCTTCGGCAGTAAATTTATTGGCGGCCAGCAGCCCGTCCACGATGGCTTCGTGCTGGCAAAACCAGAAGTAATAGGGGCTGGCGGGATCCTGCGCGCGACGGGCGCGATTGCGGTTGACCCCGAAGTGCGGGGTGTAGATCAGCCCCGGCTCGAGCACCGAAACGTGAATATTCAACAGGGCCATTTCCTGGCGCAGGCATTCGCCCAGGCCCACCACCGCGAACTTGCCGGAAGAATAGCCCCCAATACTCATCTCGCCCATGCGGCCGGCGGCCGAAGCGGTGATGACGATGCGGCCGGAGCGGCGCGCGCGCATATGGGGCAGCACAGCCTGGGTCAGTTCCATGATGCCGAAGACGTTGACGTCGTAGAGCCTGCGGATCTCCTGCATGCTGAGATCTTCAAAGAAGCCGCGCAATCCCATGCCCGCGAAGTGCACCACCGCGTCCATGCGGCCGGCCTCGCGGATGATGGTGTCGACAGTGCGATCGATGTCGGCGCGGCGGGTCACGTCCATGCGCAAGGCGGTAACCTGACCGCTCAGACCGCGCCGGGCGGCCTGTTCGCCCAGTTCTTGCTCTTCGCCTTCGGTCAGCGCCGTTCCGTAGACACGGAAATCGCGGGCGGCCAGCAACAATGCGGATGCCAGCCCCAAGCCGGAGCCCGCGCCAGTGATCAATACAACGGGTCTATTGTCAGTCATTCGGTCAGTCATTCAATCACGCCGCGGCGCGTCGCCAGTTGGCGCTGAACTCCATGCACGGTGCGCCGGTTCAAGCCATACGGAAGAATGAGCACCAGAGAAAGAACCAGCAAAACCGCCGGCACGGCGCCATATAACAGGCCCACGTAAGGAATGGCAGCCGGCGGATTGCCCGGCGTGCCAAACGCGGCCCCATGCGACAGTTTGCGGAAAACGGCCAACAGGCCGCCGGCCAATAGCAGGGCGCTCCCCGCCGCGATCTTTTCGCCGAAATTCATAATACCGAAATAGATGCCTTCGCGACGCAGTCCGGTGGTCAATTCGTCGGTATCGGTTACGTCCGCGATCATGGACGCCGGAACCACCCAGACCGCGCTGGCGAAGATGCCCCCCACCACGTGCCCGACGATAAGCGGCCAGGGATGGCCTACGCCGAAAAGATGGCCGCTCCCGATCAGCAAAGTAGCCATGAGCAACAAACTGGCCGACGCGATGGCGGCCATAATGTACAGAGTGCGTTTCTCCGTCCGCCGGGCCAGCGACATCCACAGGACCACGCCCCCCAATGCGCCGGCGTAGAAGCAAGTCTGAATGAAGCTCAGACTCTCGCTGCGGCTGATGCGCGCATACCAGGTGAAGTAGTGGATCGCCATGCTGAAGTTCAGCACTACGGCCAGGAAGAAAACCGTGGTCGAGAACCAGATACTGCGGAAGTGGGGGTTCCGCATGGAAATCCGAAAGCCGGAAAAGAAGCGCGGCCCTTCAGAGTCTTTGCCGGTGCCGGAAGTGCGATAGCCCAACGTGCCCAGGGTGCCGATCAGGCCGGCTACCGTCATCAACGCGCCGAAAGCCAGCCCCAAACGCGGATATCCGGCGTAATTCAGCTTGGGTTCGGAGCCATCGGCGGTGGCGGGAAAGAAAACCAGAAAGGAAAGCGCCGTGGCCGCCAGCGTGCCCAATAATCCGAACAGAGTACGGAGGCCCATAGTGCCGGTGCGGTCGTCATAGTCGCGGCTCAGTTCGGCGCCCAGGCTGAGATAGGGAATCCGGTAAACGGCGCTAGAGACGCGCAAGGCAATCGCGCAGGCCAGCAGCCAGACAAACAATCCGGTATGCCCGAGGCTGCGTGGCGGGCTGAAGAGCAGGAAAAAGCACGGTCCCATGACCAGCGCTCCCGGCAGCATGAATATGTGCCGGCGTCCGAAGCGGTGGCGGGTGCGATCCGATATGTGGCCGATGTAGGGATCGAGCAGAGCATCCACCACCAAGCTGCACGCGAGGCCGATTCCCACCAGCGCGGATGGCAAGCCCATCACGGAGTTGTAAAAGAACAACATGAAAAGTCCGGACAGAACCATCAGGACCGTGATGGGCATCTCCCCCACGCCGTAGAGCAGCTTGGCGGAGAGCCGCACGGGAGGCGCATCCGCGGCGAAGGAGGCAACCGGCGAGAGGGTGGGGATGCTCATGGGTGTTGGTCTCGGCCAGTTCGGGATTGTTTCCCCGCGCGATCAGCGGGCCTCCAGCACTTCTCCCGAGTTCTCCGGGACAGGCTCACGTAAGAATTGTTGGATGTGTTCGGTGAGCAACTCGGGCTGTTCCAGCGGGCCGAAATGCTCGCCGCCCGGCAACAGCACCGGCTTGCAGTTGGGCAGCGCATCGTGCAGGAAGTCGTAAGAGCTGATGAAGTGTGAATTGCGGCCGTAGACCAGCAGTGTGGGCGTTTGGATGGTGCGCACCGCATCCAGCGTCATGTCCCCCACCACTTCGTAGTCCTTCATCAGCGTGGTATTGCGGATCAGATGCAACAGCGGCTCGCGATTGCGCGGCAGCCCGCGTGCCGGGCCGTAAAACTTGGGAGTTTCCAGGCTGAGCTGCAACAGGTATTCGGCGTTGGTGCGTTTGTCCTCGGGAACGTGGATGCCCGATTCTTCCAGCTTGGCCACCCACGCCGCCCACCCGATCCAATCTTTATCGTTTCGCAGGTGTACCAGGGCCGCCAAACCCGGTTCGAGCGCCAGCAGTTTGGGCACGCGTTCGGGGTAGAGCATGCTGAAATACATGGCGATGTCGGCGCCGAAGCTGTGACCCACCAGGATGGGGCGCTCGATGCCCATTTC
>Ga0187859_10000198_pt1 | contig 42569 bp, 38 predicted proteins | sample June2016WEW_10_1_2_FD_133019 | JGI IMG/M metagenome (GOLD analysis project Ga0187859, IMG submission 133019) | Peatland microbial communities from SPRUCE experiment site at the Marcell Experimental Forest, Minnesota, USA - June2016WEW_10_10 | ecosystem: Environmental > Terrestrial > Soil >...
GCATCAACGGTGCCATCCGGAAGATTCGCCGGGCTCTAAGAGATGATCCGGAGATTCCACTCTTCGTACAAACCGTCACGGGAAAAGGGTATCGGTTCATCGCGACGGTTACTGATGCCAGAGCTCCGGCTCAGTACGGCGGCGCAGACAACGGGGCGAATGTGCATGCCATCGAACCCGATTTAGTCATTTCCCACTACCGAATTGAGGAAAAGATTGCCAGCGGCGGGATGGGGGATGTTTTTCAAGCGCAAGACATCCGGCGAATGATGCCCTGTGCGTGGGCAGCATCGAGCGCGTCGGTTATCTCGATCGCCACAGCAAGAATCGAATCTGCTTCCATCGGTCGGCCGGCAATACGATGTTTTAGCGTCAATCCGTCCAGAAAGTGCATGGCGATGAACGCTTCTCCTTGGTGGTCGTCGATCTCGTAGATCGTGCAAATGTTGGGATGATTCAGCGCCGAGGCGGCCTTCGCTTCGCGTTGGAACCGAGCTCGAGCTTGCGCATCTTTAGCGCTTTCGTCGGGAAGGAATTTCAAGGCCCCAAGGCGGCGCAGCCTCACCTCCTCGGCCTTGTAGACCACGCCCATCCCACCCCCGGCGAGCTTCTCGATGACGCGGTAGTGGGAGATGATCTGACCGATCACGCAGGGACATCCTTGGGCGATCATCTTGGGGCTAAACTGCCGCGCGTCAATGTCTTGAGGGCAAGCGCAGTGGGTTAAAGCGCAGAAAACGCAGCGACTTGGGCCAGAGACCTAGCACTTCCGTACCGTCTCTAGTACTTCGGTTATCGGTACGCGAGTGACCCATCCCCAGCTGCATAGCGACTACTACTAATTGACACACTATATAGCTCACTACAACCTGTAGAACAAGCTCAAGAACTTCAAGTCTCTCTTTTCCAGAAAACCCGCAAAAACCCAGTAAAAACCGGAAACTCGCGTGAGCTCGGGGTTTTTCCGGGCTGATATATGCTCGGGACACCGAAAGCCCTCGGACAGGCATAGAGGGACGAACCTGCAACCGGAAAGATGGGCGCAGGATGTTCTGGAAGACAAGGGTAAGGAAAAATGGCCGACTCGCGGGAAGTGATGAACATTCGCCAGGCGTCGCAGTATCTGGGAGTGAGTCCGGACACGCTCTACAAATACGTTGGGGAACAGAGTATTCCAGCTTTCAAGCTGGGCAACCGCTGGCGCTTCAAGAAGTCGAGGCTGGACCAGTGGATGGAAGAGAAGTCGAGCCAGATGGAATTGGGAGCAAAACGTAAACCGAAGGCGGCAATGAAAGCCGCCGGGTCACAGTAAGAAAAGGCGGGCACATGTTTGGAATGGGATCGAAGACGATTGTAGGTCTGGATGTGGGCTCTTCCAGCATTAAGGCAGTGGAGTTGAAAAAGAAGGGTGGGCAGATTGAAGTGGCGCACCTGGGACTCGAAGCACTGGCCTCGGATATCGTAGTCGACTCGATGATTGTGGATTCGGGAACGGTGTCGAGCGCGATTTCGAAGTTGTTCGCCGATTGCCTGATCAAGACCAAGTCGGTGGCGACTGCGGTGAGCGGCCACTCCGTCATCGTCAAGAAGATCTCGCTGCCTTCGATGAGCGATCAGGAATTGGCGGAAACCATCGAGAAGGAAGCCGCGCAGCACATTCCCTTCGATTTGGCGGACGTGAGCCTCGACTATCAGATTCTGTCGGAGGAAGCGGGCAGCCCGCAGATGGATGTTTTGCTGGTGGCCGTCAAGAAGGACAAGATTTTGAACTACACCAACGTACTCTCGATGGCCGGACGTACCCCGGCTATTGTGGACATTGATGCGCTGGCTTTGCAGAACTGCTACGAGTACAACTACCAGCCGGCGCCGGGCCAGGTGGTGGCGCTTTTGAATCTGGGCGCCAGCGTGATGAACATCAACATTGTGAAGGGAACAACTCCGCTGTTTCCGCGCGACGTCAGCGTGGGCGGGCATCAGTATACGGACTCGTTACAGAAAGAACTGGATCTGAACTTCGAGGATGCCGAGAAGCTGAAGTTGGGCGAGAAGGTTGGCACGGTGAGCGAGGACGCAAAGGCGCCGATCCTGCAGCAGGTGACCGAGATCATCGTGCTCGAAATTCAAAAGACGTTCGACTTCTTCCGAGCCAGCGCGGCGGGCGAGCATATTGAGAAGATTTACTTGGCCGGCGGTTCGGCGAAAGTGCCGGGATTGATGGAAGCGTTGCGGCAGGAATTTTCCATGCCGGTTGAATTATTGAATCCATTCCAGCGTGTAGTGCCACCTGCGGACGGACCCGGAGCGGAGTTGGTGGAGCAGAATCCGGGCCAACTCGCGGTAGCGGTGGGTTTGGCTTTAAGGAGCTTTGAATCCCTATGATCAAAATCAATCTGCTGGAATCCTCCAAGGGGAAAAACAAACGCGGCGGCGGCAGCAGTCCGGTAATGCCCACGATGGAAATGGGCGATATGGGCTCGCCCAAGCTGAAGGTGCTGGTGCTGCTGCTGGTGGCGGGACTGCTCAATTTTGGCTACTGGTACCGGCTGGATCGTCAGGGTAAGACCATTGCGACACAGATGCAGGCCGCCGAGCAAAAGAACCGTGAACTCAGCGATGTGAAGGCGCGCTTTCTGGAACGGCAGAAGCAAGCCAACAACTACAAGCGCCGGGTCGATGTGATCGATTCATTGCGCACGGGGCAGGCTGGTCCGGTAAATCTGCTGGCCATGCTGGGCGAGACCGTGAACGGAACCGAAGCGGTCTGGCTGCGGAGCATGGATGACACGGGCCCGAATGTGAGTTTGGAAGGCACTGCGCTCAGCACCGATGCGGTGGCCAATCTGATCTCGAATCTGCAAAAGACAGGTTTCTTCAAGAACGTTGAGATCAAGGAAACTTTCCAGGACGACACGATCAAGGATATGCAGGCGTTCCAGTTCACGCTGACCTGCGAGAAGGGAAAGTCGTAGAGGCGGACATATGGCAATGAATTTCAACGAACTGTCGGGCCTGAAGCAGTGGGCAGCGGTGCTTGCCGGTGGCGCGATTGTGACGGCGGCGCTGTACTTCACGATGTACAAGAACCAGAGCGATAAGAATGCCGCGGCACAACATGCGCTGCAAGACAAGGTTCGGGAAAACAACGAACTCGAGTCTTACCGTCCCAAATTGAAAGAGATGGAACGGCAGCTCGCCACCCTCAAGCAGCAATTGGAGATTGAGGCGCGCATCGTTCCGGACGAGAAACAGGTGGACAGCTTCATCGAGACCATGGATGGCGAGGCGACAAAGGCGGGCGTGGAGCTGCGACGCTACACAGCCAAGCCGGTCGCCGCGAAAGAGTACTACTCGGAACTTCCGTTCGATATGGAGTTGGACGGCCCGTACTACTCGATGCTGAACTTCTTCGATCGCGTGGGCAAGCTTGAGCGCATCGTCAACGTCAGCGGATTGCTGGTGTCGAATACGAAAAATCCAAGCGGGGCGAAGGCGAAGCACAACTACCAATACGCACCGAACGAGAGCGTGGTGGCGACGTTTACCGCGACCACGTTCTTCAGCCACGATTTGGAGCCGGCCGGAGCGGCACCTGGAAGCAAGCTCGCCACCGCGGGCGTGAAATAGGAATCGCTATGAAGCTAACGACAGGCATTCTGGCAGTGGGCATGATGACGGGCGGGCTCTGGGCACAGAATCCGAACATCATCAACAACGTGCAAGGAACCATGAACGCGGTGCAGCAGCAGAAGACGAATGACTCGAACGCCGCGCTCGGGATAACAAATACGCCTTCGACGAAACCGGCAGCAAAACCGGCTCCGGGTGCTCCGGCAAGACCGGGAGCAGTTCAGCCGGTGGCGGCCGCGCCAGTGAAGTCTGCTGCAGCTCCGGTCAAGACTGCGACCGCACCAGTCAAGACTGCTGCTGCGGCGCCGGCAACTCCAGTTGCGAAACCCAAAGCTGCCGCCGCAGCCAAGCCGACTGCGACACCACATGTGGAAACCGCAGCCAAGCGTACGGCGCCGAAAGCAGCGGTGAAGACCGTCATTGCAGCGACCAAAGTTTCGCCAGACGCCAAGCCGGCTGATACTGGCAAGGTCGCGGAACCCCCCAAGGCGCCTAAGCCCGAGGAAAAGAAGTGGGCCATGAGCGGGAAACGAGATCCTTTCTTCAGTCCTGTAGTGCAGCAGCCTTCTGGTTCGGGATGCTCGACGGGCAAAAAGTGCCTGGAGATCGGACAGATCAATCTGCGCGGCGTGGTGAAATCCGAGAACGGTTTTATCGCGGTAGTGACCAACAGTCTGAACAAGGCTTACTTCCTGCGCGAGAACGATCCGGTATTCAACGGGTACGTGATGAGAATTACCGGCGACGCGGTGGTGTTCCAGGAAACGGTGCAGGACAAGCTGGGCAAGCCGCTAATCCGGGAAGTGACCAAACGAATTTTCACGCCGGCTGTTTAGCGTGCGCAAGAAGCGCGCCGGAGAAACCGGAGCGCTAACAAAATCGAGTTCTAAGCAAGGACCCGCGGGTTAAGACCCGCGAGTTGGGGGAGAGGCGAAATGCGAAAGCAACTGAGTGTAATTCTAACGTCGTTGCTCCTGGGGCTGATGGCATCAGCCGCGGAGACTCCTGCTCTGCAAGGGGCGAGTCAACGAAACGAACTGCAACGAGTGAGCGTGGTCCGCGGCATGGACGAAGTCCGGGTCGAGATCAGCGCTCGCGGTGCAGTGACGCCCAAGCTGAGCAAGGCGAATTCGCCGGCACGCCTGATCATCGATCTGCCGGGCACTGTCATGGTGACCGGACAGAGCCGGATCAGTGTAGGCAGCGCGGACGTGAAGGGCGTGCGCATCGCCATGGATGGCCAGAAGCCTCCCACTACCCGCATCGTGGTCGATCTGGAGCACGCGTGCCGCTATGAGCTGAATCCCTCGTCCGAGGGCAAGCTGGTGTTGACGCTGCACACCCGGCCCAGCTCAGTGGCGAGCGCGAGCGTTCCCAAGCCCGTGGCGGAAACTTCCTCGTTGCCCGCCAACCAGAGCGTGTCTCCGTTTGCGCCGCGAGTCGTAGAAGTGAAACCCGAAGTGAAAGCGGAAGCCAAGCCGGAAGTGACCGCGCCATCGGCGGTGAGCGGTGCAGTGAATCCGCAAGCCGCAGCCGTGGCCACCTCCGAGCAGAAGCCGGCTACATCCAGCGACTTTGTATTCGTTGAGCCTACTTATGCGGCCAAGGCGAATACTCCGGAAACAACGGTTGAGCCAACGCAGCGCGCCCAGGAAGCGGCCGCCAAGTTTGCCGACAAAACGGCCGCAGAGTTGTTGCCAGCGACCATGAACGCGGCGCAGGCCACGCAGAGCGTTTCTTCCAGCACGGGCATACAGCCGGCGGTCAATCTTGCGGCGGAACAAAAAATGCAAGCTGGACAGCAGCCTGCCGCGGTCGGTCCCAAGTACACCGGGGAGCCGATTTCAGTGAATTTGAAAGATGTGGATCTGAAAGATTTCTTCCGTCTGATTCACGAAATCAGCGGATTGAACGTGGTGCTGGATCCGAACGTGCACGGCACCCTGACGGTTGTGTTGGACGATGTGCCGTGGGATCAGGCACTGGACATCGTGTTGAAGAATAACGACCTGGCACGGGAACTGGAAGGCAACGTCCTGCGCATCGCTACAGTGGATACGCTGAAAAGAGAAGCGGATGGACGGCGCGCACAGGTGGAGGCGGAAGCTCTGGCCGTGGAAAAGGTTTCGGTCACCCGTTTCCTCAGCTATGCCCACGCCAAGGATGTGATGCTCACTGTGAAAAAGTTCCTCTCGCAGCGCGGTGACGTGGTTGCGGATGAACGCACCAATGCCGTGATCGTCAACGATATTCCGAAAGTGATTCCGATCATCGATCGCCTGCTGACGCAGCTGGACCGCAAGACGCAGGAAGTGGAAATTGAAGCGCGCGTGGTCGCGGCGACGCGGCAGTTCGCACGTGACATTGGTACGCAGCTTGGCCTCGGCTGGGGCAACGGACACAGTGCAGTCGGTGGCGCGCAAGCGGTAGGCGCTTCGCCGACCACGGTCGGCAACTTGACGCCGGGCTACATCACGGTACCGGGAACCGGCGCAAGCACCGGATCATCGATTCCGTTGTTTTCCAACCTGGGTTCGACCTCGCCCACCAGCGGGTTAACGTTCCTGAATGCAAGCAACACGGTACGTATCGACGCCGTGCTTTCGATGGCCGAATCGCGAGGCCTGCTGAAGGTTCTGTCACGGCCTCGAGTGGTGACGCAAAACAACATCCAGGCACTGGTGAAGCAAGGTGTGCGCGTGCCCATCGTCACGCAGGCGCAGTTGGGTGGTCCTCCGACCGTGACCTACGTGGATGCGTTCCTGCGCTTGACCGTTACGCCACAAATCACTTCGGAGAATACGATCTTTCTGAACGTGGACGTGGAAAATACCACGCCGAACTTCGGTCAGGAAGTGCAGGGCAATCCCGAGTTGATCACGCAACAGGCGACGACTCAGGTGTTGGTGACCGACGGCGGCACGGTGGTGATCGGTGGCGTTATCCAGACGCAGAACTCGATCAACATCTCGCAGGTGCCACTGCTGGGAAATCTTCCGATCCTCGGCAACCTGTTCAAACACACGCAGGTGAACACCTCGAACCAAGAATTGATCTTCTTCATCACGCCGCGAATTATTCAGACATAGCAGCGGGCAGTTGAAGATTTAAAGCCGCCGGCCTGACGAACCTGTCAGCCCGGCGGTTTTGTTTTTGGAAGGGTGCGGAGTCCCCGTCCCGAGTACCCTGTACCGAGGGAACCGGCTCTCGTGTTTCTAGGTACTCGATACAAGGTACTCGCTACTTCCTGCATCTTCCGCCTGTTAAACTCAGCAGCGATGAACTTTCTTGCACGTCAGAAAAATTTGCGGGAGCACCTTGCCACGACCCGTTTCGACGGGTTGCTGATCAGCCACCTTCCCAACATTCGATATCTCTGCGGCTTCACGGGCAGCGCAGGTTTTCTGTTGATCGAGGGAGGTGGGAGCGTCTTTTTTTCGGACGTTCGCTATGACACACAGGGGAGGGAAGAAGTGCAGGGCGCCAAAGTAGTGATAGCGCGGAAGTCGGTGCTGCAGGCGCTTGGCGAGTGGCTGGGATCCCGTCGCAGGAAGTCGGAAAAATGGACGATCGGGTTCGAAGGCGAACACATGACGGTGGCCGAAAAGAAACGGCTGGCGGATCAGTTGCCTTTTGGCTTGCGGTTAAGGAATGCGCCTTCGATTGTAGAGCGGCTTCGGATGGTCAAGGATTCGGACGAACTGGCAAGCATCCGCGCGGCGGTTCAGTTGGGCGGGACTTTGTTCGACCGGGCGCTTCAAGTATTGCGTCCGGGTATAAAGGAGACGGAAGTGGCGGCGGAGATGGAATACGCTGCGCGGCGGCATGGGGCGGAAGCGATGTCGTTTCCCACTATCATCGCCTCAGGGGCGAGATCGGCATTGCCGCATGGGAGAGCGACGGAGCAGCCGATCGCTGCTGGTGGGTTCGTGGTGTGCGATTTCGGTGTTATACTCGCAGGTTATTGTTCGGACCAAACCCGCACTGTTTGGGTGGGCTCCGTGTCAAAAGAGGCACGTCGCGCCTATGAAGCGGTGAAGGAAGCCCAGCAGTCCGCGATCGCCGCGGTGCGGCCCGGAGTAAGTGTAGGCGACGTGGACTTGGCAGCGCGCAGGGTGTTACGCAAAGCCGGGCTAGGGCGTTATTTTACGCACTCCACCGGGCATGGCGTGGGACTGGAAGTCCACGAGTCTCCCAGGGTCGCAGCGGGGCAAAGCGAAATACTGCGGCCGGATATGGTGATCACGATTGAGCCGGGAGTATACTTCCCCGGAAAATGGGGCGTGAGGATTGAGGACATGGTGGCTGTCCGCGAAAATAGTTGTGAAGTATTGACTCCGACGAGCAAGGACTTCCTGTCCGTTTAGGTCTTCTTGGATTTCACGCTGGATAGATTCAGCGGGCTAAATCGAGCGGTTCGTACGGAACGCCTGCCTGTTTCCAGCGGGACAGTTCTGGCGCGGAGCGCAAGCGGTCTCACCTTTATACGAATGAATCAAAAAGAGCTGAAGGAACTCATCGAGTTCTTAATCGAAAAAGACATTGCCGAGTTCGAATTGGAACGCGGCGACGTCAAAGTCAAGATCAAGCGCGCGGGGCAAACCACACTGGTCCGCGCGCACGGGGAGATGTCCTACCCGGCATACACGGCCGGCGGGGCGCCCGAGCAGCGACCAACCGCCCCCGTGCTTCCCGCCGTCGCTCCACCACCGGCGCATAGCGAACCCGCTCCGGAAGAAAGTCTTCACATCGTAAAGTCTCCGATTGTTGGAACATTGTATGAAGCTCCCTCACCGGGTGCGCCGCCTTTCGTAAAAGTTGGGGATACGGTGGAGGTAGGGCAGGTGCTATGCATCGTGGAGGCCATGAAGCTGCTGAACGAGATTGAATCGGACGTGGCCGGAGAAATTGTGAAGAAGATGGGGAGCAACGGCCAGCCGATCGAGTACGGGCAAGAACTGTTCGCCATTCGGGCGAAGGAGTGACACGGAGTTATGTTGAGGCGCGCCGAGTAGCGCCTTGTTGCGTGGTCGTTTTCTTCCAACCGGAACAGTATCCAAACAATAACGTCCACGAAGGAACGGCGAGCCGGAGGCTGAGGGCTGACGGCTAAGAGCTGAAAACTGATTCATGTTTAAGAAGATATTGATTGCGAACCGGGGAGAGATTGCGCTGCGGGTTATTTGCGCCTGCAAGGAACTGGGCATCCGCACGGTTGCGATTTATAGCGAGGCGGACCGGCATTCCTTGCCGGTGCGCTTTGCGGATGAGGCTATATGCATCGGGCCGCCACAGCTGGCATTGAGTTACCTGAACATTCCGGCAGTGATCAGCGCGGCGGAGATTGCCAACGTGGACGCGGTGCATCCGGGGTATGGATTGCTGGCGGAGAATGCCAACTTCGCCGAGGTATGCGAGACCAGCGGCATTAAGTTCATCGGGCCGCGGCCGGAAGTGACGCGTCTGATGGGGGAAAAAGAAAAAGCGCGCGCCGCCATGAAACGGGCGGGCGTGCCGATTCTGCCGGGTTCGGATGGAATCATAGCCTCAGAAGGGGAGGCCTTGGAGTGGGCGCGGCAGGTGGGCTTTCCCGTAATTATGAAGGCTTCAGCGGGAGGCGGCGGACGCGGCATGCGCATTGTCCGCACCGAGGAGGAACTGCCAGGGTTGTTCAGGGCGGCGCAGTCGGAGGCGGCGGGCGCGTTCGGCAATGGCGACCTGTACATGGAGAAGTATGTCGAGCATCCGCGGCACATCGAGTTTCAGGTGTTGGCGGATGAGCATGGCAACGTGGTGAGCCTCGGGGAACGTGAGTGCTCGATCCAGCGGCGGCATCAGAAGCTGCTGGAAGAATCTCCATCCACCCAGGTAACGCGCGAGTTGCGCGATCAGATTGGCGCGGTCCTGTGCAGGTCACTGGCGGAAATTGGGTACACAAACGCAGGGACGATCGAGTTTTTGATGGATCAAGACCGTCGCCTGCACTTCATCGAGATGAATACCCGGATTCAGGTGGAGCATCCGGTTACGGAAATGGTAACGGATGTGGATCTGGTGAAGAGCCAGATCATGATCGCCGCCGGTGCGAACATGCGAGAAGTGCTGCAGGGGGCGATTGTGCATCGCGGGCATGCCATTGAGTGCCGGATTAATGCGGAGCATCCGGAGAAATTTACACCGTCGGCAGGAAAGATTACGGCGTTTCATCCGCCGGGAGGGACGGGGGTGCGCGTGGACACGGCGGCGTACGCCGAGGGAGTGATTCCTCCCTACTATGATTCGCTGATCGCCAAGCTGATCGTGCGCGGCAAGGACCGGGGCGAGGCGATTTCGCGAATGACGCGAGCGCTGGAGATGTTCATTGTTGAGGGCGTGTATACGACGATTCCCCTGCACCGGAAAATTCTGGCCGATCCGGACTTCCGCGCCGGGAAGTTTGATACGGGATTTATCGAGCGATTTCTGACGGCCAGTAAAAAGGAATCGGCGGCGTGATTTCCATCCCTCGTCTTTATCCCATCGTGGATGAGGCCTGCTTCTCGTCCAGGGAAGACTTAGCGAACTGCGCCGAGGAGCTTCTTGCTGGCGGATGCACCCTGCTGCAATATCGCAATAAGCGCGGCGATGCAGGCGTGATGCTGGAACAGGCGCGAGAGTTGAAGAAGCGTGTCGGCGGCGCCGTTAAGCTGATCATGAATGACCGCGCCGACCTTTGTCTGGCTGCGGAGTTCGACGGCGTGCATGCGGGACAAGATGATCTTTCGCCGGAATCGCTGCGAGGGATTATTGGACCCGACCGCTGGCTGGGAGTTTCCACCCATAATCCCGGGCAATTGCACGAAGCGGATCAGACTTCCGCGGACTATCTCGCGATTGGTCCTGTATTTTCAACATCCAGCAAAGAGCGGCCTGACCCGCTGGTAGGCCTCGAAGGAGTGCGCCGGGCGCGGCAGTTGACCCAAAAACCACTGGTGGCCATTGGGGGGATCACCCGAGCCAACGCGGCTTCGGTGATCGAAGCTGGGGCCGATTCCGTGGCGGTGATATCGGATTTGTTACGGCAGCCACGCAAATCAGCAGAGGAATTTTTTCTCGTCTTGAGGTAAAGTCATTCCACCCTGAAAGTGCCCGTGGACCTGCGCAAGAGCTGCGAGCATGCTTCAAGGAGGGATCCTGAGCACACCGACGACGCGGCCGCCCGCCGGCAGCGACTGGGAAATTCATAGCCATCAAGATAAAGAACTGGTCAAGGGGCTGGGACTGACCAGCGCGACCATGCTGGTCATGGGGTCGATGATCGGCTCCGGCATTTTCATTGTTTCCGCCGAGATTGCCCGCGAAGTGGATTCGCCCGCTCTTCTGATTGGGGCGTGGGTTGTGGCCGGATTCATGACCGTTGTCGCTGCGCTCAGCTATGGCGAACTGGCGGCCATGATGCCGAGAGCCGGTGGGCAGTACGTTTACTTGCGCGAAGCGCTTGGTCCCTTGTGGGGTTTCCTTTACGGGTGGACTTTATTCTTGGTAATTCAGACCGGGACAATTGCCGCTGTGGGGGTGGCTTTTGGCAAGTTCCTGGGGGTTTTCTTTCCCGCAATTTCTTCTTCCCATTGGATTCTGCACCTCTGGAAAGTCCCGCCGATTCGCCTGGGGCCCATGGTTCTGGGCAACATGGACGTCGGAATCAATACGCAGAATCTGGTTGCCATGCTGCTCGTCGTTTTCCTTTCCGTGGTGAATATCTTTGGAGTAAAAACCGGGGCGCTCATCCAGAATATCTTCACTGCGGCCAAGGTTTCGGCGCTTCTTGGACTGGCCGTGTTCGGATTAGCGCTGGCGCGGAACGCTCAGGCTTTGGCTGCGAACTTCGGCGCAAACTTCTGGCGTAACGCGGGATGGAGCGCGCAGCACGCCGTGCAGGTGGGAGTGGGCGGGCCGGTCGTCATGGTCGGGACGCTGACGATTCTTGCGGTGGCGCAGGTGGGATCGCTGTTTTCCGCCGACGCCTGGAATAACGTGACATTCACTGCGGGGGAAGTCAAAAATCCCAGCCGCAACTTGCCGCTGTCGCTGGCGCTGGGCACGGGAGTAGTGATCGCCCTCTACATTGCGTGCAACCTGATTTATCTGAATGCGCTCCCGCTCGACGGAACACCGGGCGCAGCAACGGTTCTGGACCGGGGCATCAAGTATGCGGCTGAGGATCGTGTGGCAACGGCCGTGGTGACGCAGATGTTCGGCGCGGTCGGCGGTCTACTGATGGCGGGGGCGATTTTGATTTCCAGTTTCGGTTGTAACAATGGCCTGATTCTCTCCGGCGCGCGCGTCTACTATGCCATGGCGAAAGATGGCTTGTTTTTCAGAAGCGTCGCCAAACTGCATCCTACATACAAGACGCCGGCGGTTTCGCTGATGGTGCAGATGGTATGGGCGTGCCTGCTTTGCGTATCGGGCAGCTACGGACAACTTCTGGACTACATTGTTTTTGCTGTGCTCGTCTTCTACATTTTGACAATCGTAGGATTGTTTGTGTTGCGGCGTACGCATCCGGATGCCGAGAGGCCTTACCGCGCCCTGGGCTATCCCGTGCTGCCGGGGATTTATATTGTGATGGCCTTATTTATTGATGTCATACTGTTGCGCTACAAACCACAGTTCACATGGCCGGGGCTGATTGTGGTGCTGTTGGGGGTCCCGGTATATTACGCGTGGTCGAGAAGCGCCGGCGCAAAGGCGTAGGGGCGTAAGCTTCCAAGGAGAGACGAGCGAATGGCGAATCTGCTGGCAACCAAGCCACTGCACCTGCTGATGGAGGAATCCCGCGAAACGGGGGAGCACAGCCTGAAACGGACGCTTGGAGTCTTTCAGCTCACCGCACTGGGGGTGGGAGCTGTGATTGGTGCTGGCATATTTGTGATGGTGGGACTGGGAGCACAATATGCGGGGCCTGGGCTCACCTTGTCATTCGTCCTGTCCGGGATCGGATGCGCTTTCGCGGGGCTTTGCTACGCTGAATTCGCGGCGATGATCCCGCTGGCCGGCAGTGCCTACACCTACGCTTACGCCACGCTGGGCGAGTTGCTGGCATGGATCATCGGCTGGGATCTGACGCTCGAATACGCCATGGGCGCCAGTGCAGTATCTTCGGGGTGGTCGAATCACTTCATCGAACTGCTGAAAATATTCCACATCAAGATGCCGCTGTGGCTGGCTTACGATCATTGGACAGCATTGAAGACCGCCGAGAATATTGTGGCGCGGCAGATGGCACAGGCCTCGGACTTGTCTCTCGTGCCCGGCACGCAAAGCTTCCTCGATAAAGTCAGCGCGATCATCAGTACGCAGTCTCCCGAATTGTTGCAACAGGCGCATGACGTGTTGGGAGCGCCGCATCTGTTTGGAATGGAAGTTGGATTGAACCTGCCAGCTTTTATCATTGCCCTCATCATTACCGCGATTCTGGTGGTAGGGATCAAAGAGAGCGCGGAGTTTAACACCGGGATCGTCGTGATTAAGGTTTCGGTCGTGCTGTTTGTGATTGCCCTGGGCGCTCGTTACATCAACGTCAGCAACTGGGGCACGGACTGGCACTCCTACGCGCCCAACGGCATGGCCGGGATTGGAGCGGGGGCTGCGTACATATTCTTTGCCTATATCGGTTTCGACGCGGTCTCGACCACGGCGCAGGAAGCCAAGAATCCGCAGCGAGACTTGCCTATTGGCATGATTGCATCGCTGGCAATCTGTACGGTCTTATACATTGCGGTGGCCGGCGTGCTGACAGGAATGGTGCACTGGCAGCAGATCAATATCGAAGCGCCCGTCGCGCGCGCGTTTCTGGATCGCGGGCTGAGCACCGCATCGCACATTATTACCATAGGCGCTCTGGCCGGACTTACCAGCGTGATGCTGGTGATGCTGCTGGGGCAAACCAGAGTACTTTACGCCATGGCCAGCGACGGACTTTTGCCTAAGAAATTCTTCGGGGATATCCATCCCAAGTTCCGCACTCCCTGGAAGAACACGATTCTTGTGGGTCTGTTAGCCGCGATTGTAGGGAGTTTGACTCCGATTGACGACATTGGCCGGATGGTGAACATCGGCACGCTGCTGGCATTTGTGATCGTATCGCTTTCCGTGATGGTGTTGCGCTATACCAATCCTAACCAGCCGCGGCCCTTCCGCACGCCATGGGTGCCCTTGATCCCAATCCTTGGCGTCGTGTCGAACGGTTACATGATGTACAAACTCGGAATATGGAACTGGATCCGGTTGGTGGTCTGGCTGATCATTGGACTGATCGTGTATTTCACCTATAGCGTGAAGCACAGCCGGGTGCAGGCGCTGCAGTTGGAAGCTAAGGCGAACGTCCTCCATAAATAGCAGTGTCCAGTCCGTGCAATCGGCCCTCCGCACCAGCGCGGTGGGCTTTTTTGTTTTATAGTCGGTTCCACGCATTTCCATGAAAGCTGTCTACAACCTGCGAGTGATCGGCGCGCTGCTGCTGATTGTCATGGCGGTGGGAACCGCGGGGTATCACTTCATCGAGGGGTGGCCATGGTTTGACGGCTTTTACATGGTGGTCACGACATTGACGACGATCGGGTATCAGGAGGTGCATCCGCTTTCTCACGCCGGGCGCATCTTCAACGTGGGTGTCATTCTCACCGGGGTGTCGCTGGTGTTGTTGGGCGTGGGAGCGCTCAGTCAGGCTTTGCTAGAATTCGAGCTGCAGAGTTTTTTCGGAAGGCGGCGCATGGAGCGCGACATCGAGCGTCTGGACCACCACTACATTATCTGTGGCATGGGACGGGTAGGGCGCAGCGTGGCGCGAGAGTTGGCCGGCAAACCGGCGCGGTTCGTCTTCATTGAGGGCGCTGAATCCAAGCTGCAGCGCTACGGCGCCGAGAATTGGCTGGTGGTTGCCGGAGACGCCACGCAAGAGCAAATTCTGCGCAGCGCCCAGATCGAGAGGGCGCACGGCTTAATCGCCGCCACCACCACGGATGCAACCAACCTCTACATCGTGCTCACGGCGCGAGGATTGAATCCGGGGCTGAAGATTATCGCGCGAGCCAGTGAAGACAACGCGGAGAAGCATCTACTCGCGGCTGGCGCCGACTCAGTGGTCTCGCCCTATTCCTTTGCGGGACGACGCATTGCGCGGTCGCTGCTACGCCCGCATGTGGTGAGCTTTCTCGATACGGCCACCACTCACCTGGGCATGGACTTGGAGATCGGCGAGATTCACATCGCGAACAAATCTAGGTTTGCGGGGACAACCATAGAAAGTTCGCGCATCCGTCAGGACCGTGGGCTGATTGTCCTCGCTATCAAGCGGCAGGCAGGAATGAGATTTAATCCTGCGCCGGATGAACGGATAGAGCCTGGAGACTGCCTGATCGCAATGGGCGAACCCTCGCAACTGCGGCAACTGGAACAGGTCGCGGGATCCCGGTCATGAAAATCGTTACCGCGGCAGAAATGCGAGCGATTGACCGCGCCACCAGCGAGCGCTTCGCAGTGCCTTCCCTCACGCTGATGGAAAATGCGGGCGCGGCCGTGGCCGACTATGCGCTCAAGCACTATGCAGCGGCCGGGCGCATCGTAGTTTTCTGCGGCAAGGGGAATAACGGCGGCGACGGCTTTGTGGCGGCACGGCGGTTGCATCAGGCGGGAAAGCGGGTTGAGGTGATTCTGCTAGCGAACCCCGACCATCTGCGCGGTGATGCAGCGATGATGTTGGCCAAGTTGTCGGTTGGCGCGATCCCTGTACTTTCCAGCGAAGAGTTAAAGAGTGAGCGGGTGCAGATTGCTCTGCATGCTGACCTTTATCTGGATGCGATTCTGGGCACTGGGTTCAAGCCTCCGGTGAGCGGCCTCTATGCGCACGCCATCGCAATCGTGAATGCGAGTGAAGCCCCTGTTATCGCGGTGGACATGCCTTCTGGAGCGGATGCAGACGAGATCAAGCCGCAGACGGGGATCATAGCCAGAGCTGATGCGATTGTTACTTTCACAGCGCCACGTCCGGCACACGTTTTCAGCTTGTTGACGACGGGACCTACGGTGGTGGCCGACATCGGCTCGCCGCAAGCAGCGATTGTTTCGGCGCTGCAATTGAATGTCATCAGCTCGCACGACTTGGCTAAGCTGGTTGGTCCGCGTCCGGCAGAGTCGAACAAAGGCAGCTTCGGGCACGTGCTGGTGGTGGGGGGATCACGCGGAAAAGCCGGGGCGGCGGCGATGGCGGGGATCTCTGTCCTGCGGGCGGGGGCGGGGCTTTCGACGGTAGCGACGCCGGAGTCCGTGCTGGGAACCGTGGCAGGTTTTCATCCGGAACTGATGACCGAGCCTCTCCCGGAGACGGACTCGGGCACGATTTCCACGAGCGCGCAGGATCGAATTGAGGAGTTGGCAAAAGGGAAGAGCGTGATCGCGATCGGGCCGGGAATTTCAAGGAATCCGCAGACTTCAGAGCTGGTGCGTAGTTTAGTCGCGAAAGTCCAAACGCCCATCGTGGTTGATGCGGACGGACTGAATGCATTTGAAGGGCGAACCAAAGAATTGAGTGGCAAAGGCCGGACGCTGGTAATCACACCACATCCGGGCGAGATGGCGCGACTGGCGGGGTTGAGCATCGCCGACGTGCAGAAGGATCGATTGGGGGTGGCGCGGAAATTTGCGAGCGAACATCAATTGATCCTCGTGCTCAAGGGACATCGCACGTTGGTCGTGCAGCCGGACGGTGAAGCCTGGGTGAACACGACGGGCAATCCGGGAATGGCAACCGGTGGCACGGGGGACATTCTGACGGGTATCACGGCGGGTATGATTGCGCAGCACACGAACGATGCATTCGCGGCAGTGCTGAGCGCCGTTCATCTGCACGGACTTGCCGGGGATGTAATGCGCGATCGTGTGGGCGAGCATTCTTTGATAGCAACCGATCTGCTGCACGGATTGCCTGAGGCTTTCCGGCGCGCGCGGACGGCTGCCAATGAAAAGTTGGTGTATTGGGGCGAGTAGCACGTGGGATCGCGATGTCATCTGGAAGGGGGCAAGCGAATGGTCTTTCCTGAAGCCGCGGAACGCCGCGCTGCGTCGAGGATCTCCGTCACCGTGATATTGGTTTCGAGGGATGAAAGTCCATCCGGCTTCATTCCATCGAGTACCACCGCTCGGAGAAGCGATATCGAATTATCGTAGGGACTGGGAAGCGGTTTGGCGGCGACTTGTTCTTCCTGCCCGCCAGCACGCCGCACGCGAATGTCATCCCGCTTCACCGTGATTACATATCCTGTCTGCCCGTATACTTCCATGTCTTTGCGATCGAATGGCCAGTTCCAGGAGGCTTGCACGATGGCCTGGGCCTTGGGATACGTCACGATGATGGTCGCCTCGTCGTCGACTCGCGGGTAGATTTCGGGCTTGATCTGCTGGGTGATGGCGGTGACCGTCTCCGGTCGTTGTCCGTCCATCAGCCACGTCATTAGATCGGCGCCGTAGCAGCCGAAGTCGAAGAGGGCGCCTCCGCCATTCAGTTTGGGGTCGGTGAGCCAACTCAGGAACTCGGGACCGACGCCAATTTCCTTGGGCCCGCTGTGGCCGTCGTGAACGACGACCTTGCGCACGTCACCGAGTGCAAGTTCATGGACGAGGTCGTGTGCGGCCCGATTGCTGGGATACCACGTCGTCTCGTAGTTGATCAGGACCTGAATTTTGCTGGCCGCTGCCGCTTTCTCGATGGCCTTTGCATCATCCAGGCTGACCGCCAAAGGCTTCTCCATCATGACGTGAACGCCGTGCCGAGCGCAGATTTCGACCACGCGACGATGATCGAAAGTATTGGTGTAGACGAGCACGGCCTGCGGATGCGTGCTTTCGAGCATTGCTTCCAAGTCCGGAAATAGCAAGCTCGGATCGAGGCCATATCGCTTCGCGTACTGGGAAGAGAGGGACCGATCAGGCTCAGCGATACCCACGATTTCAATCTCCGGATTGTGAAGTGAATGCTCGAAGAATCCCTGAACGTGTCCGTGAACCAGACCGACGATGCCGACGCGAAGCGGAGGCCGAGTGTCGCGCGGGGCACTCTGGCCATTGCTGAATCCGCTTGAGGCGAGGAAGATCACGGCGAAGCAAGCTAGAGAGAGATAGAAACGCATTGAGGGCTCCATGGCGACGGACGATAGGAATGTGATTCTCGCGGCCGCGAGAAAATCCAATTCGTTGGATGGGACATTGTATCAATAGTTAACAGAGTGCTAAGTGCTATTGCGTGAGAGACTTGGATGCCCGGAGACGGGCTAGCAGCACGGGAATCCGGACATTTGCTTCCGTAACCTGTTAGCGGTTGCGAGCTGGTGTCATAGTGCAGTCCTCTATGACCCACTTCCCCCAACCGCACCCATCGAGGCGCGCGGCCCGGGTCCAACTGGGAGATTCCGTCCTGGCTGCGATTCGTTTAGAAGATGGCCGGCGTACAAGAGCAAAACTCCAAAGCATTTCCGTGACTGGTGGATTGTTGCAATTGCAACAACCGCTGGGAGCCGGCTCGTTCGTGGAACTCGCCTTTCAGACGCAGTCGGGGCCAATCCACGGCATGGCGGAGATTCTCAGCCCTATGCGGAGAACGGCCGCCGGTGTGCTGCAGCCCTTTCGTTTCGTCGCGTTCGAGGACGATGACCATCGCCGCTTGCGCACTTCGGTCGATCATGTGGCGGACCGGAATTTGCTCGGGCTGAAGTCGTCCGTTTTTGTGGTGCCGAAGACGATCTAGGCTCACCCCCGAAGCGCCGAGTGCGTCCTACGCCGCTCTAACCCGCGCTCTCGCTATACTGGTCGTGGTTTGTGTCTTGGCTGCGACTAGAATCCGGGAGACGCTTCGGGAGATGGCGCGGGCGATCACCACACATTCAGCGGAGGAGACGATTGCCTTCGGGCGGACGCTGGTAGAACTGCTCACGCCTCCTAAATTCGTGCTGCTGCGCGGAGACCTGGGGGCGGGGAAAACCACGCTGGTCAAGGGAATTGCCGCTGGTTTTGAGGCGGCTGCCGAAGAAGACGTCACCAGTCCCACCTTCACACTGGTGCACGAGTACCGCGGGCCACGAGCCAATCTCTATCACATCGATCTTTACCGCATCGACACGCAGCGTGAGCTGGAGACGCTGGGGCTGGATGATCTGCGATCCGACAGCAGCGTTCTTCTGATTGAGTGGGGAGAGAAATTTCCGCACCTGGTGCGCGAGCGAGATGTGGAGATTTCTTTGGAGCGGGACGGGGAGAGCGGCCGGCGGATAAGAATCATTAGTTAACGCCTGCGGGCTGCCGGGGCCGGCGGAATGAGGAGCGTCCGCAAGCATGAGACTGGCACGCTCCACTCGCGCACCATCGAGAAAAGGATCGCGGCGGCGAAGAAGGCGAGGGCGAGTCGATTCGTTCTCATTACACCCATTCTCCCATGTGCGAGGCCAAATGATAAATCATCATCGGGTCCATAAAGGCTCCAATTGAGCCGAACTCTTCGATTTCCACGTGGCTGCCCGGCGGTTTCTCTGGCAGTCTTTCAGCCTTCGGCCCTCCCATGCTTTTTTTTCTGATACGCTTTCGCGTCGCCGTGCACTATTTGCCCAGGAGGCGGACATCGAGTGATCAGACGACGTTGTAACAAATCCGCAAAACCACGAGGAAGTCCGCTACTTGCCGCTGAGCTTGTGCCTTTGGGTAATGTTCGCGTGCGGACTTGCGATCGAGGTTCTTACGCCGGGGCTCAAGATCGAAAATCACGCCTTTGTCATGCCATCCGCCATGCAGCCGGGAGCGCACCTTCGTCCCGACGCTCTAGTCGAGCATGAGCGGCGGATGCAGTGGGCCGCTGCCACTCTCACGATCGGCGGCGCCATGGCTCTCGCGTTTTGGTACCGCCGAACCCTGGCCAGCGCTCTGCTGTTCCGGCTGGGCTCCCATCCGCGAGGCCATCTCGGATCGCCGCCAATCAGCAGGTCAGAGCTCCTTGCCCATTCAGATAGAACGAGTCGCTCAACTCCAGGATTGTCGGCAACTCGGAACCTTGTTCGTGGTTGGCGATAAGTCTCCCATTCCACTCATCGACGCGGGCGACGGATCAATACTCTGATCATGGTCCCTGCCCAGAAGGGCGTCCAGCACGCAACAGCATTCTCAGAACCCCATAATGTTGTAGCCGCAATCCACGTAGATGACTTCGCCGGTGATGCCGCTGCTGGCGTCGGAGGCCAGGAAGACTCCGGTTGAGCCGACCTCTTCGACTTCCACCCGGCGACCGAGGGGGGCGCGTTCTTCGTGACCCTTGAGCATGTCGCCGAAGCCGGCGATGCCGCGCGCTGCGAGAGTCTTGATCGGGCCGGCAGAGATGGCGTTCACGCGAATCTTTTTCTTTCCCAATTCATACGCGAGATAGCGTACCGAACATTCCAGCCCCGCCTTAGCTACGGCCATGACGTTGTAACGGGGAACAACTTTCTCTGAAGCGTAGTACGTCATGGTGAGGATTGATCCGCCTTCTTCCATGAGGGGCGCGGCGGCGCGGGAAACTGCTACCAGAGAATAGACGCTGACATCCATGGCGATGCGAAAGCCTTCGCGGGTCGTATTGACGAAGTCGCCTTTCAGTTCGTCGGCCGGAGCGTAGGCGACGGAATGCACGAGCGTGTGCAGCTTCCCGTGACGCTCTTTCAGCGTTGCGAAGAGGCGCTCGATCTCTTCATCTTTGCTGACGTCGCACATATAGGCTTCAGCGCCGGGAAGAGAGAGGATGAGGTCTTTCGCTTCCTGCTCCAGACGCTCGTTCTGGTAGGTGATGGCAAGCTTCATGCCGGCGGTGTGCAGTCCTTGAGCGATAGACCATGCAATTGAGCGCTTATTGGCGACTCCGAAGACGACGGCGTTACGGCCCTGTAAGTCAGAGGACATGAGTGCTCCTTGGAAGGGGAAAGGATATCAGGTTGCTGAAAAAAGTCAGAAGGCGGAAGTCAGGCTGCCGAGTTCGGGATCGGCTTTCATGGGGAGTGAAGAAAGCGCAAGACTGGCGCCCACCATTCCTCGGTTGGAGCGCGGTAGAGTGCGTTGTGCGGAAAGCCATGCAGAACCGCAAGCTGCTTCGGTTCCGGCGCGGATTCGAAGATTTGCCGGCCCATGTCGGGAGGATTTACCGTGTCCGCGTCACTGTAAACGAGCAGTAAGGGCACGCGCACGAGTTTGACATTCTTGACATTGTCCCAGGCGTCCGGGATCAAATAGAGCAGTGCGCGCGAAGTTCCACGCTTTCGGCCCTGGTCCTTCAAAGAAGAAAAGGCATTCGCCACAACCACGCACGACGGAGGAGGGCGAAAATGAGGCAGCGATTCAAGCAGCGGTGAGTTGCCCATGGAATGACCCAGCAGGCAAAGACGCTCGTCGGGGAATTGCGCGAGGAATGTGGCGTAGGCCGGAATCGCGTCTTCATTGAGATGGCCGATGGTTCCGGGTCGTGAACTGTCTCCGTGACCGGAGTAGTCGAATACGATCGATGAGATGCAGTGGTCGTAAAGAAACTTCTGCGCCAGAACCCATTCGGAAATGGTCTCCATCACACCGTGGAAAATCAGGAGCGCGACACGCGGCTGGCAGGTGGCAGGAGCGCGCACGAGGTACGCATCGAGGAGACGGTGTCCGCTGGGAATTTTCAGGCGGTCAAAAGCAAGGCCAACGGCGGCGGGTGTTTCGGGCCCGTTGGGGCCCGTATTCAAGAATGTTTTGGAGGAGAAGTCCAAGATCACTGGCCGGAGGGCCAGGACGCAAGCCAGCAGACATAGCAATCCGCTCACGAACTTTGTGCGTCGCGTCATGCCGATTCCTTGTGACTATACGCCGACGCGTCTGGCGGCTTTCACGACCGCCTAGTCCGCAGGAACCACTTCGCGAATTACAGTACCGATCGGCCAACTGGCGGCTACGAACGATAATCCGTAAACGCAGGCAAGAATAGCGAATGCGGCCACCAGGCTGACCTTGTGCGCGACGGCGCCGACAGCTACTGCGAGCACAAGCTGGAGGAACGTTCCGAAAAAATAAAACGTGTTTTGCACCCGTCCCATCAGATGCTTGGGGACCATCTCCATGAGGCTGGTGTTCATGGCGATGCCGCCGACCCCTCGCGCGGAACCCATCACCCCATATAGCAGGATCGCGGCCACCAGCCAGTGCGAGACGGGAGCGCAAACCACGCACGCGGCCAGCAGCGCCATGGAAAACGCAACCGAGCGGCGTCCTCCCAGACTGGCGATAATTGCGGGAGCATACAAAGCGCTCAGAAACGCGCCTGTGCCCCATCCGGCATTGAGCCATCCGTAGCCGACGGCGCCGGCATGGAAAATGCGTTCGCTGAGCGACGGGGTGACGACGACCCCGGTGATCATGGCGCCGAGAAATAACGCCCAACTGACGCCGAGCAGAACGACGGCGCGACGGTCGCGAAGAAAGTGCAGGCCTTCCTGCATATCGCGCCAGAAGCGCTGGAACTGGCTTTCCGCGGCGAGAATATCGGCGCGCAACTCTTGTGGACTCAGGACAACATGACGTCCTTTGCGCACGGCGAAATAGCACAAGAACGAAACCACGTAGGTGGAAACGTCGATCAGGAGCACGCCGCCGAGGCCGATGTGGTTGTACATGAAGCCGACTAGCGAGCCGGCGATCAGCCATCCACCCTGCACGCCGGCCAGGAGGAAAGTATTCGACTCGACGAATTGACCTTCGGGGGTGAGTTCCTGGATGAGCGCCGTGATGGTGGGCCAGAACATCCAGAAGCCGGCAGCGACGAGAGTGTTCATCAAATAGAGTTGCCAGACCTGCGCGCGGTGGCGAAACGCGAGGATGGCGACAGTCACAATGATTACGGCGCGCACGGCGTCGAGCCACATGACCAGGCGGCGGCGATCTTCGCGATCAATGATGACGCCGGTGAAGGGAAGCATGAGCATGGCGGGAAGGGTTTGCAGAACGGCGAACGTGCCGAGCGCCATTTCCGAGTGCGTGGCTTCGAGAATGTACCAGGCGACGGCGGCCGAATTCATCCCGCTGCCTAACATGGAAATCACGTTGGCGGCAAACACGAAGCGCAAGGGGCGCTGGCCGAGGATGGTTCGCATGCTTTACTTTAGCCGAAGTCACGCGAAAAGGTTCGAGTAAGGCACGGCCTACGCGTTGGTGGTCAGTTTTTCTGCTTCCTCGCGAATTCTTTTCCATGCCCGTTCGACATGCCGGGCTTGCGTATTCGTCTGGCCAACGCATAGCCGTAGTGTTAGTTGTCCATTCAGCTTGGTGTGGGTGAGGAATAGATCTCCGCTGCGGTTGAGGCGATCCATGATGGATTGATTGGCCGCGTCTCCGGCTTTGTGCCGGAAGCAGACCAGGTTCAATGGCACGGGGGCGGCTAGCTCGAAATCTTGGTCGCTGCGCACCCAACTGGCAAACTGCTGCGCCAGCTCCACATGGCGTCGGATGTGGTGCTGCAGACCTTCCACGCCGTAGTGGCGGATCACCAACCACAACTTCAGCGAGCGGAAACGGCGACCGAGCTGGATGTGCCAGTCGCGGTAATCGATGACTGCGCCGGATTCGGTAGCCTGGTTGCGCAGGTATTCCGGCAAGATGCTTAGAGTCTGGATGAGCGCTTTGCGATCGGCGACCCAGAAACTGTTGCAATCGAAGTTGGTGAACATCCACTTGTGCGGGTTGAAGTTGTAGCTGTCGGCGAGTTCGACTCCGTTTTGCAGGTGGCGGAATTCCGGACAGAGCGCGGCCGTGCCTGACATGGCGGCATCTACGTGTAGCCAGAGATTGTGGTGCTGCGCGACGCGGGCGATCTCGGGGATCGGGTCCATTGCGTTCGACGAAGTTGTGCCCACTGTGGCGCAGACAAAGCACGGAACCAGGCCAGCCCGTTTGTCGGTTTCAATCTGGCGGGCGAGCGCGTCGGGGCGCATGGCGAAATTTTCGTTCACCGCGATGGAGCGCAGATTGTCGACGCCGATTCCGGCGATCATTGCGGCTTTCTGCAATGAGGAATGAGTTTGCGTAGAGACGTAGGCAACGATGCGGCCATCGCATCCCTTTTTGTTGCTGACGTAGTTGGTGGCGCGCTCGCGGCCGGCCAGCAGGGCACAGAGCGCCGCGCTTGAAGCCGTATCCTGAATCACTCCGCCGCCGGTACGGGACGAGAGAAATTTCTCCGGCAACCCCAGCATGGTTACGAGCCAGTCGAGCACGTGGGTTTCGAGTTCGGTGCAGGCTGGACTCGTGGACCAGAGCATGCCTTGCACTCCCAAGCCGGAAGAGAGAAGGTCGCCAAGGATTCCCGGGCCGGAGGCGTTGCCTGGAAAATAGGCAAAGAAGTTCGGCGACTGCCAGTGCGTGACTCCGGGCAGAATTAAATTTTCAACATCCCTAAGTACTGCATCGAATGACTCTCCGTGTAAGGGAGGGTTCGCCGGCAGCGACGCGCGAACCTCTCCAGGCTTCACTTGCGAGAGCACGGGGAAAGACTCGATGCGGGAGTGGTAGTCGGCGATCCAATCGACTACGGCATGGCCGTAGCGGCGGAATTCGTCGGGAGTCATGTGGAAAGATTTTTCGTTGGACACAGTGCTAGACCTCGTTGGATCAAACGCAGAGCAGATCGTATCAGAGCGGAAGCTGTTCTCTTCTAGCTCAGTCGTCCGAAGTAAAGCCGAGTCTTGTATTCGAAGACCGCTCGGCCAGACGCTGAGTGCGCATCGAAGATGCGGCGCAATTCACCGAGCATGGGCACATGCTGGGGATGATCCGGTCCGGGCGCGTACGAAGACGAGAGCAAACGGCCCTCGATCCCGGCGTAGTCAAACTCCTGCCGCAGTTCGAAGGTTCGCTCTTGAAACGGAACCGGGTCGAAGAATTGGTTCACTTCGGAAGTTGTGCGCTCGTGGCGAATGTCCTGGTAGTCGGTGCCGTAGGTTAGCAGCAACTGCTCGTAGTCGCGAAGAAACCTGGTCGAATCGGTGAGGCGTTCGTTCCACAGAAGCACCAGCCAAGCACCGGGCTTCAGGATGCGAGCGAATTCGCGCCGCGACCGCTCGCGGTCGAACCAGTGAGCGGCTTGCGCAGCCGTGACGAAGTCTACACTGTGATCTTTCAGCGTGGTGGCCTCGGCGGTACCCGCAACACTGGTGAACTTCGGAAACCCCGCGAGCCGGCTCTCACACGCCTGGCGCATCTCGGAATTGGGCTCGACACCAATCACCGAGTTACCATGCTCCAGCAAGGTGCGCGTCCAAATGCCGGTTCCGGAAGCGATGTCAGCCACCAAGTGAATGGGCGCGAGGCCGCATTCGGTTTTGAGGGTCCGCAACACTTCGGGCGGATATCCGGGCCGGTATAACACGTAGTTTTCTACGCGATCGGAAAAACGGCTCGTGGAATTGGCGGCGGGCATGGAACTTCATTTTAATTGGAGGTCAGGGATGCTGTCCTGCCCGACGGATTCGCTGGGCCTCGGGCCCCGGCGATTTCGAGAAGCAATATTCCTGCAGCAAGCAGAAATTCCTCTGGAGGGCCGAGTGCGATACCATTCCAACTTAGCGGGGAAAGCTTCTATCGCATGAGAGTCGTCATCAAAGTCGGCACCAGCCTCATCGCCCCTGGCGGGCAGATTGACGCCACCCTACTGCGCGGCCTGGTGGATCAATTCGATCTCAGCCGGAACGAATATCTGATTGTCACTTCGGGCGCGATTGCTGCAGGAATGTCCGGGCTGCGACTGGGCAAGCGGCCGAGCGATGTTCCGGGAATGCAAGCTTGCGCGGCAGTTGGGCAAAGCAAGCTAATGCATACGTACGAGCGCCTATTTTTCGGCAAAAAGGTTGTGGCGCAACTGCTGCTTTCGAGTGATGACTTCACTTCGCCTGTCCGCTACCGCAATTTGCAGAACGCACTGGCTGAGTTGCTCTCGCTGGGCGTTGTACCCATCGTGAATGAAAATGACAGCGTCTCGGTGCAGGAGTTGGTCGGCGCTTTCGGAGACAACGACGAGCTGAGTTCGTTGCTGGCAACGGCTGTGGAGGCGGACTGGCTTTTGCTGCTGACCGACGTTGACGGTTTCTACCGACCCAACGGGCGCAAGAAGTCGCGACTGATGCGCGTGGTGCGCAGGCTGACACCGGAACTGGAAGCGCAATGCAATGGCAAGAGCAAGCTGGGGCGTGGCGGAATGATTTCCAAATTGCGCGCGGCGAGGCTGGCCAGCGAAGCGGGAGTCCATGTAGCGATTGTGAACGGGCGCCATCCCCAGGGAATTACGCTAGGCATGAAACGGAAAATTGGAACTTATTTTCCTCCTCAGAGAGGAAAGGTCTAATGGCGACGACCGTTGCGAACTCGGCTTCCACGCAGGAAAAGCTGGCGCGCACGCGGGCAGCAGCTGGCAAGCTGGCACTGCTCTCCACGGACGAAAAGAACGCGTTGCTGCTCGCCATCGCCGATGCAATTGAAGGCCAGACCCAGACGATTCTCGCGGCGAACCGGGAAGATGTGGAGAGCTCCGGACTTGAGGGCGCCATGCGCGATCGCTTGCTGCTGACAACGGCGCGAATCAGTGAGATGGCGAAGGGTGTGCGTGATGTTGCCGCGCTCGACGATCCGATTGGCGAGACTCTGGCGGAGTGGACGCGCCCGAATGGGCTGCGTATCCGCAAGGTGCGAGTGCCACTCGGGGTCTTGGGAATTATCTACGAAGCGCGGCCGAACGTTACCGTGGACACGGCCGTGCTCGCGCTGAAAACGGGCAACGCTATCGTGTTGCGAGGGGGGAAAGAAGCCGCCCGCAGCAATCAACGGCTGGTGGAGATTCTTGCGGCGGTGCCGAGAGTACCCGAGGGGGCAATCGAACTGCTCGATTCGAGCACACGGCAGTCGGTGCAGGAGCTGATCAAGGCGCGCGGACTGGTCGATGTGATCATTCCGCGCGGGGGCGCGGGTCTGATTTCATTCGTTACCGAGAATTCCTCGGTGCCCGTGATTGAAACTGGGGCAGGGAACTGCCACGTTTTCGTGGATGAATCCGCCGATTTTGAGATGGCGGACCGGATTGTGCTCAACGCGAAGACTCAGAGGCCGTCGGTGTGTAATGCGGCGGAGAAGTTGCTGGTGCATGAGCGGATTGCGGCGGAGTATCTGCCGCGAATCGTGAACAAGCTCATCGAGGCGGGGGTGGAGGTTCGTGGGGATGGCAAGTCGCGAAGCCTGGTGGTTGGAAGGAACATGGTCCCGGCCGAGGAACAGGACTGGTACGAAGAGTATCTGCGGTTGTGCATGGCGGTTCACGTGGTGGCGAACGTGGACGAAGGGATCACTCATATCAATCACTATTCGACGAGGCATTCCGATTCCATCGTGACCCGCAGCGAGGCGAATGCTCGCAAGTTCTTGCGCGGTGTGGATTCTGCGGCTGTCTACTGGAATGCTTCGACGCGGTTCACAGATGGCGCGGAGTTCGGCTTCGGCGCCGAGATGGGTATAAGCACGCAGAAGTTGCACTGTCGTGGGCCTTTCGCGTTGGCGGAACTGACGTCCTCGAAATACGAGATTATTGGGACGGGGCAAGTGCGATAGCCTTCTGGAGCGTGCTTCTTGCGCTCGTCTGCATACTTCGCGGCGCTGTGCTACCTTACTTGCTTTCTCAGCGGGAGATCATGAGATTCGTTTATTCCGCACTCTCTTGTTTAGTTATGTTCTTGTGTTTTGTTTTGGCCAGCGTGAGTGGCCGTACTCCAGACTCACCCAGTCCCTTCCCAGCCATTTTCGGTTTTCGCGATGCTGCTACGGAAAATGCCACCGAAGCGCGTTTTCTTGCTGTCCCTGATACGAAGCTGGCGGAAGAGCACTTGCGCACTCTGACGCAGGCTCCGCACCTGGCCGGAACTCCGGAGGACCAGGCCACGGCGGACTATGTGGCGCAGAAATTTCGTGCTGCGGGGCTTGACACCGAGATCGTCGAATACAAAGTATGGATGAACTATCCCCAGGAAATCAGCGTGGATATCACTGCACCGGCCGGAGTGGAAATGCATGGGCCTACGCGTGAACATGTCGCCGGAGATCCTTATGACGATGATCCGCGCGTGGTGATGCCGTTCAATGGGATGTCGCCGTCTGGAGATGTCGAAGCAGATGTGGTCTATGCCAATTACGGCACTCCGGAAGACTTCGAGAAGCTGGAGAAGCTGAAGATCGATGTGCGTGGCAGGATTGTGCTGGTGCGATACGGCCAGAATTTTCGCGGAGTGAAGGAATTCATTGCACAAGAACACGGTGCGGCAGGAGTGATTGTTTATTCGGATCCGTTCGACGACGGATGGCGGCGCGGCGACAAATATCCCGATGGGCCGTGGCGGCCAGATACCGGCGTGCAGCGCGGGTCGGTAGGATACATGTTCGAATTCCCCGGAGATCCGACGACGCCCGGATTTGCATCCCTACCTTCGTTGCCGGAGAGCAAGAGAATTTCTCCTGAACAGTCGGCGCAGATGCCGAAGATTCCTGTAACTCCGCTTTCCTACCACGATGCCTGGCCCATTCTTCAGCACCTGGCCGGGCCGGACTCGCCGCGCGAGTGGCAAGGCGCGTTGCCCTTCACCTATCACGTGGGACCGGGGCCAGTACGGGTGAAGATGCATCTCAAACAGGATTACCAGTTCCGCACACTATGGGACGTGATTGGACGAGTGCAAGGGGGCCAGTCGCCGGACGAATGGGTGGTTGCCGGGAATCATCGCGACGCGTGGGTGTACGGCGCAGTCGATCCAAACAGCGGCACGGCGGCGATGCTCGAAGCGGTCCACGGTATCGGAGAGTTGCTGAAGTCCGGCTGGAAGCCGAAGCGCACGATGATTTTTGCCAGCTGGGATGGCGAAGAAGAAGGTCTGATGGGTTCGACAGAGTGGGCCGAGCAACATGAAGCCGAACTGGCTCATGCTCCCGCATACTTCAATGTCGATGTGGCCGTCTCGGGGCCGAAGTTTGGGGCTGCGGCCGTGCCGAGCCTGAAGCAGTTTTTGCGGGATGTAACTAAGGCGGTGTCCAGTCCCAAGGGTGGGACGGTGTACGCAGCGTGGCAGAAGGGTGATCAGCCAAATGCTCCGATAACTCAGTCGCCGTCGGAATCCATAGGGGAGGGAAGGCGCACACCTGCCGTGGCACCCGCAAGGGACGATGCTCTGGTCGGCGAGCTGGGCAGCGGCTCTGATTACAGCGCTTTCCAGCAGCACCTCGGTGTGCCTTCGACCGATATCAGTTCGACTGGACCGTATGGCGTGTATCACTCTGTGTTCGACAATTTCGCCTGGTTCAAGAAATTCGGTGATCCGGATTTTGTGTATGAGCAGCAGATGGCGAGAATTTTCGGTCTGGAGGCCTTGCGCATGGCCGATGCCGATGTTCTGCCTTACGATTACGAAGAGTATGGCAAGGAAGTTGCCGTGTACCTGGATGCGGCTGCAAAGCGGGCGGAGAATAAGTTTGGCAACCACGCTCTCGATTGGAGCGCTGTGAATGCGGCTGCGAAGCACTTTCAGGATGCGGGAGCGAAGATTTTATCGAAGCAGAAGAATCAACCTCGTGATGCAGCACGGCTGAACCAGACACTGCTCGGGGCCGAGCGGGCGTTGCTGGTGCCCGAAGGGCTGCCCCACCGTCCCTGGTTTCGGCATGCGATTTATGCCCCTGGAGAATACACCGGATATGCGGCGGTGGTGATTCCAGGAGTAAACGAAGCGCTCGACAAAGGAGATGCGGAGCGCGCGCGCCAGCAGTTGGCAGTTCTGGCCGCCGCGCTCGAACGCGCGGCCAAGGCGCTGGAAGGATACCGGTAAACCGATGAATGCCACCCACGCTCTCGGGCAATTTCTGCGCACCCTGCCGCACTCGGCGGCGGCTACATTTCTGGCGCTGTTTCCCATTGTCGATCCGTTTGGCGGCATTCCGATCTTCTTCACCATGACCGCGACCTGGACCGCCAAGGACCGGCAGCGCACAGCGCTAAAGACCGGCATCTGGGTTTTTGTCATCTTGGTCACATTTTTGTTTTTTGGCCGCTTCGTGCTTTATTTTTTTGGCATCTCGCTGCCGGTTATAAAGATTGCCGGCGGATTGATTGTGGCCAACACCGCGTGGGGGATGGTTACTTCTCACGCGCGGATCACGCCGGAAGAAAGTCACGAAGCGCAGGACAAAGAAGATATCTCGCTGACGCCGCTGGCGATGCCACTCATGTCGGGGCCAGGAGCCATTGGGGTGGTGATGGCGCTGGCCGCGCACGTAGATAGCGCTGCTTCGTACCTGGGAATGGTTATCGGCGTCGCCGGGGTCGCGCTCTCGGTTTTGTTGTTTTTCTGGCTGGGAGGGCCGCTGGTCCGGCGGTTGGGCCCTAGCGCGGTGGGAGCCATCAACAAGATTTTTGGTTTCCTGATTTTGGCCATTGCCGTCCAGTTAGTGTGGGATGGCGTGGCCGACTTCAAGAGCTGAGGTGATGCGGAGAAAGAAGCCTCGAAGTCCAACTAGGAGATGACGCATCTTCGTTTCGTCGCGTGCGCCAGGGCTGCGTCACCCGTATTCAATTATTCAATCGACCGTCGGCCTCCGGCTGCGCTTACTTCCCTTTTTCGCGGCCGCTGATCTGTTATCCTAATCGGCTGTGCGAATGATTTGGTGGTTCCTGATCCTGGGTTTGAGTACACTGGTCGTGGTGTGCGTTGCAATCGCCTTGTACATGCGTTTACGACGCCATCTGCAGGCAGCCCATGCAGCCCATGAAATCAGTGCCAACCAACTGGACGGCGATCGTCCGTCCGGCCATACTGAGGCCTGATCGCTCAAGCGTTGTAGATGGGGAGACTCCAATGGAAAAACCAGCGACGCAAGTTTTAGGCAATTCGAGGGAGCACCATTTCGTTCCGGAATCTGCGCGACAAGTCATCCTGGTGGTTGGGGGCAGCTTGTTGGTTGCGTTGTGCGCGCACATCACAGTTCCCCTCCCGTTCACCCCCGTGCCGCTGACGCTGCAGAACTTCGCCGTGCTGCTGGTGGGTCTGCTGCTGGGCAGTCGCCGCGGCTTTGCAGCGCTCGCCTTATATCTCGCAGAAGGCGCAACGGGCTTGCCTGTGTTCAGTCCGATAGGCCCGGGCGGAATCGCCCACTTGTTCGGGCCAACTGGCGGATTTTTGCTGGCCTATCCCCTGGTCGCCTGGGTGTCAGGTTACGTGATGGAACATGGACGCAAAACCTTCGGTCGAACCGTAATCGCCGGCCTTCTCGGCGAAATCGTGCTTTTCACGGGAGGTCTGGCCTGGCTCGCGATTCTCACCCATTCGGTAGTGCAGGCCTTCCGCTGGGGGCTTTACTGGTTCCTGTTTGCGGAGATCATCAAGATCATGATGGCTGCCGCAATGGCCTCGCGATGGCAGCGCTCTCCAGTCGACAGCACGAAAGCACAGTAACCAAGTTTTGGAGTTCAAAAGATGACGGTGATTTCAGAAACAGAAACCAAACATTCCGGGGGCGGCCAGTCGTCGCAAGTGCGCGAGATTTCGATTGCCCACAGCCCAGATTCCGACGATGCATTCATGTTTTACGGCCTCGCCACCAGCAAGGTGCGCGTCCCGGGACTTCGTTTCACCCATACCCTCTGCGATATCGAGACCTTGAATCAGAAGGCGCGCGAAGGCGTTTACGATGTGACTGCGATTTCGTTTCACGCCTATCCGTATATACAGGACCTATACGCGTTGATGTCGTGCGGAGGCAGCGTCGGCGAAGGCTACGGGCCCATGATTGTTTCTCCGCGCCCGTTCACGCAAAGTGAAATCAAGGAAAAGCGCATCGCCGTTCCTGGTACGCTCACTACCGCGTATCTCGCGCTACAGCTTTTTGCTCCCGGAGTAGAAACGGAAGTCGTGCCCTTCGACCACATCATTCCGCAGGTGCTCGAGGGCAAGTTTGAAGCTGGACTCATCATCCACGAAGGGCAGCTAACCTACGACAAGGCCGGCCTGCACCGCATTGTCGACCTTGGCCGTTGGTGGCAAAAGATGACTGGATTGCCGCTGCCGCTGGGCGGCAACGCGATTCGCCGCGCGCTCGGTCCACAACTGATTTCGGCGGTGAATGGCGCGTTGCGCGACAGCATTCAGTATGCCCTCGACCATCGCGACGAAGCTTTGTCCTATGCCATGCAGTTTGCCCGCGATCTCGACTCCCAAACCGCCGACCGGTTTGTTGGCATGTACGTGAACGAGCGCACGCTCGACTACGGCCCAGAAGGACGCGAAGGCGTTTCCCGTCTGCTGGATATGGGCCACAAGGCCGGTATCATTGGGCCTGAGGCCCGCGTGGACTGGGTAGCTTAGAAGGCATGGCGGATCTGCCCGGCACGACAGAAAACACCAGGGAAAAACAGACGCTTCTGATCGACGCGGACGACACGCTCTGGGAAAACAACATCTACTTCGAGCGGGCCATCGCGCGTTTCATTTCGTTCCTCAATCACCACGAATTTTCTCCCGAGCAAGTGCGCGAAGTGCTGAACGATGTCGAGCGCGAGTGCATCGTCAAGCATGGTTACGGCCTGCACAGTTTTGCCCACGCCCTGGTCGACACGTTTGAACGCCTCAGCGTAGAGCCGGTCACTCCCGAGTTACACGCGCAAATCAACAGCTTCGCTCGCACGGTTGCTGATCATCCCATGGAACTTCTGCCCGAGGTTCCGGGAACACTGGAATATCTGGGGGCGAGACACAATCTCATTCTGTTGACCAAAGGCGCGATCGTCGAGCAAACCGGAAAGATTGAACGTTCGGGGTTAAAGACTTATTTCACCGCAACCGAGATCGTCGCTGAGAAAGACGCCGAGGCGTACCAAAGAATCGTTGAAAAATTTGGGCTGGAGCACGACTCGACCTGGATGATCGGCAATAGCCCGAAGTCCGACATCAATCCTGCGCTCGCCACGGGGCTGAACGCGGTTTTCGTCCCGCATGGCGATACCTGGATTCTCGAACATGACGAACTCGATGCGGCTCAGCCCCCGCAGCGTTTGCTCATCGTGGGAGCCTTCGCCGAACTGCGCGAACACTTTTAAGCCTATTCTTCAGATAGGTCGGAATCAGACTCGTAAGCCTCCCGTCCCTTTCAGCACCAAACTAACCAACAAGCGTCTCTCACGGTGCGCGTTTCCCGCATGTTACGCTCGTTCTGTCCAACGTTCTTTGCACTACTTTTCTAACGTGGAAACAAATAATTTCCGCAGGCTATTGCGCACGGTGGAAGCTCTCTCCGATCTCGGGCCGGAGCTCACAGCTGGGCGCGACTTTACCGAAACATCGCGCCGCATGCTCTCCGCTGTCATGGAAGCCGCCGGCGCGCGCGAAGGTGCGCTTTTCGTTTTCAATGAGAAGCCCACCATGCTCACATCGGTGGCCTCCGAGGGTTTCGCCATGTTGCCTGAGCCGGCCTTCATTCCTCTTCTTCCCAAGCACGCTCACGCCCTCACTGCTGCCCGCGGACCCATCGTGCTCAACGCTTCCACCTATTCGGTGTTTCTCAGTTCCAATGGCAACGTCGCTCCAGAATTGTTCAAGTGCATTGCCCCCCTCAAATCGGTGGGCAAGCTCGCCGGGGTCGTTTGTCTGGGACGTCGCCCGGGAGATGCGCCCTACATGGAGGCAGAGCTGGATGCCATGGAGCTGCTCTGCAGTTACATCGGCTTGGCTGTGCATAACCACGCCCTAACCCAGACTCTGGCCCAGCGTGTAACCGAAAATCTGCGTCTGATGGCTTCGCTCCACGGCTTCTATGACAGCGCTCTAGAAGCATTCGCCACCGCCATTGACGTGAAACACGTGAACATTCACGGTCACTCTCTGCGCGTGGGGCGCTACGCTGCTGCCATCGGCGAAGCCATGGGCGTCGAACCCGGCGAGGTTGCCGCTCTGCGCAGCGCTGGCTATTTGCATGACATCGGCAAGGTGGCCGTCGATCGCCGATTGTTCAGCAAGCCCGGAGCTCTCAATCCGGAAGAATTTCGCGAGATGGCCGATCACACCGTGGTCGGGCATCAGATTGTCAGCAGCGTGGAGTTCCCCTGGCCGAGGATTCATGAATCGGTGCGTTGGCATCATGAGCGCAGCGACGGTTCCGGATACCCCGATGCCTTGGCCAATGACGAATTGCCCATGCCGGTGCGCATCATGGCACTCGCCGATACCTTCGACGCCATGACCAGCCTCCGCCCTTACCGCGAGCCGCTTTCGCTGGGCGGCGCCCTCAGTGATCTGGTGCGCATGACTCCGCAAAAATATGATCCCAACGCGGTGCAGGCCCTTTTGATCCAGGTGCGACGCGATGCCGTGGGCAGCAATCGAACTCCACTCCTCGCCGACCACATGTCCGTGAATATTTCTCCAACCGATGTGGACCATTTAGCCGCGACCCTGCAGCACAAGGTCTCGCGGGGCAAAATGTATCTGACCTAGCTCTAACCGTGGCTTTGGAATCTTTGACTTAAGCCTACCTAGGGCCAGCCATACAACATCTTCGGTAACCTTCCAAGCCAGAAACTTTTCCTTGAGTTCGGGTTGATAATGAGAGGGCTGTCGTCCTTTCCTGGACCGGAGTCTTCATGCCTGTGGGACGTACCAAGGTCGCCGTCGTTCTTCTGTCTGTCAGCCTGGCGTGCATCGTCCCGTCCCTGCTGGCTAAAAAGAACGAGAAACCGGCCTCCAGTGCCAGCGATCAACGCCGCGCCCTCCATGCTCTTAATCGCCTGAGTTTCGGTCCACGTCCCGGGGATGCGCAGCGGGTGATGGCGATCGGCGTCGACAAGTGGATCGATCTGCAACTGCATCCCGAAAAAATCGATGACAGCGCCCTTGAGGCTCGCCTGGAGCCCTTCCGCACGACGCGCATGAGCACCACAGAAGTCGCTCAGGATTTCCCTGACGGTCAAGAGATCAATCAGGTGATGAATGGCAAGAAACCCATGCCGTCCGACGCCGCGTTGCGAATGGTCTATCAAGTTCAGATCGACCGACAACAGGAAAAGAAAGAACGCTTGGAAGCCGCCAAGAATCATCCTGGGGCGTCCACGATGGCGTCGGACACACACGCAACTGTCGATCATTCCACGCGGAGCCCGGGCTCGCCGAACAACGAGATTGCCGCAGATGCTAGCGCAAAGACCTCTCCAGACAATGGGGATGCAGTCGCGCCCTCCGCGCTTGCGGCGAAGATGACCCCAGAGGAGAAAGAAGAGGCTCGCCGCCGCGAGGAGGAACTTTACGCCGACTTGGATGTGCAGCAATTGCCGAGCATTCCGCCCGATCAGCGTTTCAAGAAAATTCTCAGCCTGTCGCCGACGGCGCAGCTTGCATTGGCCGACACGTTGCGCGGAGGTAAAGGTCAGGCGTTTCTCGAAGGCCTGCTTCCCAGGCAAAAGGAAACCCTGCTCGCATTGAATGGTCCTGCGGGAGTGGTCACTGGCGAACTGGCGCAGGCCAAGCTTCTGCGCGCCATCTACAGCGAGCGTCAACTCCAGGAAGTGATGACCGATTTTTGGTTTAATCACTTCAATATATTCGCGGACAAGGGAGTCGATCGACTCCTCATTACCAGCTACGAGCGCGATGTGATTCGACCGCGCGCGCTGGGCAAGTTCGAAGACCTGCTGATAGCCACGGCCAAGAGTCCGGCAATGTTGTTCTATCTCGACAACTGGCTCAGTGTGGGGCCAAACTCGCCGCAAGCTCTGGGCATTCCGGTGCATCCATCCGGGCCACCACGGCCAAATAAGGGCAAGCGTCCTAGCGGCCTCAACGAGAATTACGGGCGCGAGTTACTGGAACTCCATACCCTGAGCGTGAACGGCGGCTACTCGCAGCACGATGTCACCGAAGTTGCCAAGGTGTTTACCGGCTGGACCATCGAGAAACCTAACGAAGGCGGCGGCTTCAAATTCGAACCCAGGATGCACGAGCCCGGACCGAAATTTGTACTCGACCACCGCATCAAGCCGAAAGGGGAAGGCGAAGGACTGGAATTGCTGCACCGTCTAGCCGCCAGTCCGCAGACTGCGCACTTCGTCTCGCTCAAGCTCGCGGAACGTTTTGTATCGGATGATCCGCCTCCTGCTTTGGTCGACCGCCTGGCGAAGACTTTCCTGAAAAAGAAGGGCGACATTCGCGAAGTGCTGACTGTGCTTTTTCAATCGCCTGAGTTTTGGGCTGACAGCACCTATCGCGCCAAGGTGAAAACTCCTCTGGAATTCGTAGCTTCAGCCCTGCGTGCCACCGGCGCTGAGGTCGACGACGCATTGCCGCTCACACGACAGCTCAACGGTATGGGTATGCCACTTTACGGCGCGCAGCCGCCCACCGGCTATTCCATGAAGGCCGAAACGTGGGTAAGCTCATCGGCACTGCTCAATCGCATGAATTTTGCTTTGACGCTTAGCAGCGGCAAGATCAAGGGCGTTAAGGTGGACGTGGCGCAATTCGCGGCCAGTACTCCGAGCAATACCCCATTGGATTCGATCCGGACACTATCCACCCTCGAGCTCGGCCTGCTCGACGGAGACGTATCGAAGCAAACGCACGACTCGATTGCATCACAGATCGGCGCCGCGGCAGGAAGCAGCGCAGCGCGCAAGCCGGTGGACGCAGTGCGGCCTCCGGACGTTAGCACTATCGCGGGCTTGTTACTCGGCTCGCCAGAGTTTCAGAGAAGATAGCTACTAACTACCAGCTTCTGGACAGAACCTAAGGCAACAGCAGCTAGGAGCGCGGTAGCCCGATGTTAATAGCTAGTGGCCAGGAGCTGCTTTATTATGTCCATCACTCGTCGCATCTTTCTTCGCAACAGCGCACTCGCCGTCGTCGGCACGGCCGCGGTTCCGAGTTTTCTCGCTCGCGCCGCCAGGGGCGCGGTTCAGCCGGGTTCCCGCACCAGGCGCCTGGTTGTAATCTTTCAACGCGGCGCGGCCGACGGTTTGAATATCGTGGTGCCTCATGCCGAGCCGCAATATTACGCGATGCGGCCCAGCATCAACATTCCGCGAAATTCCGTAATCGATCTGGATGGCTTCTTCGGCCTGCATCCGTCACTCGCGCCGTTCCAGCCCCTCTGGCAGCAGCGTCAACTGGCGATTGTGCATGCCGCCGGGTCGCCCGACCCCAACCGCTCGCACTTCGATGCCCAGGATTTTATGGAGTCCGGTACTCCGGGCGTAAAGTCCACCGACGATGGATGGCTCAACCGTGCGTTGCGCAACTTGCCACAGTCGCAGAAATCCGCGTTCAAGGCCGTTGCCATGGGCCCGTCCATACCACGTATTTTGAGTGGTGCCGAGCCCGCCATCGCCATCAACAACATCAATGATTTCTCGGTCGGGGGCCGCAATCCGAAAGCCTCGCCGGTCGCCAATACTTTCGAGGCCATGTACGATCACTCCCTCGATACCGTGATGCACGGCACAGGCGAAGAAACATTTGACGCGGTCAAGATGCTAAGGTCGGCGGACCCTTCGAAGTACAAACCGGCTCCCGGCGTTGATTATCCCAAGGGACACTTCGGCGACAACCTGCGCCAGCTTGCTCAACTCATTAAGGCGAATCTCGGTGTGCAGGTGGCGTTTGCTGACATCGGCGGTTGGGACCATCACGTCAACGAAGGCGCAACTGAAGGCCAGATTGCCAATGTACTGCGCGACTTCTCGCAATCACTCGCAGCTTTCTGGACCGATCTCGGCGACCTCGGGGAAGATACGGTGGTCGTCACCATGTCGGAGTTCGGCCGCACCGCACGCGAGAACGGCAATCGCGGCACCGACCACGGCCATGCCAACGTCATGTTCGTGCTGGGCGGGCCCGTGAAAGGCGGCAAAGTGTACGGACGTTGGCCGGGCCTCGATCAGGCGCAACTCTACGAAGGCCGCGATCTGGCGCTGACCACGGATTTTCGTCAGGTGCTCGGCGAGGCCGTTGCGCGCCACATGGGCAACAAGAATCTGGCGACAGTGTTTCCGGGGTATGAAAATCAACCTGGTAAATTCTTGAGATTGTTGGGATAACGAGAACGAGTAGACGGCACACTCTTACTAGATCTCAATCAGCACATCGCCGTTCTCAATCTTCAGCGGATAAACCGCAATCTTCATGCTGGGATTCTGCGTGGCCTCACCGGTCTTTGTGTCCCATGCCCAGCCGTGCCATGGGCACACCACCTTACCGCCTTCGATCATTCCTTGCCCCAGTGGCCCGCCGCGATGCAGGCAGACGTTCTCCATAGCGCTATAAATACTATTCACGTTAGCTACGCAGATCATCTTGGTTGCGCAGGGAAATTCTTTGGTTTCGTCGGGGGGCGGAAGTTCGGTCTCGGTGGTGAGCTTGATAAAATCTGGCACGAATCCTCAATCTTTCGGGATGGAACCACCGAGCTTCGCTCGGCGGGCAGCCGGGGACGGCTGTCCCCACATTATTTGCTGACGACTGGTAGCCAAAAGTTGACCGCTATTTCGGCTGCACCGTTTGGGCGATCATCACCTGCCGCTTGAAGTTCTCCACCATGTTCGGATCGAGCCGCACTTCCGTGGGTCTTCTCGCAACCGTCATGGTGTCAATCTTGTCCTGCAGCTTGAGCAGCGCGTAGAAAAGATTCTCTGGCCGCGGCGGGCATCCCGTCACATACACGTCCGTGGGCACGATTTTGTCGACGCCCTGCAACACGGCATACGTATTGAACGGCCCGCCCACCGACGAGCACGCACCCATCGAGATCACCCACTTCGGGTCCGGCATCTGGTCGTAAATGCGCTTCACCACCGGCGCCATCTTCAATGTCACCGTGCCCGACACGATCATCAGATCAGCCTGCCGCGGGCTGGGACGAAACACCTCCGCACCGAAGCGCGCGATATCAAATCGCGAAGTCGAGGCGGCGATCATCTCAATGGCACAGCAAGCCAGCCCAAACGTCATCGGCCACACGGCAGACTTTCGCGCCCAGTTGAAGACGTAGTCGACCGTGCTGATCATGAAGTTCTTTTCGAATCTATTTTGCAGCCAGCTCATCAGGGGACCTCGGTCCGTGAAGCTTCGACACAATTATACGTTCAATCGCGTCGCAAATGGCTCCTCGGCATCGTTGTCGAGTTGCCGCGCCATCGAGACTCAGCTACAAATAGAAATATCCATGGATTCACAATCCGAGGTGGCCGCTGCCCACAAACGCATCCCGAACCAGTTTGTCGATGCCTGGGCTCGAATTCGCACCTCTCAATTCTGGATGGTCGCCATCGCCCTATTTCTTCGCGTGGGCTGGATCATCGTCGGCCACACCTACAAATTCAAAAGTGCAGAAGATAACTTCGGCTTCGGTTGGGAGATGGGACGCATCGGAGCCGCTATCGCCTCCGGCCGCGGCTTTAGCGACGCTTTCGGCGCGCCCACCGGTCCCACGGCATGGGAACCTCCTCTTTATCCATATTTGACGGCCGGCGTTTTTCACATCTTCGGCATCTATTCGCGAGCATCTGCCTTTGTCCTGCTCACCATCAACAGCATTTTCTCCGCACTCACTTGCCTCCCCATTTTCCTCATTGCGCGCCGAATCTTCTCGGAGAAGGTCGCGGTCGGCGCCGCCTGGACCTGGGCGCTTCTGCCTTACGTCATGTTCTGGTGCACCCGTTGGGTATGGGAGACGAGTCTCTCCGCCTTGCTGCTTGCCGTTATTTTCTGGCTGGCGCTGACCATGGAAGATCGCGAGGGACTGAAGCCTTGGCTGCAGTTCGGCTTGCTCTGGGGGATCGCGGCGCTGAACAGCACAGTGCTGATCGCATTCCTTCCAGCCTCCGGTTTATGGGCGTGGTATCAGCGCGCGAAACGGCGCAAGCCTTCGCTCACGGGTGTGGTGCTGGCTTGCGTAGTCTTCATCGCCTGCGTCACCCCGTGGACGGTGCGGAACTATCGAACCTTCGGAAAGTTCATCTTCATCCGCGATAATCTAGGCGCAGAACTCCGCCTGGGCAACGCCCCTGGCGCTGACGGAACGTGGATGCAGTATTTGCATCCCACCCAGGATACGTTCGCCATGCGCCAGTACACCTCCATGGGCGAGTTGGCCTATATCGAGCACCGCAAGCGGCAGGCGCTCGATTACATCGAGGCCGATTATCCGCGCTTCGCCATTCTCGGCCTCAAGCGCTTCATCTATTTCTGGGCGGGACCGCCGCGCCTGGCAAAAATCTGGTGGCTAGCGGAGGTGAAAAATTCGCTCTTCCTGGCCTCCTCCGTTCTGATGTTCTGGGGACTAGCCCGCGCTCTTCGCCAGCACAAACCCGGCGCCTGGCTGCTGTTCTGGCTGATCCTGCTTTATCCGGCGATCTATTACGTAGTCTACCCCGGCCAGCGCTATCGCCATCCCATCGAGCCGGAGATGACAATCCTGGGGATTTACCTGCTTACCGAAGCTGGCAAAAAAGAAATCGGCGCTCAATAAATCGTGTACCCCGGCGCCGGCGTCCGCAGATCAGGCTTCGACGCCATCAGCAACAACGCCCCTTCGCGTTTGAACGCTCGCAGATCGTCCAGACTATGAAATGACCTGGTCTGATAGTCATCTGGCGTGGGCGTGTCATCAGGAATACGGAAAGCCTCAACATTTTCGAACGCATGCTTCTGCAGCAGTTCGACGTACTCTGCCTCCGACCGCACATGCACCGGAACCTTCAGCTTGTCCACCCACTGCAGCGAGTACTGATTATCTCTGTATAGATTGATCAGGATGAATAATCTTCCCCGCGGCGCCATCACGCGAAACAGCTCCATCAGCGCACGATCCTGATCGGCATAGTAGTAAAACGACTCCACCGACAACACCTTGTCAAAGAAATTTTCTTCCCAGGGAATCTGTTGCGCCGATCCCCAGACGTAAAGCAGGTTGTCAAAATCTTTAGAAGCCGCACGCGCTTCCCGAATCATCTCGTCAGAAACGTCCAGCCCCACCACCTGCCCGAATCCATCCGGTCCCTCGCCAACCAGCCGCGCCAGCAGCCGAGTGGCCCATCCCGATCCGCAACCCAGGTCCAGCACGCGCTCCCCAGGACGCAAATTCATCCGGCGAATCGTCTTCGCCGTGATGTCGAAGTGATGGCTCTCCATCTTTAGGCCTTCGCCAGCCGCGGCCCAGCGGTTGAATTCCTGTTGCAGTTTCTCGTCGGGAGTGAGAGGTTTGTCGGGCAAGCGAATTTCCTTTTGTGAATTTCCCGCTGCTCTATGCTACAGTTTTCCTCCTCATGGCGACACGCCCTCAGAATCCTCCCCCGCAGCCCGACCCTGGATCGCTCTACTGTCCGAACTGCTCCGAAGAAGTAACCGATCCCTTAACTTGCGGCGACTGCTCCGCTGTTATCTGCCGCCGTTGCGGCAGCCCGCTCGAATCGCCCGACGAACTGGGAATTGGATAATGGAATCCCCTGCAACGACAACTATCGAAGTTCCCGCAGTCCTCTCACCACCCACCCTGATTCGCGGACTCGGCCTGCTCGATTCCGTGCTGCTGCTCGTCAGCGGCATCATCGGTTCCTCAATTTTTCTCACCGCCAAGGACATCGCCGGCCCGCTCCCGCAGCCCGCGCTGTTCTTGCTGGTCTGGGTCATCGGCGGCGTAATTTCTCTCTTCGGTTGTGTCGCCTTCGCCGAACTCGGATCCATGTTCCCAGAGTCCGGCGGCCAGTACGTTTATCTTCGAGAGGCCTACGGCGACCTCGTTGCCTTCCTCTATGGCTGGATGCTCTTCGCCGTCGCCAATGGTGGAACCATCGCCGCGCTCTCCGTAGCGTCCGCCGCCTATACCGGCCAAGTTTTTCCCATGGTTTCGCAGGAGCATGTCGTCGTCTCGCTCGCGGGTATCACCATCACTCGCGCCCATGTTTTCGGTCTGTTCCTCATCGCAGTCCTCACCTACGTAAACGTTGTCGGCCTGCGCTGGGGTACGCTGCTACAAAATCTGTCCACCTGGACTAAGTTCGCCGCCATGGCGGCCTTCGTATTTCTCGGATTCGCCATCGGCAAAGGCGACTGGTCACATTTCCATTCGCACGGCGTCGGTCTCACCATGGGACTTCATCCCGGTCAACTCATCTCTGCGATGGGCATCGCCTTGATCGCCGTCTTCTGGGCCTATGACGGATGGGTCTATATCACCTGGGTCGCAGGCGAAGTGAAAGAACCGCGACGCAATGTGCCGCTGGCCATGGTGCTGGGCGTGCTCGTGGTCGGCGTCATCTACATGGCAATGAACGTCACCTATCTCTACGCTCTCCCGCTCAGCGAAATCGCCCGCCACGAAACCATCGCCCACGTCGCCGCAGCCGCGTTGTTTTCTCCACATGCCGCTTTGTGGCTCTCGCTCATGATCGCGCTCTCATGCTTCAGCGCCGCAGCCACCTGCACGCTCTCCGGTGCGCGGGTCTATCTTGCCATGGCGCAGGATGGCGTCTTCTTCAAGCGCATGGCAGTTATCCATCCCAAATGGCGAACGCCCGCCTTCAGCCTGATTGGTCAAGGCATCTGGGCTGCTCTGCTCACTATCAGCGGCCGCTACGATCAGCTCTACACCTACGTCATCTACGGCATGGTGCTCTCCTACACTCTCACCGTGATTGGAATGTTCCTGCTGCGCTGGAAGCGCCCCAACATCCCGCGTCCGTACCGCTGCACGGGATATCCCTGGCTCCCCGCGATCTACGTTCTGGTGGGAGTCGCCTGGACGCTAAACACCATCATTACCCGTCCCAGCGAAGCCTTCTGGGGTACCGCAATCGTGCTGATCGGCGTTCC
>Ga0187859_10000203_pt1 | contig 42232 bp, 31 predicted proteins | sample June2016WEW_10_1_2_FD_133019 | JGI IMG/M metagenome (GOLD analysis project Ga0187859, IMG submission 133019) | Peatland microbial communities from SPRUCE experiment site at the Marcell Experimental Forest, Minnesota, USA - June2016WEW_10_10 | ecosystem: Environmental > Terrestrial > Soil >...
ACGGAAGGTTGCCTACAAACAGTTTTTTCAAGGAAGCTCCTTTGGCCCAGTTGGACAGCGGGGTACGGACTAGGGCACACAATAATCCTAGCAGGCGGCCCCACCTTCTATCACCCAGCGCCAGGCAAGCCTGAGGCTTGCCCTACGGACGCTTGTCGTACTCTTCTTTGGATAGCTTCTTGATCGGATCCAGTTTCTCCGACTTCAGCGCGTCGTTCAGCGTATCCACGTTGGCGCTAAGCCCCGTAAATGATTGGCCGGCTGCCTCCACCTTCTGCTCCAGAACCCCGGCCCGCTCTATCTGGGATTGGGTGGGTCTCCCGCCATACCGCATCACTTCGCCGTAGACCTCGCCGATCTCTTCGCGAAGCCGCACTTCACCCGTGATCTGCGGCATGGCGCCCTCGGCGCCGGTTGGAACCAGTGTTTTCTCCAGATCCGTGAGCTTGCCGTCCAGCGAATCCAGGCGCTTTCGGAGCGCATCGCCTTCCTTTAGTTTCTTGGACCGGTCGCGCGCCTGATCGCGCATCTCCACCACCGCTGCATTGATATAAGCCAATCGTTCCTGCATGCGGTAATATTTCATGACGGTTTGCTGCTGCAGTTTCCGGTCCGCCTCCGAATGCGGCGAAGCGGGATCGCCCACCAGCTTGATGGTAGCGGTATAGGTTTCGTCGCCTTTCAATAATTTCGCAGTGTACGTACCCTCGGGAACGCGCGGGCCCTGCAGCGATCCAAACTCCACCGATTGCGCGGTGGGCACCTTAGGCGGCTTCATTCGCATGGGCCAGGCCACGCGATTGATCCCGCGCCGCGTGCCGGCCGAAAGCGTGGTCACCAGGTGATTCTCGCTATCAAAAATCTGGATCTTGAAATCGCCGAACGTGTGGCGATCCTTGAGGTAGTAAGTAATGAACGCGGCCTCGGGCGAATTCGATCCTACGAATTCATCGTTGCCTCCGAAATTCTGTTCCATACCGGACATGCGAAGTTTCGTCGGCTGCGGTTCCAGCACTGTGAGCTTCGAATCCAATACTTCTGGCGTGATTTGGCGGATGGGCGTGATGTCGTCCACGATGTAAACGCCGCGCCCGTGCGTTGCGATGATCAGATCCGAATCCCGCGCATGAATTGCAAGATCGCGTACGGCCACAGGGGGGAAGTTGCCGGTGAACTGCGCCCATTGCTTGCCGCCATCGATGCTGAGGAAGAGTCCGGACTCCGTACCCACGAAAAGCAGATCCGGCTTCACCAGATCTTCGCGCACCACGTGCGCATAACCCTTTACAGCATCGGTTGCAATGGAGGTCCAGGTGGCGCCGAAATCGTTGGTCTTGTAGACGTAGGTGTGCATGTCGCCGGTTTGGTGCCCGTCGAAAGTGACATACGCCGTCCCGGCCTGGTGGTGACTGGCTTCGATTCCACTCACCAGTGTATTCCGTGGGACGCCCGGGACGTTGCCGATCAGGTTCTTCCAAGTCTTGCCGCCATCGCGCGTGAGTTGCAGGTTGCCATCATCAGTTCCAACCCAGATCACTTTCGCATCCCGAGGCGACTCGCTGATGGCGTAGATGGTGCAATGATTCTCGGCACTGGAATTGTCGATGGTGACGCCGCCCGACTGCTCCTGCTTCTGTTTCTCAGGATCGTTAGTCGTTAAATCCGGCGAGATTCGCTCCCAGGATTCGCCGCGATCGCGCGAACGGAACAGAAACTGGCCGCCGATATAGAGGGCGTGCGGCTCATTGGGTCCGGCCAGTGCCGGCGCGTTCCAATTGAAACGGTATTTCGGGTCGCCGGCTTTGGGGAACGGTGAGATGGACTTCAGCTCACCCGTGTTTTTATAAAACCGCAGCAGCTTGCCATTCTGCCACTCCGAATACACGATGTTCTTGTCGCTCGGATCTGCGAAAGCGTTAAAGCCGTCGCCGAAGCCGATGTTGCGCCAATCACGATTTTGAATGCCGCCGGCCCCTTGGCTCGGGGCCATCCATGCGCCGTTATCCTGCAAGCCGCCGAAGACGTTGTAGGGCTGATCCATGTCGGCCGTGACGTGATAGAACTGACCCACCGGTACCGTGCGCAGGAACGTCCAATCGCCGCCGTAGTCTGTGGATTTGTACACGCCACCGTCGGTGCCGTCGTAGAGAGTGGCGGGCTGAACGGGATCGATCCACAACGCGTGATGATCGGAATGCACACCCACCGTCACACCCACCGGGCCGAAAGTTTTTCCGCCATCTTTGCTGACGGCGAGGTAAAGTCCCGGTTTGTAGATGCGATTGTAGTCCTTGGGATCCACAATCAGCAGCCCGAAGTAGAACGGGCGCATTCCCATGATGGAGTTGGTCGACACCTCGTTCCAGGTTCGGCCCAGATCATCGGAGCGATACAACGCGGATTTCTTGGACTCGACCACGCTGTACACCACGCTGGGGCGTGAAGGCGCAACGGCCACCGCAACCCTGCCGAGATTGCCTTCCGGCAACCCGGCTTTGATTTTCTCCCAGGTCTTGCCGCCATCCGAGCTGCGATAGAGACCGCTGCCCGGCCCACCGGATTTGAATGTCCACGGATAGCGCCGGAATTGCCACATGCCGGCGTAGACCATGTTAGTTTCTTGAGGATCGATGCTGACATCGGAGCAGCCCGTGTCTGCATTGACGTACAAAATTTTCTGCCAGGTCTTGCCGCCGTCGGTGGTTTTGTAGAGCCCGCGGTCTTCGTTCGAATCCCACAAATGTCCCAGCACCGCGACGTACACGGTGTCGGAATGCTTGGGATCGATAACAATTTTGGCGATGCGCTCCGAATTCGGGAGCCCCATCAATTTCCAGTTATCGCCGGCGTCGGTGGACTTGTAGATTCCCGCGCCCACCGAAGTGCTGTTACGCACCCACGGCTCGCCGGTGCCAACCCAAACCGTGTCGGGATGGGATTGATCCACCGCGATAGCGCCGATCGCCTGCGGATACTTGTCGAATATGGGCTTGAAGCTGATGCCGGCGTTGATGGTCTTCCATACGCCGCCGCCGGCTGCGCCCACGTAGATGATTCGCGGATCGTTGGCTACGCCGTCGATGGCAGCGATGCGGCCGCTGGTGATAGCAGGTCCGATGGGCCGCGCTTCGATGGCTCCGAACGTGGAAGAATCGACTTTGACTTCGGCAGTTGAGAGAACTGCTGTCAGCAGAACAAGTGCAGCCGCGGCTTTTATCATCAGTGGAGCGCGTTACTGCTTGGCGGCGTCTTTCTTTTCTTCTTTGGGCTTTTCAGGAATCTGGAAGATGGCGTCGTCGATGGGTGTGTTTACTTCAATCTTCTCGATGGTGAGATCCATCATGGAATTGCCGTTCACCTTTTGGTTAATGCTATAAGGCATCATCACGCCATTGACAGGTTTGTAGTTGCTGGGCGTGGATTCCACGTCGCCCTCTTGTCCCATCTGTTTCCGTTTGCCGGAACTGCGCAGTTCCAGAAATGTCTGTGCATCTAGGAATTGATATTCAATGGTTCCGCTTTTCTTGGTGATTTTCAGCTTGTAAGCGGATGTTCCTTCCAGGTCTTCCTTGCCAATCAACTCTACGGTGTTGCCCTTGGCTTTGTAATCCACCAGCGGTCCCTCAATGAAGTCGGAATCATCTTTCGCCTGCTGGGTGTCCTCGTCGTTGGATTTCTGTGGATCGGAGGAGCCCATGAAGGGGTTGATCATCCAGGATGTGGTGCCATCGAAACCAGTGACCACGCTCTTGCCTTGTACGGCGATTTCCATGCGCATGGAAGACGGCCGTTTAATTTTCATTACGATGGGAGCTTCCAACTGGCCGCCCATCAGTACCGCTTTGCCGGTGACAGTCACGCTTTGAATGGCCTTGAGTTTGTCCACGCCGCCCAGCGCCTCCGTGTGCTTTTCGATGATCTGATCGACAGTGAGCGCGGCATCTTTAGCGGCAGCGGTATCTTGCGCAGTGGCGGGTAGAAAGAAAAATGCAGGAACGCAAAGTAGTGCGGTTGCGAGAGAACGAAGCATTGGGAACCTCCAGGATTGGTCTCTTCAGATGATAGCAGGCCACGGAAAGCAGAAAGCAGGCGGCAGGCTGCAGAAGGCGGAACACAGGCTGCAGGCGGCAGAAAGCGGAAGGCAGCAACCAACAACCAGAAACGAGAAACGAGAAACGACCTTCAGGCCCCCGCCCCAAACTGCAAGTCCCCACTCCCCAGCCCCGAGTCCCTAGCCCGGCTCCGTCCCACCGGCTTCTTCGGAACCTGTCCCGGCCGGCTGAGGAGGTGGATCCGATCTCGAACGCTCTCGGAGTCGCCAAATTCTTCCGCCCAGCGGCGCGAGAACTGTTCTACTTTCCGGCGCTCTCGTTTCTTGAGCCAACCTGCCACTGCACCGGCGCCCTTGTATTCCGCCAGCATCTGGGTTACCGTGACGCAATCGTTGATATCGCCGAGCACGGTTTGAATCCCCTTGATGCTATCGCGCCAGCTCGCAAGTTCGGCGCCGTACAGCGGCGCAAACAGCTCCAAAGTATAGCGAAGTTTTTTCGAGGAGATTCGGAACGCGTGGAGTTTTTCGGGAGATGTCTTGGCCTTACAGGCGGCATTGCCGCGCTCCACAAAGTCCACCGCCATGCGGGGCAGAATCCGGCGGGCCGACTGCTCAATTACGATCCGGGACTCCGCGCTGTTTCCACTGGCCAGTGCGGCTTCGAGCGCCGTCCGCCATTTCAAAGACGATTTTCGGTCCATGCGGCGCTTCAGAGCTCCGACCAGGACACGCGCCGATTCCTTGCGCTGGCTTTCGAGCTTCGGCAAGAGGCTGGCCGCCTCCTCGGCGCGTGATTTGGATAGCAGTTTGAGCGCGATATCAAAGTTGCGTGTGGCGCCCGCCAGGGTCATTAGCTTTTTCGTGCGCCGCCGGATCTTGCGCGTTTCCTTTCCAGGAAAACACGACTTGAAGACCGCCAGCGCTTGCGTGAATCTGCGAATCGAGACTCTCAAATCATGCACCGCGTCGGCACCCGGAGCCTTTTTAGTAAGGTTCATCTGGAAGGCCAATCGTCCCAGCAAGCGGGTGGTGTTTTGGGCCGCAAATTTTCGCGTCTCGATGGTCAACGCCATATTCGGGATGCTCGATCTGTTATTGTTACACGATTGTAACCTTCGGCGAAAGGTCTGGCACTCATTTCTTGACGCTTCCTTTCTTGAACAGCATGTCTTTGGGCCGGATTCGACGCTCCCGGCAGTACGCCAGATATAAGAAGCCGTAGCTGCGCGTAATGTAGTCGGACTTCGAAAAGCCGAGCTGCCGGGCGGTACGGTCGATCCAGCGTGGCGGGCCCTCCAGCTCCAGATAATTTCCAATGGGCGTCTCATCCACCAGGATTTTGCCCTGGTTCGACTTCTTGCCATACTCAGTCCGAAACTTCTCGTAGCGGAAAACCGGCTGATACCCGAGTTGGGTGAGTATGGGGGCGATGGGAGCCGAATACGGAATTTCGAATTCAATTTCGTGGCGCTTTTTATAACGGCTGGGCTCGGACGGGCCTTTGTACGTCAGCAGCGTGTGGTTCGCCACGCGGCGGACGCGGATCAGCTTGCCATGTTTACGGAGCGAACGTTTGGCATTGTCGAATAATGTGTTGGATTCGAAGGCCCGGTGCTTGATGATGCGGAAGCCGAGTTTGCGCAGGGAATGGCGGACTTTGGTGAAGCCTCCGCGCACGCGCAGCTTGATTTCGGTTTCGACCTTCAATCGGACACGCTAATGCATCGGGGCAGGGAAAGTCAAATGGGAGGTCCCCTTACTAACGTGCGGGGCAACAATGCCGCAATGCGAAGTTAGAAAACAATTGCTCGGCTGTAGCCCCGCGCGTGAGCAAGGGGACACGCGGATTACTCTGCCTTACAGCTCCCGCAGGGACAGATCTTCCGCAAATGATCGAACGAATAGATTCCGGTGTTGTGACCATCGCTCCATTCAATCCGGATGGCATAGTGGCCCACCTGTTCCACATTCAGCATCTTGAGCGTGGGCTTGAACATTGGAAAAGGCGCGGCGGGGGCGGAGTAATTGCTCTTCTCCGGCTCGGTGCCGTGCGCGCCGGTGCAGGTGGCGCAAGGACATTCGTCGCGCAGATAGCCGAGCGAATATTTGCTGAGATGCCCGTCCTTCCAATCGATCTGTATGCCTTTGGATTTCGAGATCGCGATGTGTTCGGGTTCAGGTACGATTTCTAACATTTGCGTATCAGTCACTGAGTTCGCTCCACGTCGCGGACGCCCGAGATGCGGCGGACAGCATTCACCACGCGTTCGAGTTGTTTCTTGTCGCGGATTTCGATGGTCATGTCGATCACCGCGCCATCGCCGCCGCGTTTATCGTCAGCGCTGGCCTCCAGGCTGCGGATGTTGCTTTGTTCGGCGAAGAGCACGGAAGTGAGCTGGTTGAGCATTCCCGGACGGTCATCGGTATAAATCATTACCTTCACCGGGAACGTCTCGGTGGCGGCTCGCGCCCACTCCACGTCAATTTTGCGCTCCACTTCGTACATCAGGTTTTGGACGTTGGGGCAATTGGTGGAATGGACCGCGATACCCTTGCCGCGCGTGACGTAGCCGACGATGCCTTCCCCGCGGATGGGGTTGCAGCACTTGGCGCGATATACCAGCAAGTCGTCGCAGCCTTTCACCTTGATCACCAAATCGCCCGGAAGCGCGGACGGTTGCGCGGGAGTGGTGGGCTGCAGCGTGGGCTTCGGAACGTCCGTCAGCGGGACTTCTAGCTGTTCCGGCAGCAGCTTCTGCAATACCTGGCGCGCGGAAAACTTGCCGTAGCCCAAGGCCGCATGCAGGTCTTCCATCTTTCCGCAGCCGTAGTCGCTGGCCACGCGATCCAGATCGGCTTTGGTGATTTTCGACAAGCCTACGCCCGCGCGGCGCGCTTCACGCTCCAGATATTTCTGTCCGATCTCGATTGCCTTGGCGCGCTCAGTAGTATTGATGACGTGCTTGATTTTGTTGCGCGCTTTGGAAGTTTTGACGATCGCCAGCCAGTCCTTGCTGGGAAGATGTCCGGACTGGGTGAGGATCTCCACCACGTCGCCGTTCTTCAAACTGTACTTCAACGGAACAATGCGGCCATTCACTTTGGCGCCCACGCAAGTGTTGCCGACATCGCTGTGAATGGCGTAAGCGAAGTCGATGGGCGTTGCGTCGCGCGGCAGCACAATCACTTTACCCATGGGCGTGAAGGCGTACACTTCCTCCGGGTACAAGTCGACTTTCAGCGTCGACATAAACTCGCCCGGATCGTGCAATTCCTTTTGCCACTCCACTAGCTGGCGCAGCCAGGTGACGCGCTGATCGTCAACGCCCGGTCCCTTCCTGCCCTCTTTGTACTTCCAATGCGCGGCGATGCCCTCTTCGGCCAGCCGATGCATTTCCTCAGTTCGGATTTGTACTTCGCAGGCGCGCCCACCGGGTCCCATGACGGAAGTGTGCAGCGATTGATACAGGTTGGGGCGGGGAATCGCGATGAAATCCTTGATGCGGCCGGGGATGGGATGCCACTCATTGTGGATCACTCCAAGAGCTGCGTAACAGTTTTTTACCGAATCGGTAACGATGCGCAGCGCCAGCAAATCGTAGACCTGGTCGAGCCCGATCTTTTGCCGCTTCATCTTCTGGAAAATGGAGTAAGCTCGCTTCATGCGGCCTTCCACTCGGGCCGGAATGCCTTCGCGCGCCAGGTTCACTTCCACTTCGTGGCGCATCTTGTTCAGGAACTCTTCATTCTGCTGGCGCTGCGATTCGATTTCGCGAACCAGCTCGGCGGAAGCGTCCGGCTCCAGATACTGAAACGAAAGATCCTCCAGTTCGCCGCGGATTTTTCCCATTCCAAGCCGATGCGCGATGGGCGCGTAGATTTCGAGGGTCTCCTGAGCGATACGCTGCTGGCGGTCGCGGGGCAGGAATTGCAGGGTCCGCATGTTGTGCAGCCGGTCCGCCAGCTTCACGATGATGACGCGAATATCGTTCACCATCGCTAGCAGCATCTTGCGAACGCTCTCGGCTTGCCGTTCCTCACGCGAATACAGATGGAGCTTGCTGAGCTTGGTGACGCCGTCCACGCAACGCGCCACTTCCTCGCCGAAATCCTTACGGATCTGGTCCAGGCTGACGCGCGTGTCCTCCACGGTGTCGTGGAGCAGGCCGGTTTCCAGACACACCAGATCCATTTGCATGTCGGCCAGGATCAAAGTGACGTTCAGCGGGTGAACCATGTATGGCTCGCCCGACACACGGCGCTGGTCTTTGTGGGCCTCGGACGCCACCCGGTAAGCTTTTTCGAGCTGCGTGAAATCGTCCTTGGGCCGGAGCACACGGACTTTCTGATCGAGCTCGGAGTAAAGCTGCTCGACCGGGCTAGTGGGACCTACAACGTCTGTGGACACCTATATCTCCAGAGTACTTGGTTTCGCGGGATTGTCCAATTGTGGTCCGCAGCCGATGCCCTGTCCGGGCACTCCAAGGAGCGGTCCGCGCCCCACTTCGACACTACAGAAAATCATATTAGAGAGAAAAAACATATTCGGACGCAAAAATGACCGGGAGTTAAGAACTTCATTGACTCACGTCTCGGGATCTGATAAAAATCGAGCAAAGCCTACCGAACTCCCAGTTTGAGCAGGCACAGGGTAGAGGTTAAGTTTCGATCAACTCATTGGTTGACTTGTAAGGTTTGTGCTCTCTTCGCACGCCGAAGAGGGCGGGAAAGACGCTTTAGGGAGAAACATCATGGAAAACTTTGCTCGCTCCATTCGCTCGCAGTGTGCCTGGACGCTGTTGGCCGCTCTGGTTTTATTCAGCCTGCCTATCGCTGCGCAGGATGCTACCGGGAAAGTCGCAGGAAATATTACGGATGCCTCGGGTGCAGTCATCCCAGGCGCGTCTGTCACGGTTACACATCTCGAGACCAAGACCGCCAAGAGAACCGTCACCGACAAACAAGGTTTCTACCAGGTTCTGCAACTGCCGATCGGAAACTACGAAGTCAGCGCCGTAGCGACGGGCTTCGGCCAGTCGATCGTCCGGCCCGCGACGCCCCTCGAAATCAACCAAACCCTTCGTGTCGACATAACCTTGCAAGTGGGCACGACCAAGGACGTCGTTACCGTTGAAGGCCAGGCCAGCGGCATCGAGACACAGAACACCACTGTCGGCGGAACAGTTACTGGAGAAGCGATCTTCGAACTACCTCTCAATGGCCGCAACACGCTGGATCTGCTAGCCACCCAGCCGGGAGTCTCGCCGACCAACCCCGACTCCGGCGCCATGGGCAACTACAGCATTGGCGGCCAGCGCACCGATTCGGTGACCTATCTGCTGGACGGCGGTTTGAATAACGACCTGCTTTCGAACGGTGTCATCGTAAATCCGAACCCGGATGCAATCGCGGAATTCCGCGTCCTTGAAAGCACCTACGGCGCCGAATACGGCCGTAATGCCGGCGGAATCGTCAGCGTCGTAAGCAAGAGCGGGACCAATCAAGTACATGGTACGGCGTACGATTATGTGCGCAATACCGACTTTGACGCGAACGATTTTTTCTTAAACGAGCAAGGCCAGCCCAGGGGCGTCCTCAATCGCAATCAATATGGAGGCACATTAGGCGGCCCCATCGTAATTCCTCACATCGTTAACGGGCGCAACAAGCTGTTCTTCTTTTTCTCCTATCAAGGCCAGAGGCAAACCCAAGGGGAGTTAGACGGAGAGACGCAAACCTATACGCCCGCCGAGGCCGTCGGCAATTTCTCGCAAGCCGGCAGCAACGGCGGCCCCGACCAGAATGTGGTGAAATTCCTGTTGGCGAATCCGTATTACCAAGGGAACCCGGCTCTGGCCAGCCAGGGCATTATAGACCCGGCCAAAATAGATTCAGTCGCGAAGGCTTACTTTGCAAATGGTCTCATCCCCACTTCGCCCAGCGGCTTTCTCTTCCCATCGGCTCCGGCGCTCGCCAATACGAACGAGTACTTGGGTAAGCTCGATTGGTCGATCTCAAGCAACGACACCTTGTCCGCCACTTTCACCGCTCACGATCAAGAAACCACGAACCCCTTCGCCAACGCCAACGTAACCGGCTACACCTCCGCGGATTTCGGCCAAACTTATTCCGGAAGCATAGCTTACACGCACATCTTCACGCCCACTCTTCTGAACGAGGCGCGGATTACCGGCGTCCGCACCACTCCCAACCAGGGCACTCCGATCACTGCCTTGGACAAAGTCACTCCCGCGGACCTCGGAATCAATATCACACCGGATCTTGTCACCGGTCCACCGCTTCTTTCCTTCGGCGGCACTGGCCTCTCCATTGGCTTCGCCCCATTTGGCCCGACTACGTTCGCGAACACAGTCTACGCGTACTATGACAATCTTACGTGGACCAAAGGTCGCCACACTATGAAGTTCGGTATCTATTTCTCTCCATACCAGAACAACACACAGTACGACTTCTTCGGAAATGGACTTTTCTCGTTCTTTGGACCGTCGACTGTCGCTGGATCGGGAACAGATCTGGCCGACTTCCTTTTTGGATTGCCGGATAACTACTTCCAGGCCTCCAATGCGCTTAACGACCTTCGTACACACCAATACGCAGGTTACGCGCAAGACGAATTTCACGCCACCCGCCGGCTTACCGTTAACCTCGGCATCCGCTACGAATATGCTGAGCCGAAATACGACACTCAGGGAAGATCGTTCAGTTTCATACCGGGCGAACAGAGCCAGCGTTTCGTCAACGCGCCCACCGGCTTAGTTTTTCCAGGCGATCCCGGCGCGCCCAAGGGCGTAAACTTCCCCGATAAAAACGATTGGGCTCCGCGCTTCGGCTACGCCTGGGATGTCTTCGGTAACGCCAAGACGGCGATTCGCGGCGGGTTTGGGGTCTTCTACGACATCCTGAAAGGTGAGGACAACCTACAGTTCAATGGCGCTCCTCCATTTTACGCTGAGCCCAGCGTCTACTTCAATCCGTTGGCAGGTTCGGAGACTGCGCCCACCGGATATCTTTCCAACCCGTTCGGAACTAACAACACCAACACGCCCAGCGGATTCCCATCTACGCCTCCCGGCAAGAACGCGAGTTTTGCGCCGTTCGAGCCGATCGGCACCACGGGAGGCATCTACCTGGTGAATCCGCACCTGCGCACACCGTATGTCTACCAATACAACACCAATATTCAGCAGCAACTCCCCAGCGGCATGGTGCTCGAAGTTGGATACGTAGGCTATGATGCACACAAATTGACCTCGTTGGTGGATGTTAACCCATTTCCACTTGGCTCCAATACGCGTCTCTACAACACCAGTCCCGCTAACGCCGTGTTCTCAAATCTGCTTGAATTCTCGAATGTCGGAACGGCCACTTACAACTCGCTCCAGGTGAACCTCACCAAGCGTTACTCCAACAGTAAGATCGGAAATACGTTTTATACTTTCGCCTATACCTTGGGCCACGAACTCGACAACGTTTCGGGCTTCCGCAACCGGAACTCGGAGGTGCCTTATTACGATGAGCAGTATTTCCACGCCTCTGGCGATACCGATGTCCGTTCGGTGATCGCATTCTCCGGCGGCTGGGATCTTCCCTTCGATAGGCTCTGGGAGAGCGGTCCGAAAGTGCTGACCAGGGGATGGAGCCTATATCCGATTGTGACCTGGCACACCGGTTTCCCCCTGGATGTGTTTGCCGGACTGAATACCACCAATACCGATCCCGGACCTGCCGGAGACGGTGCCCCCGGTCTAGTCCGTGCCGATCAGGTGTTGCCTAATATCGCGACTTACAACCCTCGCACCCAGCAGACCGTCAACGGCAGCACTGGAAACTACTTCTTCAATCCAGCGGCGCTTTCCAACACCCAACTGCTGGCGCTGGACCAGATAGCCCAATCCAATGCCGCAGGATTGAACGGTGTGTACACGGAAGGCACACTGGGACGCAATGCCTTTCGTGGTCCTGGTCTGATCAACGCGGACATCGCTCTAGCCAAGCACTTCAAATTCTGGGAAAGGCTGGACGCTGAGCTTCGCATGGATGCATTCAACGTTTTCAACCATACGAATTTCGGTAATCCGAACACCAATATCTTCAGCCCTCTTTTCGGGCAGGTGTCCACGACACAGGGCCCTACCACCTCAAATCCCAGCGGTAGCGGCGGCCCTCGCGTGCTGCAGATCGCGCTGCATTTTCGCTTCTAGCCCTTTGTCTACACATTGTGAGTGTCCGCACTGCCGCGGACACTCGGCTGCAAGCGTGGCTGGTTGATACAGCCTCCCGAGGCTAAGCACCTCATTGACTCCCGTCCCACGAATCTGGTAAAACACCAGAAAGCCTATCGGACTCCCGGTTGAGCAGGCACAGGATTAAGTAAACTCCTATCTGATTTCGTTGGTTGGTAAAGTTGGTTCCCTCTTCCTTTCGCGAAGAGGGTGGGAAAGAAGCTTTGGGGAGAAACATCATGGAAAACTTTGCTCGCTCCATTCGCTGGCAGTGTGCCTGGACGCTGCTGGCCGTTTTGGTTTTGTTCAGCCTGCCGATTGCGGCTCAGGACGCTACCGGCAAAATAGCAGGAAATATTACGGATGCGACGGGTGCGGTTATCCCAGGCGCGTCCGTCACGGTGACCAATCTCGAAACCAAGACCGCCAAAAAGACCACCGCGAACCAGCAAGGCTTCTACCAAGTGCTGCAACTGCCCATCGGAAACTATGAAGTGAGCGCCATCGCGACCGGCTTCGGGCAGTCGATTACACGGCCGGCCACGGCCCTCGAGATTAACCAGACTCTCCGCGTCGACATAACCTTGCAGGTGGGCACCACCAAGGATGTTGTTACCGTCGAAGGCCAGGCCAGCGGTGTCGAGACCCAGAACACCACCGTGGGCGGCACCGTCACCGGCGAAGCGATCTTCGAACTGCCTCTCAATGGGCGCAACACGCTCGACCTGCTCGCCACACAGCCGGGAGTGTCGGTAAGCAATCCCGACTCGGGCGCAGCAGGCAATTACAGCATTGGCGGTCAGCGTACCGATTCGGTGACGTATCTGCTGGACGGCGGTTTGAATAACGACCTGCTTTCCAACGGTGTCATCGTAAATCCGAACCCGGATGCGATCGCGGAATTTCGTGTTCTCGAAAGCACCTACGGCGCGGAATACGGCCGCAATGCGGGCGGAATTGTGAGCATTGTAAGTAAGAGCGGAACCAATCAACTCCACGGTACGGCGTACGATTACGTGCGCAACACCGACTTCGATGCGAACGACTTTTTCTCCAACGAGCAGAGCCAGCCCAGGGCAATCCTCAATCGCAACCAGTTTGGACTCACCCTCGGCGGCCCCATCGTAATTCCGCACATCGTGAACGGGCGGAACAAGCTGTTCTTCTTTTTCTCCTATCAGGGCCAGAGGCAAACACAAGTGCAGTTGAACGGATTATCGCAAACCTACACGCCCCTCGAGGCTGAAGGCAATTTTTCGCAAGCGTCCAACGGCGGCCCCGATCCGAACGTCGTGAAATTCCTGTTGGCGAATCCGTACTACCAAGGAAACCCGGCTCTGGCCAGCCAAGGCATTATAGACCCGAACAAAATAGATCCGGTGGCTCAGGCCTACTTTAAGAACGGGCTCATCCCCACTGCGCCCACAGGTTTTCTTTACCCGACGGCCTCCGCGCTGTCCAATGCGGACGAGTACCTGGGTAAACTCGACTGGTCGATTTCCCCGAATGACACCTTATCCGCCACTTTCACGGCTCACGATCAGGAAACCACCAGCCCGTTCGGTAACGCCAGCGTAACCGGCTACACCGCCGCGAATTTCGGCCAAACCTATTCCGGCAGCATTAATTACACGCACATCTTCACGCCCACTCTTCTGAACGAGTTTCGGATCACCGCCGTCCGCACTACTCCGAACCAGGACACCCCGATCACTGCACTCGACAAAGTCACTCCCGCGGACCTCGGAATCAATATCACCCCGGACCTTGTGAGTGGTCCGCCCATCCTTTATTTCTACGGCACTGGCCTCAATATCGGCTTCAGCGGAGGCGGCCCTACGACGTTCGCGAACACCGTTTACGCTTACTATGACAATCTTACGTGGACCAAGGGCCGGCACACCATGAAGTTCGGTTTCTTCTTCTCTCCATATCAGGACAACACGCAGTACGACTTCTACGGGAACGGCAGTTATTCAATGTATGGAGGGTCGACCTTCACAGGATCGGGAACCGATTTGGCCGACTTTCTTTTCGGCTTGCCGGATAATTACTATCAGGCCTCCAATGCCTACAACGACATCCGGACGCACCAATACTCGGGCTACGCGCAAGACGATTTTCACGTCACCCGCCGGCTGACTCTCAACCTGGGTATCCGCTACGAATATTCCGAGCCGAAATACGACACCCAAGGCAGATCGTTCACTTTCGTTCCGGGGGCGCAAAGCCAGCGTTTCGTGAACGCGCCCGCCGGCTTGCTCTATCCAGGCGATCCCGGTGCGCCCAAGGGCCTAAACTTCCCCGACAAGAACGATTGGGCGCCGCGCTTCGGTTACGCCTGGGATGTGTTCGGTAACGCCAAGACCGCCATTCGCGGTGGTTTTGGGGTTTTCTACGACATCCTCAAGGGCGAAGACAACCTCCAATTCAATGGCTCCCCTCCTTATTACGCCGAGCCAAACCTCTACTTCAACCCATTGACCGGTTCGGAGACGAGCCCCACGGGGTATCTTTCGAACCCCTTCGGCACCAACAACACCAATACTCCCAGCGGATTCCCATCCACGCCTCCCAGCAAGACCGTGAGTTTTGCGCAGTTCGAGCCCATCGGTAGCACCGGCGCTATCTTCCTGGTGAATCCGCATCTCCGTACCCCGTACGTGTTCCAGTACAACACCAATATTCAGCAGCAACTGCCGAGCGGCATGGTGCTTGAAGTTGGTTACGTCGGTTATTCCGCACACAAATTGACCGCGTTGGTGGACATCAATCCGTTTCCTCTTGGCTCCAACACACGTCTCTACGATTCCAGTCCTGCTAACGCCGTTTTCTCGAATCTGCAGGAATTCTCGAATGTCACAACGGCGAGCTATAACTCTCTCCAAGTGAGCCTCACGAAGCGTTACTCCAACAGCAAATTAGGGAACACCTTTTATACCTTCGCCTATACCTGGGGGCACGAACTAGACAACGTATCGGGCTTCCGCCAGCGGAACTACGCGGTGCCCTATTACGATGAGCAGTATTTCCGCTCTTCCGGCGATACGGATGTCCGATCAGTGATCGCATTCTCGGGTGGATGGGATCTTCCCTTCGACCGCGCCTGGGAAAGTGGTCCAAAGCTGCTGACCAGAGGATGGAGCCTGTACCCGATTGTGACTTGGCGCACCGGGTTCGCGCTGGATGTGGGCTCGGGACTGAACACCACTGATACCGATCCTGGCCCGGCCGGAGACGGCGCTGCCGGTCTGGTCCGCGCCGATCTGGTGTTGCCGAATGTCGCGACTTATAATCCCCGCCCCGAGCAGACTATCAACGGCAACTCGGGGAATTTCTATTTCAATCCCGCGGCCTTCTCCAATACGCGGCTCCTAGCGCTGGATCAGATTGCCTCGACGAATGCCGCCGGATTGAACGGTGTGTATACGGAAGGTACGCTGGGACGCAATGCTTTTCGTGGCCCAGGCTTGATCAACACCGACCTCGCGCTCGCCAAGCATATCAAGTTGTTCTCCGAGAAGCTGGACGCGGAGCTTCGTCTGGATGCATTCAATGTTTTCAACCATACGAATTTCGGAAATCCGAACACGAACATCTTTAGCTCTCTGTTTGGACAAGTGACCACAACGCAAGGTCCTCGGGTGCTGCAGATCGCGCTGCATTTTCGCTTTTAGTACTTTTCTTGTAGCGAATGCCAGGGGCGGGCCCGCGCGGCTTGCCCCTTTTTGTTTGCGCTCCGCGTAGCGCAAGCCTCCGGCTTGCTCCGGGACAAGCCGGAGGCATGTCCTACAATTGAGTAAGATGACAGGCAACGAGATCCGCCAGAAGTTTCTGGATTACTTCGCGTCAAACGGGCACCGCATTGTCCGTAGTTCGTCGCTGGTACCCGCCAACGATCCTACTCTGCTGTTCACCAACGCGGGGATGAATCAGTTCAAGGACGTCTTCACTGGCCTTGAGAAGCGCGATTATTCGCGCGCTACAACTTCGCAGAAATGCGTGCGTGCGGGTGGCAAGCACAACGATCTGGATAACGTCGGCTACACGCGCCGGCATCATACATTTTTCGAGATGCTGGGCAATTTTTCCTTCGGCGACTACTTCAAGAAGGAGGCTATTGCGTTCGCCTGGGAGCTGATAACCAAGGAGTTCGGGCTCCCGAAGGACAGGCTGTACGTCACTGTTTTTCGCGAGGATGACGATGCCGAGCGGCTGTGGCAGGAAGTGGCTGGCGTTCCGATTTCCCGCATTTTTCGCTGCGGCGAGAAGGATAATTTTTGGCAGATGGGCGATACCGGGCCGTGCGGCCCGTGCTCGGAAATCCATTACGATTTTGGGCCGGAGGCTGGTCCTGGCGAGTTTCCGGACGATCCCGGTGAGCGTTATGTCGAGTTGTGGAACCTGGTGTTCATGCAGTTCGACCGGTCGGCCGATGGGAAGATGACTCCGCTGCCCCGGCCATCCATCGATACCGGCATGGGCCTGGAGCGCATGGCCTGCGTGTTGCAAGGCAAGCTATCGAATTACGAGACGGATTTGCTACGGCCCATCATCGATCGTGCGGCCGAGCTCTGCGAAGTTACTTACGGCGAAAACGATCGCACCGATGTCGCGCTGCGCATCAATGCGGATCACAGCCGCGCCACCGCGTTCCTAATTCACGATGGCGTTCTGCCATCCAACGAAGGACGCGGCTATGTGTTGCGTAAAATTATGCGCCGGGCCATCCGGAATGCCCGCATGATCGGCCGTCAGGAGCCATACCTCTATCAGCTCACCGGCTTTGTTGCCGAGCTGATGCAGCCCGGTTATCCGGAGATGATGGAGAGCATCCAGCGGGTGGCGCGTGTGGTGAAGGAAGAAGAACATCGCTACGCGACAACGTTCCAGGTTGCGGAGAAGATGTTTCAAGCCGAAGCCAAAAAGGGCGGGGTTATTCCGGGCGACGTGTCGTTCAAGTTGTACGATACTTTCGGCCTCGCGCTGGATGAGCAGGAAGACATGGCGCGGCAATATGGGACCAGCTTGGATATCGAAGGCTTCAATACCGAGATGGAAAAGCAGCGCACCCGTGCTCGCGCAAGCTGGAAGGGCGCCGACAAAACTCACGTCAATCCGGTTTATCAAACGCTGCCGAAGACCGAGTTTGTCGGTCGAGAAACGCTGGAATCTGAGGCGAAAGTATTGGCGGTGCTGGATGACGGAATCGTTCTGGATCGCACGCCTTTTTACGCTGAAGCAGGCGGGCAGGTGGGCGATAGCGGTGCACTCACTTCGAAGGAAACTGGAGCCACCGTCCACGTGGATGGCGCGTTTTCCGGCGCGCCAGGGATAACGGTTCATAAATCGAGCACGCCCGGCGGATTGAAGCCAGGCGATTCCGTGATCGCCAAAGTGGATGAGGACTTGCGCCACGCCACCATGCGGAATCATACGGCCACGCACCTGCTGCACGCGGCTCTACGCAAGGTATTGGGGACGCACGTGAAGCAGGCCGGGAGCGTCGTGGATCCTGGACGGCTTCGCTTCGATTTTACGCACTACGCCCATACTGATCCCGAAGAGCTGGCTGAAATCCAGAAGCTGGTGAATCGGGAAATATTGGAAAATATCGAAGTCAACACCCACATAATGGATCTCGACCAGGCGTTGAATACCGGCGCTATGGCGTTATTCGGCGAAAAATACGGCGATAAAGTCCGAGTGGTTTCGGTTCCTGGTTTTAGCCAGGAGTTGTGTGGCGGCACGCACGTCCATCGCACCGGCGATATCGGGCTGTGCGTGATTACCTACGAAGGCAGCATCTCGTCTGGAGTGCGGCGAATCGAGGCCATCACGGGCGAAAAGGTGGTTGAGAAACTTAAGGAGACTGAGCAAACATCCGGACAGGCGCAGGGAAAGCTTCTTGAAGAAAAGCGAGCGCTCGAAAAGCGCGTGGAGCAGATGAAAGAGATGCTGGCGCACGCGAAGGTGTCGGAGCTTGAAAATCAGGCCAAGGATGTGAAGGGTGTCAAGGTGCTGGCTACCCAGGTTCCCGGCATGGATCGCGAACAATTGCGCACGCTGGTGGATTCGCTGCGCAACAAATTGAAGAGCGCGGTAGTGGTGCTGGCGTCCTCCGAGAATTCGAATGTATCCATCGTTACCGGTGTCACCAAGGATCTGACATCCAAGGTGCACGCCGGCAAGCTGGCTGGTGCGGTGGCGCAAGCTGTCGGTGGAAAGGGTGGTGGGCGTCCGGATATGGCGGAGGCGGGCGGCAAGGATCCTTCCGGACTGGGGCGCGCACTCGAAGCGGTTTACGGCAGCGTGGAAGGGATGCTCTGACCGTGCAACGCTTCGATGTCGTGGTGGTTGGCGCCGGGCCCACCGGCTTGGCTTGCGGAATCGAACTGCAACAGCGCGGCGTCAGTACAGTGCTGCTCGAAAAGGGTTGTGTTGTGAATTCCATCTACAACTACCCTACGCACATGGTTTTTTTTACGACGCCCGAACTGCTCGAAATTGGCAACCTTCCCATGACGTCCCTCAACGAGAAGCCGGGACGCACCGAGGCGCTGAAGTATTATCGCCGCGTGGCAGAGCATTATGAGCTGAATATCCATCAATATGAGCGGGTGACGAGTATAAGTGGCGATGACGGCGATTTCGAGGTGCGCACCAGCAAGGCCGAATACCGCGCGCGCAAGATCGTGCTGGCCACCGGCTATTACGATCTTCCCAACATGCTGAATGTTCCGGGCGAAGATCTCGACAAGGTAGTTCATTATTATAAGGAGCCGCATCCATATTACAACCACGATGTGATTGTGGTGGGCGCTAAGAATTCGGCGGCCATCGCGGCGCTGGAACTCTTTTGGACCGGTGCGCGAGTCACCATGGTCCACCGCGGCAGTTGGGTTTCCGACCGCATCAAATACTGGATCAAGCCCAATATCGAGAATCGCATCAAGAATGGCGAGATTCTGGCCTACTTCAATTCGCGCGTCGTTGAAATCCATCCCAAGAGCGTGGTGATAGAAACGGCTGAGGGACCGGTGACGTTGAAAAACGACTTCGTTTTCGCGCTTACCGGCTATCGTCCGGACCTGGATTTTCTGGCCTCGCTCGGAATTCGCTTGGAACCACATACCGAGCGGCCGCGGACCAATCCGGACACGCTTGAGAGCGATCGGCCCGGCATCTTTCTCGCGGGGGTGATTGTGGCTGGGATGCACACCAACGAGATTTTCATCGAGAACGGACGCTTCCACGGGAAAAAGATCGCGGAAGCGATCGCGCAGTCACTCGTCCGCGACATAGATGTGGGGAGCATATCGAACGTTTGAGTGCCGAGCCACGACCGGAAGGGAGTGCTACCCCGATGGCCGATAGGTCTGAGTTCGTGGTATCGCTCCCTACCGGTCGCGGCTCAGAATGGGCGCTCTGATATCATCGAGCACATGATTTGTTCTCGAAGGGATTTGGCGAAGCTGGCGCTGGGTGCGCCGCTGGCCGCGTTCGGAAAGTCCAAAATCAATTCCAAGATCGATGGCGTCATGATCGGATCGCAGACTTACAGCTTTCGCGATCTACCCAACCTGGACACTCGCATCGACGGCATGAAACAGATCGGCCTGGGGTACGCGGAATTGACCGTGAGCGATATCGCGCCCAAGGATCGAGAACAGTTGAAGGCCTGGCGCGCGAATCCGCCGGTGGACGGGATCCGCGCGGTGCGCAAGAAATTCGACGATGCCGGCATTGAGATTTACTCCTACAACGACAGTTTCCGCGACGATTTCACCGATGATGAGATCGACCATGGCTTCCAAGTTGCCCGGTTGCTGGGTGTCACGCGCATCACGGCGTCTTCGAACGTCACCGTCTCAGAGCGAGTGGATAAATACGCGCAGCGCTACAAAATCGTGGTGGGCTTTCACAACCACGACAGCATGAAAAAGAACGAATTCTCAACTCCGGACGATTGGAAGACGGCCATGGCCGGCCGATCGAAGTATATCGGCATCAATCTGGACATCGGCCACTTTACCGCCGCGAACTTCGACCCGGTCAGCTTCATCGAAGAGCATCACGCGAGCATCGTGACGCTGCATATCAAGGATCGCAAGAAGAATCACGGCCCCAACATGCCGTTTGGCGAAGGCGACACCGACATCAAGGGAGTGCTGCAGTTGTTGAAGAACAAGAAATATCCGATCCCAGCGATGATCGAATACGAATACGGCAAGCCAGGCATGGACACAGTCGCAGAAGTCAAAAAGTGTTTCGAGTTCTGCAAAGCGGCTTTGGCCTGAAGGCCGGCGCCGCGTTCTTCGGTTCTTCAGTTCTTCGGTTCCTAGCCCTCAATTCTGGATTGAACGAGCGGGCGGTTCACCGAACCGAAGAACCGAATAACTGAATAACCGAACAACCATGCTGGCTTAGGCCAGCATGGCCGCTAGTTCGTCGATCCGCCGTCTTTGAACCCTCGGCGCGGGATTGCCGCATACGCAGGAGTTGTGATCCATGTGCGCATCGCTGTAATCGCCCATCACGTGTAATCCGGCATGTGCCTCGCACTCCATGGCTAGCAGCTCATTGCCTGGGCCAAGGCGCTGTTCAAAGACCGGGACGCCGAAGGCGTCCCAGAACAGGTCTCTATCATCATCGGAGAGACCTGCCTGGCCGCCGTAGGTGAACGTCACCACGGCATGACCGAGTTCCAGGCCGCGCTTGGTGAGACCTCGCAGTTGCTCAGTCGTGCCTGCGATCGAGGAAGGATTGAAGCGTGCTGCCTCTTCGGTCCAGCCGGCCGGAAAAACCCTGACCAGCTTGGTTTCCTGAAAACCCGGCGCCAGAATAGCCGTGCGCGGAGTAGGTTGCATAGGATGTATGAATGGTGCGCCCGATTCCCGGCGCCGGATTTTTAGAGTCATGGGCACTTCCGACAAGAATGTGCGGAGTGCGCGCGGTTCGTCTCAGGAAAATAGAAGTTGCAAATTGTCGTGCAGAATGGAACACGCAATTTCGCCCGTGATGCCAATTTCGTAGAGCGCTTTGGTCTGCGCGTCGAACACGGCCGCGTTCCAGCCGCGCGGAAAAAACGATGAATCGCTGCCAAAAAGCAGACGTTTCGGCCCCACTACATCCAGCGCGCGGCGAAAAACCGTTCGCAGATCGAGATGCGCTTCTTCATACCGCATCCAGCTATTGCTGCTGGAAGTATCCATGTATACGTTGGGGCATAGATCGCATAGCATGAGCGCCTCACGGAAATAGCCCGCTCCAAAATGCGGGACGATGAAACGGATTTGCGGATAACGCAGCGCCACCGCGTGCAGATCGATCGGGTTCGAAAACCGCATGTCAAATAAAGATGGCAAGCCGAGTTTTCTCCGCACACCTACACTCAGCACGCCACAATGTACGAAGGCGACAGTGCCAGCCTTGGCGCCGGCCAGATCCAGAAGTTTTCGGGCTCGCTCATCCTGGATGGAATAGCAATGCATAGCCGGAAAAAAGCAGAGACCGCGGATGTGGCCGCTGGACAACGCGCTCTCCACTTGCGCAACCGCGTCCGGCGCCGTCGGATTCACCATCATGTACCCGCAGAAACGATCGGGGAACTTTTCTACGGCTGCTATCACTGAATCTTGATCGCCTGGCACACTCGCAATCAGCACTGCTTTCGAAATGCCATGCCGATCCAGTTCCCGGACCCACGCGGTGGCCAATTGCACGGGATCTTCGGCGGGCATTTGCCAGCCCAGCAGAGGCTCTAGCCCGGTCACCGGCGTTTTCCTCTGATCCGCCAGCGCCGAGAAAAAGTGGTGCGAGAAAAAGTGGATGTGCGCGTCCGAGATGGGCAGCGCGCCCCAGGGAGTTTCCATTAAGGCGCGGCCTTTTGGTCGGGCATCTGGACAGGAAAGCGCGTGATGCCGGCCGCCAGCGCCACCTGCGTCAACCCCGCGACGTTGTTCACACCCAGTTTTTTCATCATCGTTTTCCGATAACTGCGCACGGTCTGCAGGCCGAGATCGAGCATCACCGCGATCTCCTTGCTGGTTTTCCCCTCGGCGACCAGGCGAAGCACCTGCAGTTCGCGCGGCGACAGATCCGACAAAGCTGAGGCCACCGGCTTCGATTCCAGATCGCCGCGCTGGATGCGCTGCAACAGGCGATCTGAAACCTGCGGACTCAGGTACGATCCACCTTTGGCAACGGTGCGCAGAGCGTCCAGCAAGTCGCCATCGGAGGCTTTCTTCAGCACAAACGCGCGCGCGCCGCTTCGAATGGCGCTCACCACCGAATGCTCGTCGTCGTACATGGAAAGGATGATGACTTTGGCCTCGGGATTGTAACGCAGAATCTCGGTAGTGGTTTCGATGCCGTTCAATCCTGGCAGGCCAATGTCCATCAGGATGATATCCGGCCGCTTCAACTTCGAGATCTGTACCGCTTCGGTGCCGTTCTCAGCCTCTGCCATGACGATGAAATCGTCACTATGCCTCAGGATGGCCTTGATGCCATCTCGCATGATTTTGTGATCGTCAACTACTAGGACCTGGGATGGCATTTTGCGCTAACTCGCGATCTCCGGAACACGGTCCGGCTGCGGATGGCTGGCTCGGATTACGGTACCGCGGCTCGGGGTACCGCGAATATCCAGCGCGACGCGGCCCTTAGAGGCATAATAATCCAGCAGCAGGCGCGCCAATGGTAGTTTACTGCGGTCGCCATCCTCGGCTTCCGCGTCATCGCGAATTTCCAAAACAAAATCGCCCTGCGCCCGTTTCAGGTGAATATCGATGGCGCTACAGTGTGGCCGCGCGACAGCGCTCTCGAGCGCGCACTCGGCGATTTTATAGAACGAAGTTGCAATTTCGGTGGGTACGCGCGCAGCCGAATCGAAATGCAGGCGCAGGGAACCGGCGAAAGTCTTGCGAAACTTGCCCGCCAGACGGTCCAGGGCGAATTGCAATCCCGCTCTCTCAACGATAGAGGGATTTAGCTCGTTACTGATATCACGTAACTGTTCGATCACCTGCTCGAGCATGGTCTGAATCTCGGTCGCCCTGGCATCAATGCCGGGAGCTTGATCCCTGAAGTCCATCCTCATGGCGTCGAGCTGCAACCCCACTGCGCTCAGCACCTGACTGACGTCATCGTGCAACACACGCGCTACTCCATCCAAGGCCGCGTCATGCTCCTGGATGGCAGCGAACAGCATCTGGGCCAACGCCGGCTGTGACGCCTGCGCCGCACGCTTGTTACGATGCTTATCGCTCATGATGCATCTTTTTCAGTCCCAATGCAACAAGAAACTGTCAAATTGTTTCTTAGCAGACGTGGCGCAGCAGACAGAAGTGTCCGCGCCACGTTCTCGGGCAACCTCTACTTCCGGCCCAGTACACGCCTCGAGGCGGCGATGACATTGCTCACCACCAGGCCATATTTCTCCATTTTTCATCGCCTCTTTTTACTTTACAACTTACTCTACAACCAGCGGCACGTGTATGGCGAAGCGGCGATCGAGTTCGTGCGGGAGGGCTTGAGGAGTTGTAAAGAGGATCGCGTGAATCCCCATGGCTTCAGCAGCGCGCACGTTTTCCACGCGATCATCCAGCAGCAGAGCGTCGGACGGCGAGACGCCGAGGCCGGCCAGGGAATGCTGGTAGATCTCAGGCGACGGCTTGGTGCTGCCCAGGTCGCACGAGAACGTGGTGTGGTGGAATTCCGGCAGCCACGGACAGCGGATGATGTAGTCGCGCACCGGCGTTGGTATGTTCGAGAGCAGCGCAGTGCGAAATCCGGCCGCGCGAACCCGTTGCGCCCATCCAGGCATTACCGGATCGGGATGGGACCAACTGGCGCTGTCAATCGCCTGCACCCGCTCAATGTCGGTTGGGCTCAACTGGTGTCCGGCCACGGTGTTCCAGTAGCTGGCCGGATCCACCGCCGCCCGGTCAAACGACAGCCGATCCTGCCAATAGCGTTTCTGAAACTCAGTGACAGGCATGTTGAGGATGCCGGCCATCCCTTCAATCTCAGCCGCGAGCGGTGAAGAACAGAGCACGTTTCCGTAATCAAAGATGATGGCGCTGACATGTATGCGTAGCAATCTACGATGGTAGCCGACTTCGGCTTTACGCGGAGCCCAATCCTACTCATGCCGGAGAGCGACACCCAGATCAACCTTGATCGCGCGAAGCGCGGGGAAACCGGCCGCAGCCGCAGCAACTAACGTCAGGACCGCGATCACGGCGACAAGCGTCACCGGGTCGGCCGAGGTGATTCCGAATAGCAAACTGGATAGCGCCCGGCCGAACGCCAGCGCGCCACCAATACCGATGATCACGCCAACGCTTACCCATTTGAAGCTTGTCCGCAAAACCAGCCGCACAACACCTTGACTTGTCGCACCGAGAGCGACTCGGATGCCAATCTCCCTGACGCGTTGTTCCACCCAATAGCTCATCAGTCCATAGAGACCCACCGCCGCCAGCACCAGCGCGGCAACTGCAAACGCAGCCACGAGGCCAGTCTGAAACCGCCGCGGCCGATCAATTTCTTCACGTTGCTGCTCCACGGTTGTGATGTCGAAATACGGGATCCGAGCGTCCACCGATCGCACCGCCGTCCTCACAGCCGCCACCAAGTCCAATAGATCACTTTGGGTTCGGACCACCAATGGCAATCGCGCGAGCGACCATTGCCGGATCGGACGGTAGAAGATCGGCGCCACGCTGCCGTCGCGGTTGAGCGAAATATCGCCCACGATTCCCACCACCGTCACCCAGGCGCCATCTAGTCCCGGTAATACTTCTTTGAAGCGCTTGCCAATCGGGTTCTCCGCTGGCCAGAAGCGGCGCGCCATGGTCTGGTTGATCACCGCGACGGGTGGCGAATCGTGCACGTCGGCCGCGGAGAACCAGCGCCCCTGCCGCAGCGGGATACCTAGCACTCGAAAATAGCTGTCGCTAACCAGATCGCGTTCGTGGCGCTGCGCATCCTCGCTGAGTGGGCGCCCTTCCACTACAATCTTTTCGTTGGGAGAATTTCCAGTGAAACTGCTGAAAGCCCGCCGATCCAACTGCCGCACCGCGAACGCCGGGCAGCGACTCAATTTGCCGAACGGCATCGGCGGAAAAGCTCAGAATCCGCGCCTCGCTGCTATATCTGCCTTGAGGAAGTTCCACCGTCATCGTGAGTAGCCGCGTTGTATCAAAGCCGGGCTGCACAGCGTTCAATAGCAGAAAGCTCCGAATCAGCAGACCCGCGCCCACCAGCAACACAATCGCGAACGTGAACTGCGCCGCCACTAGCAACCCTCGGGTTCGGTTGATGTCCCGGCCGGCTGATGAGCCGCGTCCGCCCGAAAGCAAGTTTGCTTGCGGACAATGCCCCGCAATTTGGGAAGCAGGCAGCAGACCGAAGACCATGCCAGTGAGCAAACATAGGCCGAAGGTGAAAGCTAGGACCGTTGCGTTGATGGCCACGCCGTCTGAGCGTGGCAGGTCGGCTGGCGCCAGCGCGAGCAGCGTTTGCAGGCCCGCATACGCGAGCATCAGTCCGCCCAGTCCGCCGCCCAGAGACAGCAAAATGTTTTCAGCCGCCAATTGCCACAACAATCGCGGCCGTCCTGCGCCCAGCGCGGCACGGACTGCCAGCTCTCTGCTCCGGGCCGCGCCTCGTGCAACCAATAAACTCACAATGTTTGAGCATGCGATGAGCAAGACACATAGAACCGCGCCTCCCAGAACCCATAGCGGGCGGCGCACCTGGGATCCGGCAATCTGCTCGAACAGCGGTGTCACGCGCACTCCCAGGCCGGCATCGGTTGCTGGATATTGGCGGGCGAGTCTTCCGGCGATCATGCTCATTTCGATCCTGGCCTGCTTAATGGATACGCCGGGCTTGAGCCGTCCCAGCGCGCAGAAGGCATCGGCAATCCGGAATTGCGGGCGCTGGAATAGCGGCCATCGCGAATCCGCGTTGAGCGGCATCCAAAGCTGCACGGTTTTATCCGGAAATTGAAAACTCGCCGGCATCACGCCAATGATGGTGGCGCTTTGGTTGTCAAGTTGAAGCGGCCGGCCGATTACGTTCCTGTCGGCCCCGAAGCGCCGCTCCCAGAAACCATAGCTAAGAACGACACCGTTGTCATTCTCATCGCGCGCGAAGGTGCGGCCGAGCAAAGGCGCGACGCCCAGCACTTCAAAGAAGTTGCCCGATACCTTGGACCCCTGAATCTTCTCCGGCCCGAGCATGACTTGAGAGGCCTCGGGCCGCAAAACGACGGCGAGATCCTGGAAGGCATGGCTTTGCTCGCGCCAATCCCGAATAGTGGGGTACGAAGTCCAGTCCCATGAGATGTTCCTGGACGGCACGCTCGTCCACAATACGCAGAGACGTTCGGAATCGTGGTAAGGCAGAGGATGCAAAAGCACCGCTTCAATCACGCTAAAGATCGCCGTATTGGCTCCCATCGCGAGGGCGAGAATAAGCACGGCGGTGAAGGTGAATCCCGGACTGCGGCCGAGAACCCGCATGGCATAGCGAAAGTCTTGCAGGAGTGTCACCACTTAAGAACTAGATTGACATACGGCGCCTTGAGAAACCTCTGTTTCCTTCCGCCGCAACGAAGTGTGTCACAAGCGCGTCTCTAAACGCAAGAACCGCTATAACCGCATGATTTTAACTCCACCTCCGCTGGCCCACTGCGTGCTCTCCGGTCTGTAGGGGGGACTATGCTGATCCTGGCCGCCGCTCTGTTATTTGCTCCGCACTACGAAATCACACTCCCGCGGTTCCTCTTCGGCGCCACCGCTTCTCTCCCGGTTTCCGACGCTAAAGGGAATCTTTACTTCATTTCGGATGAGATAGGGGCTTCCGGGAGCATGCCACAACGGGTCACGCGTATCGATCCGGATGGCAACGTGGTCTATCGAATAATCCCGGTGGTGAACGGAATTTTTTGCCAGAGTAGTCCACTGACCCCAGACTCGGCAGAAAACCTGTATGTGGCCAGCACTTGCTCGTTCGGTGGCGTGGGGGAAATCGTTGTCAGCAAAATCGCTCCTTCCGGGACAATTCTATACACGTTTCCGACGCAGATTTCGACTGCTGCGACTGTCAACGGGATGGCCGTTGGGCCGGACGGCAGCGTTTTTCTAACCGGATCAGCGGGTCCGAACGACTTGGCAACAACGCCGGGAGCCTACGTGTCCTCGCTCCAGGCGGCGCAAGACAACCCCAACGCTTTCGTTGTGGAAGTGAACGCCGCCGGGACCGCGATCAAGTACGCCACGTTTCTCGACAATGCCCCGCAGACACAGTCCCCCGGAGAGGTTCCGACATCCGGGGTGGCCATTGCGGTAGATTCCTACGGAAAAGCATATGTCGCAGGAACGACTGGCGACATCGGATTCCCAACATCGGAAGCCGCATTCAACCGGAATTGCGATTGCAGCATCGGTAATCCCGCGGTGTTCGTCGTGAGGCTGAATGTCGACGGCAGCAACGTCGACTACTCTACGTTCCTGGTACCCCAGAACTTGCCTGGTAATCCGCCTCTGCCGCCGCCATCTTCGATATCTGTCAACTCGGGGTTCCAAGCGACGGTCACCCAGGTTCTTGGCGGTGGGAACGAGTTCAGCACAACCAGGCTCGATCAATACGGGACTCAATTGCTCAACTACAACCTGGTAACGTTCCAGGCGCAAGGTTTCTTTTCAGCGGTCCCCGACGGAAATGGCGATCTGCTCTTTTCCGGCCAGACCGCCCCCACGAACCTGCCCATTTCAGCGGGCGCGTTCTCCAACGGAACAGATTTCGCTGCAGAGGTGCGCATCGAAGATGGATCCGTTCTCTACGCCACGCACCTCCCCGCAGGCTCCGCTTCTGGCGGGATATTGCCGGACGGCAGTGGCGGCTTCTTAGTGATTGGAGCGGCGGTGGGCGGACCGATTCCGTCCACTCAGTTCACGCGGCTTGTTCCCGTAAGCTCGTCCACGCCGGCAGTGCTGGGAGTGGCGAACGTGGCGGGTCTTGCTGTAAGCCCCGGCCTGGCGCCGGGTGAGGTAACCAGCATTTATGGGACGGGACTGGGGCCGAGTCCAGGATTGCAAGGCGAGTTCGATAGCAACGGGCATCTTCCAGATTCCCTTGGCGGAACCGAAGTGTACTTCAATGGCGTGCGAGCGCCCCTGCTCTACTCGGGCGATCAACAAGTCAATGCGATCGTTCCGTTCTCCCTGAGCGGCCAAACCGTTAGCGTGGTTCTAATCGTGAACGGCAAGGTCAGCAACCAGGCATATCTACCCACGCGGGCCGCCGACCCTGAAATTTTCAAGGCGAACATTGCGTCTGCGCCTAATGTTGCGTTTGCGGTAAACGGAGACGGGACCGTCAATTCGGCTCAGAGTCCGGCGAAGGGCGGCTCGGTACTGACGCTGTTCGTCAGTGGTGCGGGATTATTGAGTCCGACGCCCGAAGACGGAACTCGTGGCGGATTGGGACCTCGACTCGTTCTGCCTGTGACGGTCAATGTTTCGTATGGTATTACGCTCCAAGAGGGTGTGCAGGCGCCAATCTTCGCGCAGGGGGAAGTCCGTTACGCAGGCTCGGCGCCGACACTTGCAGCGGGAATCGTTCAGATCAATGTCCAGCTGCCTGTGGAAACATACGTCGGATCTTCCCAGTCAGTTCTCATCTATTTCGGCGACGTCTCCGCCTCCCTAGGTCCACCACAGGCGCAGGCTTCGGTTTGGATCGCCGGCACTGTGCAAAATCGATAGGCGAGCAGTACGTTTCGCAGCCTCAAGCCGACTCGACTTCCGTCCACAACCGGTCCCGCAAACGCTGCGCTGCCGGCTCCGCCGTCTTCGCCCACTCCCCCCGCGCAAACTGACCAAGAATGCTAGTCCTAGAATCTTATTCGCGTTCACCGGCGGCCAAATAATCTTTGCCCTAAGCCGACTTGATCTCCGTCCACAATCTATCCCGCAAACGCTGCGCTGCCGGCTCCGTTGTCTTCGCCCACTCACCGCGCGCGATCACGTCCGGGCCAGGATACAACGTCGGATTGTCCCGGAAAGCCGGCGGCAGGATCTTGCGCGCCCCTGCGTTCGTGGTTGTCGTGCGCGCGGCCAATGCATTCGCCGCGGCGATATCCGGGCGCAGCAGGAAATGCAGGAACTTGTGCGCCAGCTCCGGTCGCTTGCTCTCGCGCAGAATCACCGCGCAGTCCGGATACACGGCGTAGCCTTCCTCCGGATACACAAATCCGATCTCGGGCGATGAATCCATGGCCTGTTGTGCGGTTGTGTTCCACATGTGCGCGGCCAGCACGTCGCCGCTCACCAGTTGATCGCGCACTTCGGCATTGAGATAAGCACGCAGCAGCCGCTTCTGCCGGATCGCCTCGGCTTGCGCGCGCCGCAGCTCACCAGGATCGCTCGAATTTACCGATAATCCCAGCTTCTTCAGGCACGCGCCAATCACGTCAAATGGATCGTCCAGCATCGTCATCCGCCCGCGCAGCCGCTCGTCCCACATATCGGCCCACGCACGGGGCGGCGGATTCAGCTTACGGTTATAAGCGATGCCCGCTGCGATCACCATGTAGGGAACCGACCAATTCAGCTCGGGGTCCCAGTCCGGATGCTGAAAGCGGGGTTCGAGTTGGGCAAGATTGGGAAGCTCCTCGCGATGCACCGGGGCCAGCAGCTCGTTCGCCAGCATCGGTTTCACAATGTAGTCGGTGGGGAAGACCACGTCCCAGCCGGAATTGCCGCCCATCACGCGCGCCAGCATCTCCTCATTGCTTTCATAGATGCCGTAACGCACGCGCACGCCGAATTCTGCTTCGAACTTCGGGACTGTATCGGGCGCTATGTAGTCCGACCAGTTAAAAATATTCAGCCGCGGCCGCCGATCGCGGCTGCAGGCGGCGAGACCCGCGGCGCCCATCAGAAAATAGCGGCGGTTCATGTCGCCCGCAGCCTCTCGGAGATCAAAATCAGCGATCCGAACCCGACCACTATCAGCGCCGAAATCGCGTTCACCACCGGATTCACGCCGCGCCGCGCGATGGCGTAAATCACCATTGGAAGCGTCTCGGAATCCACGCCGGCCACCATGCTGGTGATCACGTAATCGTCGAACGAGACGGTAAACGCCAGCAGCGCGGCCGCCACGACTCCGGGCAGAATGGCCGGCAGCGTCACGTACCGAAAGGCCTCCCATTCATTGGCGCCCAGATCGAGCGCGGCTTCCTCAAGTTGCGCGTCCACGGTGCGAAGCCGCGCCATTACCACGATCACCACATACGCAATCGAAAACGAAACGTGCGCCAGAATCACCGTGTGCATACCGAGTTGAATGTGGAGGAATCGAAAAATCCATTGATAGAACGCCAGCAGCGAAATGCCGCTGACGATTTCGGGCGTCACCAGCGACATGTAGAGCGATCCAGCCAGCACCGGTTGAGACCGCTTCCAGAATCCGTACGCGCAAAGCGTGCCGATGATTGTAGCGGCAATCGTAGCGAAGACGGCGATGATCAAGCTGTTCCAGGCGGACTCCTTTAATTGCCCATTCTGAAATGCCGCCCGGTACCAGGCCAGCGAGAAGCCCTGCCAGACGGTGAAGCGCGATGCGTTGAAGCTGAATCCGGCAAGAATCAGCAACGGCAGATGCAAAAAAAGATACGCCAGCACGGCGTAGATCGCAAGCGGCGCGGCCAGCCATTTCTTCTTCACACCAATCCACCTTCTTGGCGGCGGACGAATACCAAGAGTAATACGAGAACAATCGCCATCAAGGTGAGTGACACAGCCGAACCGAACGGCCAATCGCGAGCCGTGGTGAATTGATTCTGGATGAGATTGCCGATCATCACCGTCTTGCCGCCGCCCAGCAGATCGGGTGTGAGATACGCGCCCAGGCACGGGATGAAAACCAGAATCGCACCTGCCCGAATTCCGGGCGCGGAAAGTGGAATCACTACGCGGGTCAGCGCGACCCAGGGCTTGGCACCGAGATCCGCCGCGGCTTCCAATAGATTCCGATCCAGCCGTTCCAGCGTGGCGTACAACGGCAACACCATGAACGGCAGATAACCATAGACCAGCCCGAGAATCACCGCTCCGTCGTTATAGAGCAGAGGCAGGGGGTTGTGAATCAGGCCGAGCTTCTGCAACACCGTGTTGATCAATCCCGTGTCGCGCAACAGAAACATCCAGGCGTAGGTTCGAACCAGAAAGCTCGTCCAGAACGGAAGAATAACCAGACTGAGATACAGATTCTTGCGATTGCCCGCGCGCGATATGAAAAGCGCCAAGGGAAAGCCGAGCAACAGACAGAGAACGGTGGCCGCGCCGGCGATCCAAAACGAACGCCAAAGAATGCCCAAATAAATGGGATCGGCCAGCCGCTGGTAGCTTTCGATTGACCAAGGCCGCGAAATGCCTCCCCATGTCCCGCGCGTGAGGAAGCTGTAAGCCAGGATGATGGCCAACGGCGCCGCAAACAGCGACAACATAACGGTCCAGGTTGGCGCAAGGAACCAGGCCCGCAGGCGCTTCATTCTTGGGTCGGCTCATCGCCGGCGAAGGTCAGCTCATCGTCAGGCTGCCACCAGACATCCACCGTTTCGCCTTCGCTGAAGCTCTCGCCCAGGCGCGACACTTCGGCGACCACGGTCGGGCCGGCATCCATGCGAGCTTCCACATGAACGCAATTGCCAAGAAAAGTGGACTGCACCACGCGGGCCGGTCTCGACCGCGCTCCCGTTTCGGGGGGCTGCTTGGTTACGCGCGTGGCTTCCGGGCGCACGCCCACGCCGTCGATCCAATTGACCAGCCCCAGGAAGGATGCCACAAAGCGGGTCCGCGGCCGCAAGTACAGATCTTCCGGAGTTCCAACTTGTTGTAGCTCACCTCCGCTCATCACACCCAACCGGTCCGAAAGCGACAGAGCCTCTTCCTGATCGTGAGTGACGAACAAAAACGTGATGCCGGTCTGGCGTTGGATGTTCTTGAGCTCAGCTCGCACCTGTTTGCGCAGGTTGGGATCCAGTGCGGAAAGCGGCTCATCCAGAAGCAAAACGTCCGGTTCTAGTACCAGAGAGCGTGCCAGCGCCACCCGCTGCCGCTCGCCACCTGAAAGCTGCGAGGGAAATCGCGATTCCTTGCCGGTGAGCTGCACCAGCTCCAGCACCTGGCGGACGCGCTGGTCAATATGATTCTCAGCGCGCCGCCGCAATCCGAACTCGACGTTCTGCTGCACCGTTAGATGCGGGAAGAGTGCATAGTTCTGGAAAACGGTGCTGACGTTGCGCTGGTAAGGCTTCAAATGCTCGATTCCGGCGCCATTCAGCCGGATTTTGCCCGTGGTTGGATCTTCGAAGCCGGCCACCATGCGCAGCGTCGTGGTCTTCCCACAGCCCGATGGACCGAGCAGCGAAAAGAACTCGCCGCGTCCGACGCCGAGCGAAACCGCGTTCACCGCCCGATGCGCCGGATAATCCTTTGAGACTTCGTCCAGCTCAAGAACAGATTCCATTTTTCAATTGAATATTACAGTACGATGTCCGTGGACGCAAGACTTTTTTCGTGGACGGCGGCGGAGAGGTAGCCACGGATGGACACGGATTCACACGGATAAAACGACGCATCCGCGTGCATCCGTGGCTAAGAACTTATTTCCCTGCGTTGAACCGCTTCTCAACCTCCGGCCAGTTCACCACGTTCCACCACGCCCCGATGTATTCAGGCCGGCGGTTTTGGTACTTCAGATAGTACGCGTGCTCCCAGACGTCCAGGCCCATCACCGGATAATGGCCCTCCATGATCGGTGAGTCCTGATTGGCGGTGGAGATAATCTGCAGACCTTTGCTGCCCTTGATCAGCCAGGCCCAGCCGGAACCGAATCGTCCGGTGGCCGCGGCGTTGAATTTCTCCTTGAACTGATCGAAACTTCCGAAGGTGCTGTTGATGGCCTGCGCCACGTTGCCAATCGGATTTCCGCCGGCATTCGGAGCCAGGATCTGCCAGAACATGCTGTGATTGACGTGGCCGCCTCCGTTGTTGCGGACCGCAGTCTGGATCTGCTCCGGCAGGATAGAGCAATTGTCCGCCAACAGAGCCTCTATGGGTTTGTCCTGTAGAGCAGGCGCCTGCTCCAGCGCCTTATTCAGATTGGTGACATAGGCGCCATGGTGTTTGTCGTGATGGATCTCCATGGTCAACTTGTCGATGTAAGGTTCCAGCGCGTCGAACGCGTAGGGCAGTGGGGGTAATGTAAAAGCCATAGTCGTCTCCTCTTCAGTCTGTAGTTTTACCCGGCGAATCCGCCGGCCTTTTCAAAAGCGTCGGCGAGACGGAACATGCCCGGCTCGTCAAAATGTCTGGTTAGAATCTGCATACCCACCGGCAGGCCGGCAGCGGTTTTTCCGCAGGGCACACTCATGCACGGTATGCCCGCCAGATCACCCGTAATGGTGTAAATGTCGGAAAGATACATGGCGAGTGGATCGTCGATCTTCTCTCCGATCTTGAACGCCGGGAACGGCGACACCGGCGCGACAATCGCGTCTACCTCAGTAAACGCCTTGCGAAAATCCTCCGCGATCAATGCTCGAACCTTTTGCGCCTTCAAATAGTACGCGTCGTAGTAGCCGTGGCTCAGAACGTACGTTCCCAGCATGATGCGCCGCTTGCACTCTGCACCGAATCCCGCGCCGCGCGTGGAGCGATACATGTCGCTCAAAGTTTCCGCTTCCGCGCGCGAGGTATAGCGGACGCCGTCGTATCGCGCCAGATTGGAGCTAGCTTCCGCTGTCGCGATGATGTAGTAACACGCGACAGCGTACTTGGTCGCCGGCAAGCTGATCTCGCGGACCTCGCAGCCCAGCTTCTTGAGCAGCGCGACGCCCTTGGCGATCAAGTCGCCCGTCTCGCTCGACAATCCTTCGAAATATTCGCGCGGCAAGCCAATGCGGGTGCCTTTCACGTTGCCGTCCAGTGCCGTGATGTAGTCGGGCAGTGGGGCGAAGGCGGAAGTGGAATCGTTCTCATCGCGTCCGGCGATGCTTTGAAGCAGCAGCGCCGCATCTTTTACGGTGCGCGCCATCGGACCAATGTGATCGAGAGAGCTGGCAAACGCAACCAGGCCGTAACGCGAAACCCGGCCGTAAGTCGGCGTTACGCCCACCACGCCGCAAAAGGATGCCGGCTGCCGAACAGATCCGCCGGTATCGGAGCCAAGCGCCACCACCGCGGTTCCTTGCGCGACTGCCGCCGCCGAGCCGCCGCTCGAACCTCCTGGTACACGATCGGGCGCCAGCGGATTCTTCACCGGCCCGAAGGCGGAGTTTTCGTTGGACGACCCCATGGCGAACTCGTCGCAATTGGTTTTTCCAAGAATAATGCCGCCGGCCTGTTCCAGGTGGATCACTGCCGTTGCGTCGTAGGGCGGGATGTAGCGTTCCAGCAGCCTTGATCCACAGGTAGTCCGAACACCTTTGGTTACGATTACGTCTTTGACGGCCACGGGTACTCCGGCCAGCACTCCCGGATCTTCTCCGGCGGCCAACTTCCTATCCACCTGCTGCGCCGCCGCGAGCGCCCGCTCCGGCGAGAAATGCAGATAAGCGTTGGTCTTCGGATTCTCCGCTCGGGCCAGCTCGAGCGCGGACTGCGCCAGCTCCACGGCGCTGAATTCGCGCGCGGCCAATCCCTTGCGTACTTGATCGATGGTGAGAGATGGGATACCCGATGAGATCGCGCTCATCGTTCAATCACCTTGGGCACCTTGAAATATCCGGCGCCCGCCAGCGGTGCATTGGCTAACGCGGTTGCATTGTCCAGGCAAGGGCGCTCTAAATCTTCCCGCAGCGTGGCATTTTCGCCGGCATCATATAAAACTTGCGCCATCGGCTGCACGTTAGACGTGTCGAGCTCCTTCAAGGTATCAATATGCGTCAGAATTTCGTCCAGATCTTTTGACAGCCGGGCCATCTCCTCACCGGTTAGCTTGAGATTCGCCAGGTCCGCGACATAGCGAACTTCCTTCTCGGTGATCTTCACGCCGACGCCTTTTTCCTCGCCTGCTTGTATACGATGCGCATGCCCGGATCGTCGATTCGCTCGGCTTCATCGTCCACCGGCGTTTCCCTCACCCGCAGTGCAGGCTGTGGGGGGCGCCTTGGGGTTGGCACGCGGAATTCGACGTCCTGCACGATGCCGCTGCCCAGAATCTCCGATAATTTCGCCAGAATCTGAAAGCGCAGTTGGAACAGATTCTTCCGCCAGATGGCGTCTTCAACCTCTACGATCAGCGAATCGCGCACCATCGACTTCGCCGACGCATGCGAGGCGATGCGTTTTCCCACCGCGGCCGGCCAAGCCGCCCGGGCCAGATCTTCGGTAGAGATGGCGTCCGAGAGTTTCAACCGGGCTAGCGATTTGGCGACGCGTTCCATGGGGACGAACTCAATTTTAGCACCCGGCGCGGGAGATTCATCATGCGGGAGCGCCTAGTTTTGAATCCTCGATCCGCCTGAGTTCCGCGATCATGGTCCTTAGTTCAGCAAGCGCGGTGGACAAAATTGGTCCACTCCTGCGCGTAGCGGCTGCTGCCGTTCAAGAACCGGTCAATAATGTTCGCAATTTGACCGGCGGTCTTAATGCGCTCGCATTTTGCCATAGGCCGACGATTCCCCGTCATCCAGTCGAACGGGTTTTTCTCAACTTTCGGATGAAGCGAGCAACGTCGCTGAGGTCTTTACGGTCCTTCCAAATGCCAAACGCCTTCGCAGCAGACGATTTGGACCGCGATGCGGGCCGTCTGGAAGCTGTAGCCTTCATATAGTTCATGGTATACATTCAGCGAGCATGCCGCCCGGACCCATCGTCATCGCGGGCGCCGGGATCATCGGCGCGTCTATCGGCTATCATCTCGCGAAGCGTGGCGCGCCAGTTACCATCCTGGACGCAGCCGCTCCCGGATCCGGCGCAACCGGAAAGTCTCTCGGCTGGATCAACGCCACGTTTTCAAAACGCCCGCGCGAGTACTTTGACCTGAATCACGCCGGCATCGCGGCGTGGCGCCGTCTCGAACTGGAACTGAATGGCGACCTAAAAGTGCAATGGGGCGGGAGTGGGGCTTGGTTTCCACCTGGACCGGAGGCGGACGAACTACGCGTCAACATCCGCAACCACCAGCAATGGGGCTACGCAGTGCACCTAGCTTCCGAAGCCGAGCTGCATCGATTGTTGCCGCTAATTACGCCAGGCGAGTTTGGCACAGCCTGCCACAGCGAACATGAGGGCGCGGTGGACCCACTGGAAGCTTTGACGGTTCTGCTGGCGCAAGCGCGGCGGTTCGGCGCCCAAGTCCGATTCCCGTGCCAGGTGACCGGCCTCCACCTTTCGGAAAGCCGGGTGCAAAGCATTCAGACCAGCGACGGCTCGCTAGAAGCCGGCGTATTCGTGCTGGCTTGTGGCGTGGGCTCGCCCGCTCTCGCGCGATTAGCAGGCATCGAGGTGCCGCTCAAGGATTCGCCGGGAGTGCTCTTGCACACGGCTCCCGCGCCCCGGTTGATCGATCGCGTGGTGCTTGCGCCGGGCACTCACTTCAAGCAGTCGCTGGATGGTCGAATCGTCGCTGGCGGCCCGATCGTAGCAGGCGTTGGTACCGCGATCACCGAAGCGAGCGTCGGGCAGGCGGAGGAAATTCGTCGTTTGGTTGCACAAATATTGCCTCAAGTCGCGAACGTCCCGGTTGAACGTGTGACGCTGGGCTACCGCGTGATGCCTCAAGATGAATACCCGATCCTGGGTTTTACGGAAGCCTGTCCCAACCTTTATGTGGCCGCGACGCACAGTGGCGTCACCCTGGCGCCCTTAATCGGTCAACTCGCGGCGCTCGAGATTCTAGATCACGTGCAGGTGGAGACGCTAGGACCCTACCGCCCCTCGCGCTTTGCGTGACCGCCTGTACAATGAAAAGTCAGGATGCCGGTCACAGGCCGAGCTTTTCGGGATGATTGAGATTCTGCGCCACCTGCGTACGGGAGCGCGCGTGCTGGATCTCGGCGCACTGACCGGCAGTTTTCCCGCGAATTATTGCCCAGGCGCCACCGTAGTACGGGTGGATCTGGAACTGCCGGCCCCAGGCACCTGCGATGGTTTTGTCCAGGCCGATGCGGGATGCCTCCCCTTTCCCGATCAGTGCTTTGACGCGGTCATCGCCAACCATAGCCTCGAGCATATTCGCGGACTCTCGGCCGCCCTTGGCGAGATCGGCCGCGTGGTTTGTCCCGGCGGCAGCTTGTTCGTAGCCGTGCCCGACGCATCCACGTTTTCAGACCACCTCTTTCGCTGGGTTTACCAGGAAGCTAGTGGACACATAAATCCCTTTTGCTCGGCGGACGAACTCGCTGCCCGCATCACCGGGGCAACCGGCCTCAAGCTCGCCGCGACTCGCGAGCTGTATTCTTCCTTCGAATATTTGAACCGTTATACTTCCCGGCTCAGACGTCCTGGCCTCTCCGGACCGTTGGAAACGGCAATCGCCGTTGTATCATTTGGCTGAGCTACGCGACGCGTCTTTTCGACCGCATGTTCCGCACACGCGCCAGCGCTTATGGCTGGGCTTTTTATTTCGGCGACATTGGCGAAGCGGTGGAACCGGGATTCTGGAGCAATGTGTGTGTGGGTTGCGGAGCCGGGCACCCGGCTTCCGGGCTCATCGAGAGCAACTTGGTGCGGCGCCACCGGCTCTTCTTTCAAGGCTATCTTTGTCCAGCGTGCGGCTCGTGGAACCTGTTCACGCCCGATAAATGAGCGCCTCCATCCCAAGATCGTGGTAACCGAAATTATTTCGAGACCGGCAGCCGCGTAGCGTTCGAGGGCACGCCGTTCTGGCTTACGATCAGCGTCAGGTCACCCGTCCCGGAGTTGCTCGGAACTTGGAAATTCACCTGATACAGGCCCACAAATCCCGGCGTGAGACCGGCGAATTGCACTGGGGCAGCCTGTCCGTCCAACGTCACCGTCGGTGTGGCAGTGACTTCAGCGTAGGGTGGGGAACTCGGAGCCGGCTGACCCGATTTCACCGAGGGGTTCGTTGCTCCCATGCCGGAAAGGTAAATCACCACAACCTCGCCCTGTTTGGCCGGGCTGGCTTCAGTGATATACGCCGAACCGACTCCATGCTGTGCGATCGCCAGTCCGTTGGTCTGGGCTGCAATCCCTAACTGGAGGGGAGAGATGTCCGTCATGACGGGTACCGACAGGGCGCCATTCAAGATGGCGATCACCGGGTATTGCTGGTTGGGCGTTAACTCTGAAGCGAACTCGACGTTCACCTGGTTGCCGCTGACGTAGTACAGCGGAACCTGATAAGGGCCAACGATTAAACTGGTGCCCTGAAAACTGGTGGGAAGCGGAAGCCCGCTAGTGTTCCCTTTGGCAGTTCCAAGGCCGGTGCCGTAAACTTCCACGATCATTCCCGGCGCCAGCGCTCCGGCGGGCACTCGGTTGAAGGTGTTTACCGTTCCGTTCTCGGATATGATCGGCGGCGCGTTTTGGTTCTGATTGATGGTACCGATTAACTGAATCATGGCCGGTTTCAGGGTCGTAGTGGATTGACCCTGGATGGTAATCGCCATTTGCGGCGCCATGGCGCCCGGCTGCCAGGTGGCGGAGTAAGCGCCAGGCTGGGTTGGCTGCAGCATCAGCGGCGGATCGCCATTGGAGAAACTAGCGGTTACGGAGGCATTCGATACGGTATTGCCGCAGTCGTCATTCAGTTGAACAATCAAAGCGGCCGGCCATCCCGCCGGAATTGCGAAATTATCTACCAGACCAGTCTCAGTCAGCGCCAACGCGGAGGGGGTGCAGGCGCCTGCGGCTCCAATGGCCCTGCCAGACGCAGTTCTCGGCGCCGTGGTTGCGCCCGCTGGTTCAACAATAAACGTAATGTTCACTGAGCGTAGCGCGCCAGACATCGAAATATCTACTTCGCCGCTATAAATCCCGGCGGCCAGTTGTGTCGCGTCCACCGTCAGCATTATCTGTGCGGGACTCGCTCCGGTGGCTGTCCCAGTGGATGGATTTACAGTCAGCCAGTTTCCTCCATCGGCCGTGAAGGCTGACACTTCAAACGCTACCGGGGAGGAGCTGCTGGTATTGATATTCACAGTTTGCCCGGTGGAGACGGGTTGGCCAGCGGGCCCGATGAAGACTAACCCAGCCGGCGAGGGATCCGGCAGTGCAGGGGTTGTCGGATCATCCAGATCCAAAACCAGAACGATGTAGAGCGGCGAATTCAGCGCGGAGCTGGAGATTTTGAGCAGCCCATAGTAGCCTCCCGCAGGCATTTGGAGCGCACTCGCGGTGGGTGCCAGTACCAGCGTGCCTGGCGAGGATGGCGAGGCATTCCCGCTCAAAGTGCTGGCGGAGAAGTATTGCGATCCGCTCACGAACTGGGCTGTCCATGCCAGGCTCGACCCGGTGTCGCCCGAATCCACGATCTCGACAGTCTGCGGATTAGAGAATCCACCTCCGGAGCGAGCTTGAAACCGTTCGCCGGTCACGCTTAGGTCCAGGATCGCTCCGCTCCCGGATACAAACAACGCTACCGGCACTGATAGGGCGGTTCCGCCGGCGGAGAAAAGAATAACGTCGTGGTAGCTACCTACTTGTAGGCCCTGCGTGTTGATTTGGACTTGTAGGAAGACGGTCGAATTAGGGACTGTCTGTCCAGATGCTGGCGTTATACCGGTAATCCAGGAGCTATTGTTTTGAACGACGGTGCTGTAGCTGAGCGGTCCACCGCCGCCTGCGTTGCGGACGCCCAGGGTCTCAACCAATGTGCCGGGTGTCGAGGATCGCGCCGCGAAATGCAGCGTGTCCGGCACTATCTGTAACTGTGGCGAGGCGGTTGCAATGTTGAGCGTCACCGTAACCACAATCGCGTTTCCGGAAATATCGATCACCTGTACCCGCGCATTCGAGGATTGCGTGGCCAGCGTGCCTTGGTTGACCGTAACCACCAGCCTTGCCGGAGCGGTTGGAGTAAGTGGTGTAACGGTGATCCAGCTCGGCGCCGGCACTCCAGCGCCGCCGTCCACCACGACGTGGAAATTGATCGGCTGCGTGCCCACCGGCACCACATCAATGAATTGTGGGGGCGGAGCATCGCCTTCAAACGCCGCGGAGAACGTGAGGGCCAACGGGGAAACCTGCAGCACCGGACCGGCGCTCACGAAGGTTACCGTGAACGGCATGCTTACGCTGTCGTTTAGGCTGTCGGTGACAGTCACTGTAACTTGGAACGTTCCCTGGGTAGGCGCGCCGCTCAGGACTCCTGCTGAGCTCAGCGTCAGGCCTTGAGGCGGATTCTGTGTGCTGAAGGTATAGGATCCCGCTCCTCCCGTGGCCGCGAAGGTCACCGAGTAATTCATCCCAGCCGTCCCTGGTGTTAACGGTGACGTGGTAGTGAACGCCAACGCCGGATTAATGGTTATCGAAAAACTTTGCGAGGCTACGGCACCCGTGCTGTCCACCACCTGGATGGAGAACGTGTATGGTCCGGCCACGGTTGGCGTCCCGCTGAGCAGGCCGGATGTTGGATCGATGTTGACACCGGTGGGAAGACCGCCGGTATGGACCGACCAAGCCAGCGGAGCGACTCCCCCAGACACCACCAGCGATTCGCGATAAAACGAATTCACGTCACCGTTCGGCAACGTGGTGTCGAAGAAACAGAGAGATGAAACATTGAGTGAAAAAGTCTGAGTTGCGAAAACATTGGCCGAAGGGCTTAACGCCTCGATAGTGAAACTGAATGGTCCACTTGCGGTGGGCGTGCCGCTGAGCACGCCGCTGGTTGCATTGATGGTGAGACCCGGGGGCGGCGCCGAGTTGGAAAATGACCAGTTATATGGAGGCGGCGGGCCGTCGGAGACCGAAAATGATTGCGAATAAAAGCTGCAGGTGCTCCCACCCGGCAAACTCGTGGGCGTGCTGATTTCCATGACGTCGATCGTCAGGGTTTTGCTGGCTGTGTTCTGTGTCTGGCGATCAATAACTTTAATCGTTACGGAGAATGCGCCGGGGGTGGTCGGGTCGCCCTCGATGCGGTTGAGGTCAGTGTTGAAAAATAACCCTGGAGCAGGCGGCGAAGGGCTAACGCTGATCGCATAGTCTTCCGAGCCCGTGACTGTGATCGGCGCGATGTAATCCTGGCCGACGCCGCCGTAAGGGAGCGACGTGTTGGTTATGGCTAACTGTGTCTGAGCCAAAAGAGGGCTGGAAACCGTGACAAGGGCAGCCAGGATTAAACCAGGGATGCGCATGGCTCTTATTCTACGGCAGTTCGGAGCGCTTGCAACCATGATCTAGCGTAATACGTCTCTAATTACAGAGAAGCGTAGGTCATTTCCAACCTTCTCCTCCTCTGGTTGGCGCGGTCCTTTCTGTCAGGGACCGCGCCGTTTTTGTTGGGAAGAGCCAGGTCCAAAGCCAGCTTGGATAAGCGATTGTTCAGCTAACATGAATATCGTGCCTCAACCGGTTGTTCTTCCAATCGAAGTCTCACCCCAAGACATCAAACGCCGCCTCGACTCGGGCGAGAAACTCATCCTCATCGACGTTCGCGAACCATCCGAATTCGCCCAGGCACGCATTCAGAACGCCGAGCTGGTTCCCATGCGCACCGTGCCGGCCGAGCTGTCGCGTCTAGACGCCTGCACTGACGAAGGACCCCTCGTCATCTTCTGCCATCACGGCGTGCGAAGTCTCAACGTAGTCAGTTGGCTGCGCGAGCAAGGGGTGGACGGCTGCCAAAGCATGGCCGGCGGCATCGACCGCTGGAGCCTTGAGATCGATCCTTCCGTGCCGCGTTATTCCTGAGACCTTCCGCCCCAATTCACCAC
>Ga0187859_10000208_pt1 | contig 41577 bp, 37 predicted proteins | sample June2016WEW_10_1_2_FD_133019 | JGI IMG/M metagenome (GOLD analysis project Ga0187859, IMG submission 133019) | Peatland microbial communities from SPRUCE experiment site at the Marcell Experimental Forest, Minnesota, USA - June2016WEW_10_10 | ecosystem: Environmental > Terrestrial > Soil >...
AAACGTCGCGATTTTAAGCTGAATTCGAGCAGCGGCGGCCAGTTCATTCTGACCGAGGAGTTCCTTCCCGGCTGGTGTGCGGCGGTGGACGGACAAGCGGTGTCAATCGATCTATGGCACGGCGCGTTTCAGTCAGTAAAGGTTCCCCAAGGCAATCACACGCTGAGCTTCAGCTTCCACGCGCCCGGTTTACGCCTCGGCGCTGTCGTCAGCCTGGTTTCGATAGCGGCACTCGTGTTGATCGTGGGCCTGCCGTGGAGCCGGACGGTGGTGGCTGGCGCGGAGCGAAAAACGGAAGGCTAATTCCTACTGGACAACAACCGTAACCGTGTTCGGACTGGAGTAGCCGCCCACCTTTATCACGACCTCCACTTGCCCGCTCGATGCAGAGACGGGTATGCGAGCGTTGATTTGGAGCATGCCCTCAACCATATTTGGAGCCGGTCCGGCATAAACTACCTCAGCGGGTTGATTGTCGACGAAGACCGTGACGGGAAGCACCGGAGTCCCAAAGGGACCGTTGGTGACTATCGTGCCATCATTACCGGCGGGATTTAATTGTCCGGCGCCTGTCGCCCACATCGTGATAATGGAACCTCTCGGGGCGGCGTCGCTAAACCCATTCGAATTGCCGTCCTGGTTGATGATTGCTCCAACCTCACCCCCCGTGCCATTGAGGGAGAACAGGGCTGGGGCCGCGGGCACCACAGGTACCGTGACTGGCGTTGAAAACGCGCTGCTGTTCTGCACCTGTACTTGAGTGGTGGGACCCTTGATGCCGAACGGTACCACGGCACCCACCTCATTCGATGATGTATACAGCAGAGGGGCGGCAACACTGTCGAAAAAGACCTTGGTGTGCGATAGCACGGTAGATAAGTGACCGGTGTTATCCACCTGCGAACCCGCAAGCGCGTCGGGCCCGAGATTGGCGCCGAAGATTGCCACTAACTCGCCTGGGGATACGCCACCTGGGAGAAAACTGGCGCCGTTCGTCACCACAGTGATCTGCGGCCCTCCTAACTCGGCCGGAGCCGAGCTTGAAGGAAGTAAGCCGTAAATGACCAACTCATTGGAGAAGGTCGGAACATAGACCTTACCGTTAGCCACGGTAGGAGGAACGAACTTGGCGAAGCGGCCCAGCGCGTCCCGTGGGACCATGTCGCTGTTCCACAACTCCTGAGATAGGTCTGCGGCATCGTATGCATGCAGAGTTCCGGGTTGTTGGATTCTGGTGTAATCTGCGTTCGTCTGCCAGACAATCGCGCTCGTGGGGTTCTGGACGTCGCCCGAAATAGCTATGCCCGCGAATGCGGTTGGGGCGGTGGGCGGGGCTTCGGTGAGCAAAGCGCTGTTTAGCTTTCCATTCACGATCTGATACCCCTTCAACAAACCGGCTGATTCCTGCACGTAAAAGATCGGGCCGCTCGGATTGTTCCAAAGTGCTGTATCGTGAATGGGGTTTTGATTGGCTTGGATGTTTTGAATCGTGCCGGAGTTCTTGGGTCCCAAATGCCCTAGCGAGTCGCCATCCGCCAAAAAGATGTCGCCGCTCTTCCCTGCCGTGAGCAGCTGATTTGTGGAGGGAATTAGGATGGCGCCCGACGAACCGAGATCCGCGTCATTAGCATCCAGATCATTGTAGGTATCCGGCGTGTACCAATCGAGCAGAGTCAAATCGCTCCCGGAAAACTTGAGAATCGATTCGCTAAAGTTGACCGAGCCATCAAAATCGCCATTGCCCGTGACAACGAAGATGTTTCCGCTGGGGTCAACCGCGGGCGCGCGGCCGGACTGCCAGATGGACGCACCGTAACCATTCGGCGAGGTCGCTACCACCGACACTTGCTGTAAGTTCGAGGCATCGTAGCTCATGAGCCAGCCGTGCCAGTTATCCATGTCAGCGCGAGAGCCGAAGGCGAGATACAGGAGGCCATTGGCCAATGCCAGGCCAGGGCGCTGCAGGTGGATGGACGGATCGAAAGCCAGCTTGCCGGCGCCGTTGCTTCCCTCGCCGTTCCCCTGTACCACCGCCGCAATCAGCACTGGGCCATTCAGCATCTCGTGTCCGTCCGCAAGCGATAAGGCATGCAAGCGTAATGCGGGTGTGCCGGTTGCTTCCAACGTGTCCGACACCAGATACAGTATTTGTCTGGTCAGGTCGATAACCGGCGTGCTCAGGATGCCCACTTCCGGCAGAATGTCGCTAAAGTTAAGGACCGAGGACGCCACCGAAGGGCCCAAGTTTATCTGCCAAAGCGGGACCGTGGAGTTTGGCTTATCAGCGTCGATCGCGTAAACACTGTTGTGCATCGTGGCGACAAACACAACGTTGTGCAGGCCTTGGCCTGTTATCTGAACTGCCGACGCACAGAGCGGCTGGGCGTAGATTTCTCCGTCCACGGGAAAGTAGCCGAGCTTGCCAAAGCTGGAAGTGTTGACGTTGTTCTGGTTGAGGATGGTCTCTTGCAGATTAGAGTTGGTTCGCGCGTTGTCGTAGTTGCCAGTAAGAACATTGACTTGCGCGGATGCCGCGGCGGCCCCAGAGAACGCTGCCACGGCGAGCATCGCAACGCACGGCAAGCCCTTAATTACCGCGCTATGAGGAAGGTCCGCTTTGTTCAACTTTCTATTCTATCGCCGAAGCGGTTCACGAGTCGCAAGTTTTTGTAAACCGGCGGCCGGAAGCCGAGGCACTCCCTCCGCTTGGTTTGCGGCCCAATCCAGCTGGATCGCATTCAGGTCCCTGTCTCAGTCAGGCCACAGAATATCGCGGGCTAGTTTTTCCGCATGGCGCTGAAACGGTGACGCAGAAGTACAGAAATCGATTGACGAATCGTCTTCGCGATCCGCATTTTACTCCCGCCCTGCTTGAAGTCATAGCGCAGGACGATAGGCACCTCACCGAAGATCGCGCCCATACCTCTGAGCGTCAAAAGAATTTCAGCCATGCACGCGAACCCGTCGCTTTCCACAAAGTTGTCTCCGTAGCTTGCGACGGCCCGGCGCAGCACACTGGCCCGGTAGGCCCGGAAGCCGCATGTGAAATCCCGCACGCCACGGGTAGGAAACACCGCTCGGAACAGCACGGAAGCTCCGTAACTCAACACCCTTCGTAGAAGTGAAACTCCGACTACGCATGCGCCAGGTTGGTAGCGCGAAGCGATCACGACATCACGACCCTCGTAGACCATTTCAAGCATTCGCGGAATCAAGCCGGGTATGTGCGTTTCGTCGGCGTCCATTGTGATCACAATGTCCTGATCGGACGCGATCTCAGACGCGATCCGTAGGCCATCGCGAATGGTCCTGCCCAAACCTTGGTTGAACTCATGACGGTGGAGGCTTACCGGAACCCGGTCCTGGTAGCTTTCGACCGCTGGCAGAGTTCCATCGATGCTTCCATCGTCCACTACGACTACGTGGTAACGAATGCGTTGCCGCTGCAGAGTGTCATCAATGTTATCGAGCAGCGCGGCAATGTGTTGCTGCTCATTGTAGGCGGGCAAAACCACGATCACACTGGATAGCATGGCCTCACGCGGGTACGCCGGGGCGGTATTTGCCGACAAGGTTGCATCGATCATATCATTCCCACTTTTTCGCTCAGTTGTCATAATAACGGCTTTACGCAGGCGGAATCTCGTGACAAGGCAGCGCTGCGGCAAGTTGATCTGTGATACTTTGGCAACTTGAACCTACCAACAATGCGGTCGGCGGCATATTGGAGCTTGCCCGCCCTACTTTGCATTGCCCTTTACTGGCCGGGACTCCTTACCTGGTTTCAAGACGATGATTTCGCTTTTCTGAGTGTTCTGGCCAATATACACAACCCGCACGATCTCCTGAGCGCGCTTACTCGGCCGACGCCGGGCGGGAGTTGGCGGCCCTTTTCGGATCGCGGGTACTTCATGCTGTTGCAGACACTATTCGGGGCCAGACCCTTGCCGTTTCATGTGGTCTGTTTTCTGACCCAGTTTGCGAATCTGGCCTTGATTTCGGCCATAACCCGACGCATCACCGGCTCTGCCCCAGCCGGATTTCTCGCGCCCATTCTCTGGATCGCGAATAGCAAGTTGATCGTCGTGATGACCTGGTGTTTAGCGTACGACTATGCGCTGTGTGGCCTACTTCTTCTGGCTGCGTTTTGGCTTTTTTTGCGCTGGCTGGACACCAACAGTCCCCGCTATTACTGGGGCATGTGGATTGTGTTCCTGCTGGGCTTCGGAGTCCTCGAGACTAACCTTGTCTTTCCGGCACTGGCGGCTGCTTATGCGCTACTGTGCGCCCGATCTCACTTCCTTAAAACCCTGCCATTGTTCATTCCTTCGATCGTGTTTGTGGTAGCTCACATGTTACTGATACACCCGCCGTCGAACGGCCCGTATCGAATGCATATAAATGGTGGGATGATCAAGACTTTTGCGAATTATTGGGCATGGGTTTTTGAACCCGTCAACATGACCACCTTCACTCATCTGCCGGCGAGCGTGGGAATTGTGGGCATGCTGGTCTTCAGCGTGGCTCTGCTGGGCTTCACCGTTTATGAAATATTCCGGCGGAATCTGGTTCCAGTATTCTTACTGTCCTGGTTTGTCATCGTGTTGCTTCCTGTTCTCCCTCTTCGCGACAACATTCAGGATCTTTATCTGGCTCTACCGGCCATCGGGATCGCCATGCTTAGCGCGTACGTGTTCGCTTGGGCATGGAGGAACTCTACGCCTTACAAGATTGCTGCAACGGCGTTGCTGGCGTTCTTCCTCCTAGAGTCTGTTCCTACCGCATATGGAGGCGCGGAATGGTATTACCGGCGAAGCCTCGGAGTGGAGGATTTGGTTCAGACTGTTGTTACCGAACATGCACTGAACCCCGGTAAGACCATCCTGTTGTCTGGAATCGATCCTCCGCAATTCGCGGCATCGGTCAGCCAACACGCCTTTTCTGCTTTCGGCGTACCAGATGTATTCCTTACGCCGGGTTCGGAGGCTGAAATCGCTCCCGGCAATCCCGGCGCCGTCGCCGGATTCGTGCTGCCACCCGACAGAACGCAAGATGTCTTGGCTCACGGCTCGGCGGTGGTCCTGGAATCGAAAGACGGCAGGTTGATAGATATTACGCGAAAGTATTCTCCGCCTGATTCGCCGCAGGCTGGTGGCAAAACTCGGCGGGTGGACGTCGGTGACCCTCGAAATCAGGACCAGCTGGGTTCTGGGTGGTACGCAATCGATCAGGGGTTCCGTTGGATGCCGAAGCGCGCTTCGGTGCGGTTCCCCGGACCAGTGACGCAAGGGCAAAAACTGATCGTGTCTGGCTATTGTCCAGCTGTTCAGGTGGCCAGCGGCCCGCTGCGGATGGTGTTGTCCGTGAGTGGCGTTTCTTTGCCGGCAGTCAAGATTAGCAAGGGCGACGCACCTTTTTCGTTTGAATTTGCTCTGCATGAAAATGGCCGCCCTGAGATCGAAGTGCAGGTGGACGTGGAGCGCACGTTTAGCACCGCGGCCGACCGTAGAAATCTTGGTCTGGCGTTTGGGGTGTTTGAAATCCGATAGGACGCAGGCACGCTAGTTGTACGGCCGCGGGCAGGACGACGATCGTGAATAACCGCCTTCCGAGTAAACGGCGCCCCTCGCATTCGTGGTCAGATCGCTGTCGCTCTGGATGCATACGTCTCTGTTGGCCCCTCCATTTTGGATCATTACGCCCCAAAATCGCGGCAACGTTGGATAGGGCGCTCCGGGACTCCTGTGTTGATCGTTATGGTGCGCGTTCAGCCCGATGATTGAGACCGACGAGACTGGGGCAAGACGGCCATTGCCTGCGATCTGCACGCCGTTAAGTCCGTTGTTGTACACCGTATTGTTTTCCAGTGTGATATCGTGCGCACCGTTCCCGATCCACATCCCGGAGATGGAATTGTTGAAGATTTTATTCGAGCCGACGTAAATGTACGATGCCTTGTCGTCGATCTCAATCCCGTAGCTATGCGCCGTTTCTCGGTTCTCCGATTCGGCCCATCCACCATCGATGGTGTTGTTGGTCACTTTAATGTTTGAGCTCCCTGCCAGATACATCTGGCCGCCTCCACAGTTAGGAACACAAATCGCAGAATGATACAACGTATTATTCGCAATGACGCTTGCCACCGCGGGATCCGAACCGTTGGGGACCCCGGTAATACTCATAGCGCCTCGATAGTGAGCGATATAGTTCGACTCTACGGTGAACTCGCTAGCGGTCGCACCCCAGGCCTTGATCGCGGTATCGATGCCCGGGGCGGGGTGGCTCGCTCCGTTGACAATCCGTTCGCCAAACCGGTTGTCACGCAGCAAGAAATGCGGCCCCCCGATGAATACACAATAATAGCTGGAATCGCTGAAGTGGTTATTGGCCACCGTGACGTGACTTCCTTCACCCGAAATGTCCTGGAAACCGTTCTGGGGCGCAATTGACTTATTGCCGTCAATTTGCAGGTTCCTTATGGTGACGTTCGACGCGAATTTATGAATCAGGATCAGCCTCTTCAGCGAAGGATCCATGCGCTTCAACGTGGGCGGGTCTTGGCCCTGCTCGGCCGCTCCCTCAATGGTAGTGTTAGAGCGCCGAATGGTTAGGGAACCGCCAGAGATTTCATAGGGCGTCGGGGAGCTGCGCAATGCACAGATTAGTTCGGGACCAGCAGGCCGGTCCACACAGGCCTGAAGGTCGGCAACACTATCCACCACCACTCTCTCTGGCTGCGCAGACAACGTGGATACCACGGCAATCAGCAAAAGAAGAAGCAGTCTTGACGCGCTGATGGACAGCATTTAGGCCCTCACTCCTCAATTGTAGCCAACCAGCCTTCCGCACTTTGCCTGTGCCAAAATAGAATCATCTCCTAGGCGAGTTTCATCGAATCTAGGATCAGGTGTGTTCATTGCGTCGCAACCTTTCCATTACCGTTCTTATCGCGCTACTGCTCAGCGCTTGCCGCTCGCGTGAGGTGAAATCCGCGGGCCCGCCCCCGCCTGTGCCGGTCACGGTGGCGGTGGCGACTGAAGAATCCGTACCCGAGGAGATCCGCGCCATCGGCGGCGTTGAGCCCTCCGCCACGGTGCAAATCAAATCCCAAATCGCGGGCGAATTGACCGCCGTGCACTTCACCGAAGGCGGCAACGTCCAAAAAGGCGATCTGCTGATCGAGATCGATTCCCGTCCCTACCAGGAAGCGCTACGCCAAGCCGAAGCCGCCACCGCCAAGGATCGCGCGCAACTGCAGCAGGCCGAAGCGAATCTGGGCAAAGACAATGCCCAGTTGAAGAATGCCGAGATCCTGGCCGCGCGCTATGATTCCCTGCGCAAAGAGGGTGTCACCTCGCGCGAACAAAGCGAGCAGATGCAAACCAACATGGACAGCCTCCGGCAGTCCGCTCGCGCCGACCAAGCGGCCATCGAAAGCAGCCGCGCCAGCGTAGACACGGACATTGCGGCGGTTGAAAGAGCCAAGCTCGATCTCAGTTATTGCCAGATCCGCTCGCCCATTTCCGGACGCGCGGGCAACCTGTTGGTGCACGCCGGCAACCTGGTGAAGGTCAGCGATGTGGCTCTGGTCGTTATTAATCAGATTGAGCCGATCTTCGTCAGTTTTGGCGTACCGGAACAGTACCTGGGCGATATCCGCAAGAACAATAGCGATCGCAAGCTTCCGGTCCAGGTTTCGCTCCAGGAAGATGCGCACAAGATCGCTAACGGGTTTCTCTCGGTAATCGACAACACCGTCGACAACACCACGGGAACTATTCGTCTGAAGGCGACTTTCGACAACCGGGAGCGCGTCCTATGGCCCGGGCAGTTGGTGAATGTCGGGCTGACTCTGGACACGTTGAAGAACGTCACAATAGTCCCGGCGGAAGCGGTGCAAGCAGGCCAGCAAGGACAGTTCGTCTACGTGGTCAAGGCGGATAAGGGCGTTGAAATTCGAATGGTTACGGTGGGGCGGACACTGGAGAAACGCATCGTCCTGGATAAGGGGGTTGCCGCTGGTGAGACGGTGGTCACTGACGGCCAGCTACTTTTGTATCCGGGTGCCCACGTGCTGCCCGTCGCCGCGGAGAAAGTTGAACCGGGAGCCAAGGGGATATGAATATCTCCCGCATCTTCATCGATCGGCCGATCATGACGGCGCTGGTGACCTTCGCCATTCTGCTGTTCGGAATCGTAGGTTATCGCGCTCTGCCGGTAGCCGCATTGCCAAGCGTGGATTATCCAACCATTCAGGTGGTGGCATCTCTGCCGGGCGCGAATCCCGAAACCATGGCGTCGTCGGTAGCCACTCCCCTCGAGCGCGAATTTTCCACCATCGCGGGCGTGGACAACATGAGCTCCACCAACTCGCAGGCCACCACGGTTATCACTGTCCAATTCGATCTCAGCCGGAACATTGACGCCGCTGCACAAGACATTCAAGCGGCCATGACCAAGGCCGGTGGACAGCTTCCTCCCAACATGCCGCGGCCGCCTTCCTATCAAAAAGTCAATCCTGCCGAGCAGCCGATCCTTTTCATGGCGCTGGGTTCCGACACGCTGCCGCTCTACACCGTGGACGAGTATGGGGAAACGCTGCTCGCCGAACGAATTTCAATGGTCAGTGGCGTTTCGCGCGTGCAAATATTCGGAACACAGAAGTATGCCGTCCGCGTTCAAGTGGATCCCGACGCCCTGGTTTCGCACGACATTGGGATCGATGAAGTGCAGCGGGCGATTGGACAGAGCAATGTGAATTTGCCGACGGGCAAACTATGGGGCGACAAGCAGGCATTCACCGTTCAATCCAGCGGCCAACTGATGAATGCCGCGGCGTATCGTCCGATGATCGTGGCCTATCGCAATGGAAACCCGGTGCGGTTGGAGCAGCTCGGGCGCGTGATCGACGGCGTGGAAAACGACAAAGCGGCAGCCTGGGCGAACGGGGAACGCTCCGTAATGTTGGGTGTGCAGCGCCAGCCCGGCGCCAACACCGTGCAAGTGGTGGACAATGTGCGGAAGCTGCTCCCCGTGTTTCAAAAGGAAATCCCGCCTTCGGTGCATCTCCACATCATGTTCGATGCGTCGGAATCCATCCGGAAATCGATCCGCGACGTGGAGTTTACGCTGATTTTGACCATTTGCCTGGTGGTAATGGTGATCTTCCTGTTCTTGCGCAACCTGTCAGCCACGGTGATTCCCGGCGTGGTGGTCCCGTTGTCGGTGGTGGGAACGTTCGCCGCCATGTATCTGCTCGGCTACAGCTTGAACAACTTGTCGCTGATGGCCTTAACGCTCTCGGTGGGATTTGTCGTGGATGACGCCATCGTCATGCTCGAAAATATCGTGCGCTACATGGAAATGGGACACTCTCGCATGGAAGCCGCAAAGCTGGCGTCGCGCGAGATCGGATTCACCATTGTGTCCATGACCATTTCGCTCGTTGCTGTGTTCATTCCGGTATTGTTCATGGGCGGAATCGTCGGCCGGTTATTGCACGAATTTTCGGTGACCATCACGGTGGCGATTTTAATTTCGGGATTCATCTCGCTGAGCTTGACTCCCATGCTAGGAAGCCGCTTTTTGCGCATCGATCACAAGGCGCGGCACGGCCTGTTGTACCGGGCACTCGAAAGTGGATTCGACGGGATGGCGCGCGTTTACGAGTACACTCTCAAGGCCGTGTTGCATCGTCAATTCGCCACTGTGGTGTTCGCGCTGGCATTGTTGGGCGGGACATTTTGGCTGTTCTTTACGATGCCCACTGGATTCATCCCCAGCCAGGACAGCGGGTTCGTTTTCGGAGCCACGCTCGCCAGCCAGGACATTTCGTTCGACTCTATGGTGAAGCATCAAACGGCCGCGATGAAGATCCTTCAGAAGGATCCGAACGCGCTGAATGTGGGCTCGTTCCTCGAAGTTGGCCAGTTCTTGCCGACGCCAAATTCGGGCGTGGTCTTCATGGCGTTGAAACCTCGTTCTGAGCGCGCTCTCTCGGTGGATCAGGTCTTGGAGGAGCTACGCGGAAAGCTGTTCAGCGTACCGGGAATGCTAGTATTCCTGCAGAACCCGCCGCCCATTACGATCAGCGGGCAGGTGACCAACAGCCTGTACCAAATGACTTTGCAGAGCGCGAATCTGCATGAGATCTACGATTGGGCGCCGCGCTTGGCGATGAAGATGCGAACGTTGCCGGGATTTTTGGATGTGAACAGCAACCTCCAGATATCGAGCCCTGAGGTCAATTTGGAAATCGATCGCGACCGCGCGCAGGCGTTGGGCGTATCGCCCGAACAGATCCAGGATGCGCTCTATTCGGCCTACAGCGCGCGGCAAGTGTCGACCATCTACACGCCGGCGAACCAATATTCAGTGATCGCTGAAGTGGAGCCGCAATTCCAGCGCAGTCCGGATGCGTTGTCCAAACTTTATGTTCGGTCTTCGCGAGGCCCGTTGGTGCCACTGAACACGTTGGTGCACCTCACACGCACGGTTGGCCCGCTAAGCGTGAATCACTTTGGGCAGCTTCCAGCAGTTACGCTGTCGTTCAACCTGAAACCCGGATATTCCCTGGGACAGGCCGCCGATCAAGTCAGCGACGCCGTGCGTGAACTGCGCATGCCGGCGACCATCAGTGCAAATTTCCAGGGTACGGTGAAGGAATTCCAGAAGTCGTTTCAGGGCATGTCGATTCTCCTGATTGTGGCGATCCTGGTGATTTATATCGTGCTGGGAATTCTGTACGAGAGCTTCATCCATCCGGTTACGATTCTTTCCGGGCTGCCGTCCGCGGTGTTCGGCGCGCTTCTGACGCTGCGGCTGTTCCACAAGGAACTGGATCTCTACGCGTTCGTCGGCTTGGTAATGCTGTTCGGCGTTGTCAAGAAAAACGCCATCATGATGATCGATTTTGCCCTGGAAGCCCAACGCGTGGAAGGCATGAATCCATTCGACGCCATCTTCCGTGGCGCCACGCTCCGCTTCCGCCCGATCATGATGACCACGGTGGCAGCGTTGTTCGGAACGCTCCCGATCGCGTTGGGAGTGGGCGAAGGCGCGGATGCCCGGCAACCCCTAGGTCTGGCGGTGGTCGGAGGCCTACTGGTTTCCCAGTTTCTGACGCTATACATAACGCCAGTGATTTATCTCTACATGGAGCGGTTCCAATCGCTTCTGCGGGGCCGCAAGGAAGTAACGCCGAGCGGTCAGCGGGAAGTGGTGCCGGTGTAGGCTATTTCTTCGCCCGCTTGCGTTTCCGTGGTTGGTCATCGCGCATCTCGGACAAATCGCCGTCCCACAAGCCGCTTCCGAGGAATTTCGAGAGCTCCGACACCTTCTTCACGCGCAGCGCCTCGGCCGCGCTTTCCAATTTGACCTCTCTCCGGCGCTCCTGAATCAGTTCCGCAGACAGTACGCGTTCTGGTGAGATGGATGCGAACATTCCTTGGGCCGCTACCAGTCGTTGGCGTCGAGTGGAGAGATACATGTCGCCATTCTTTTCAACCGTTAGCAGGATCGATTCGCCGGTCTTAAGTCCTAAAGTTCTCCGCAAAAGGGCCGGGAGCACCAATCGCCCTCGATCTCCCAAGCGTAAGAAGTAGTGCGTTTGTTGGCTAGATGGAACGCTGTGCGCCATGATTAGAATGTAGCGCTATTCGCTCTCAATGAAACAAAAGCTAACGCTAACTGCGGGCTGTCTGGTGTGTCTTGATGTCGCCCGCAGGAGTTTCATCGCGTTGGAAGGGACTGAGTTTGGAGGCGGTTCGCTGGCCAGCAACAAAGACTTGGGAATTTTCTTGTTTGTACTGGCGCTGATCCTTGTTCCTAAATACCTGCGAGCCGACACTGCGAGTGCTTTGGTGGCCGGTCTATGGTCACTCCCGCTCTACCTGTACCTTGTGTTCCCTCGACCTTTTCGTCAGATATGGGGTGGTAACTGGAAAGTCATGGAGCTACCGCGTGAGTCTTTCATTTGGGATGGATGGTGGGTTACTGGAATTGTCGCGATCGTTTTTGTGGCTTACATCTGCTGCCGCGCGCTCATTCGCAGTGAAACCCATCGTTGACCTATTCATACCGTAGCGCTTCCACCGGCGCAATGCGTGTCGCGCTTCTGGCCGGGTAGAGCGTCGCGATGAAGCTTATGAAAACTGCCGTGGCCGCTATCCAGATGCCGTCCTGCCAGCGCGCGTTGAACGGAACGTAAGCCAGAGAGTACACTTCGGCGTTCAGACGTAACCAATGGTAATGGTCCGCGAGGTACGACAACGAGTAGCCGAGCGCCAAGCCGATCAGCGTTCCTACTACGCCGATCAGCAGGCCCTCCAGCACGAAGATCTTTCGGATCTGCTGGCGTTTCGCGCCCATCGACATCAGTACAGCGATGTCGCGATTCTTTTCCACCACCATCATGATCAGCGTGATCAGAATATTGAGCGCGGCCACTAATTGGATCAGGCCAATCGTCAGCGCCGTCACCACTTTCTCAGTATTCAGAGCACTCAGGATTTGCTGGAATTGCTCCATCCAGGTTTTCGCTGCGATCTTCTTGCCGGCGATCTTTTCGGCCGCCTCGGCCACCTGCGGCGCTTGATAAATATCGTCCAGGCGGAGTTCGATGGTGTTAACGATATTCCCCTCGTTCAGGATCTCCTCGGCTGAACTGAGGGCGGTAAAGGCCCAAAAGGAGTCCACCACATCGACACCGGATTCGAAGATCCCTACTACGCGCAACTTGTACGAGATCAGGCTCAAATGCATGCCCAGCGGGGTTTCGACCCATTGGGGACCGACTACCGTGACCACGCTGTGCAGAAGCATTCCGGTCTTCTGCGCCAAGCTCGAGCCTAGGATGATGCCGGGCAGCCCTGTGGTGTTCTTCAGTTCGTCAAATGACCCCTCCTTGAGATGGCGCAGAATATCTGGCGGAGCTTCCAAAGGAATGCCTTTCAGTTGCGCGCCTTCTATTTGTCCCACGCCAGGTGGACCGGACATCACAACTTTGCCGTAAAGCACAGGCGACACGCTCACCACATGGGAAATCCGTTGCAACTGCGGATCCAGCTCGGCCCAATTCGAGATTCCATGGGATGAATCTTTTTCGAGCAGCATTACGTGGGCCGTGGCGCCGAGCAAGCTACGCTGCAGTGTGCTGCGGAACCCATTATTGATTGCGATGCCGATCACCAACGCCATCACGCCCGCGGCCACGCCAATAATGGAAATTACCGTGATCACAGAAATCACGGTTTGCTTGCGCTTGGCGCGCAAGTAACGCATTGCTACGAAGAGTTCAAAGGTATTAGAGGTCTGACTCATCGTCGGCGGCGTGCACCACGGGGCGCAGAAGCGGGAACAGAATCACGTCGCGAATGGAGCGGGTGTTGGTCAGGATCATAGTCAGCCGGTCGATCCCGATGCCTTCCCCGCCCGTGGGCGGCATTCCGTAGGAGAGCGCGCGAACGTAGTCTTCATCCATCTGGTGCGCCTCTTCATCACCCTTTTCGCGCAGGGAGAGCTGCATGTCAAAACGGCGGCGCTGTTCGGTTGGGTCGTTCAGTTCGGTGAAGGCGTTCGCGATTTCCATGCCTGCCACATAGATCTCGAAGCGCTCGACAAAATCAGGATCATCCGGCTTGTTTTTGGATAGGGGCGAAACTTCGATCGGGTAATCGAAAACAATGGTCGGTTGAATGAGCGTGGATTCAATGTAGCGTTCGAATGCATCCACCAGCGCCTGGCCCTTCAGACTCGGGTCGCTCACCGCCTCGCGCATGCTGACGCGGCGCAAATTGCCGAAATCGATCTTCTCGCCCTGATATTCCACAACTGCGGAGCCAGTAGCATCGATAGCCGCCTGCCGCAGCAGCTCTTCGGAAAGATCCATCATGCCGAGGTAGTCGGTGTAGGCCTGATAGAACTCGAGCATCGTGAATTCGGGATTGTGCCGCGTTGAGATTCCCTCATTACGAAAGTTGCGGTTGATCTCGTAGACGCGCTCCAAGCCGCCCACCACCAGGCGCTTCAGGTACAGCTCGGGCGCGATCCGCATGTAGAGATCGATGTCGAGGGTGTTGTGATGCGTCCGGAACGGCCGCGCCGCCGCGCCGCCATAAACCGGCTGCAACATCGGCGTTTCCACTTCGAGGTACCCGTGCGCCTCCAATTGGCGCCGCATGGAAGCCACGATTTTCGCGCGCGTAACGAATACATTCCGGACTTCGGGGTTCGCGATCAGATCCAGATAGCGCTGGCGATAGCGAATCTCGACGTCTTCCAGGCCATGCCATTTTTCCGGCATCGAAAACAGCGTCTTCGCGAGAAAATATAAACGCTCGGCGTGTACGCTGAGCTCGCCGGTTCTAGTGCGGAAAAGATAGCCCTCGACGCCGATGATGTCGCCCAGATCCAGCTTCTCGTAAAGAGCGAAATCCTTCTCACCGACGGCGTCCTTGCGAATATAAATCTGCAGCCGCTCGCCATTCTGCAAAAGATGCGCGAACCCGGCCTTGCCCATGCGTCGAATCGTGGAAATGCGGCCCGCCACCTTCACGGACACGCGTTGCTCCAGCTCGGCCGCGGTCTTGGCGCTGTACTCCGCCAAAATCTGCGGAATGGTGTGCGTGAAATCGAAGCGGTGGCCGTACGGCTGAAAGCCCAGCGCCTCAATCTCCGCGATGCGGCTGATGCGCTGTTGGTACAACTCGTCTTCAAGGGACAAGGTTCGGCTCCTGGGACATCGTAATTTCAGGGTACAACGGGAGCACCGCCTATACTAACGCCGGACGATGACCTCTCTCAGATGATCCCGCGTCAGGAAGAACTTGACCGAATTGTATTTCTGAAACAATTTCTCAAGGCTGCGATTGTTGAAATACTGGGCGGGTTTGCGCTCCCCGCGCGGAGTCAACGAAAGCGTCTTCGATTCCACGATGCGGTAGTTGTAAAGAGGCACCAAGTTGGCCTTCTCTTCGGCATGGAAGAAAGCCAAGAGCGCGGATTGCGGACGCAGCACGTGGAACAGCCGGTCGACGGTCTCCTGCAACAAAGGTGGCGCCAGGAATTGCAGAGTATCCCAGACCAGCGCGCCATCGAAACTGCGCTCGGAGAAATCCAGGCTCTCGCGCAGGAAATAATCCGCGCGGCGAGGATCGGCCTGGTTAGCTACAAAATCCCCTTCGCCACCGAACGCTTCATCCAAAGTGTGCAGGATATCGTTCGAGAAGATACGATGCCCCAGCGTGGTGATGAAGCTGACATTGGCTTGGCTTGCGCCCGCAAAATCGAGGATTGATAAGTTGCTCTGATCCTGAATGGAACTGAAAAATTGATCCAGGCCATTGCTCGCGCGGGTGTGCGCCTGCGTGGAGGAGGCTACGCTCCGTTCCGGCGAATATAGGGAGGGCGAACTGGTTTGTGTTCCCCGCCGGTCTCTTAGCAAAGAATCACCTTTTCCGACCGCGCCAGGCTGGTCAGCGTTTCATTTCGCCGGATAACGCCGACGAGGGAGCCGATGCGGCTGCTGCGTTCGCCGTGGGAGCGGGCGTGGCAGCCACCGGTTTCGGCGTTGGCACAGCGGCGGGTTTGCTGATCTCGGGCCGAGCGATATCGATGCTGCCCTTGAAATACGCGCCGTCTTCAATTACGATCCGCGCGGTTTTGATATCGCCTACCAGTTTGGCATCCTTGCGGATGTCAATTTTGTCGGATGCTTCCACGTTTCCGTGAATGGTTCCCAGAACAACGATTTCGCGCGCTTTTACTCCGGCTTGCAGCTTGCCGTGGGGACCCACCGTCAGTCGGTGTTCCTGTAGTTCCACGGATCCGTCAATCTCGCCGTCGATGGTCAAATCCTCGCGGCTGAAAATCTGGCCCTTGATCATCACCGACTTCCCAATTACGGCCGGCCCTCTCATTTCGGGAGAATAATGGCTGCTGGCTGGGGCGGTGGACATGGGTGTGTTCTCCTTGGACTGGCTGGCCGAAGCCGCGGGCGTGCTGGACGACTTGGGCGGGTACTCTTCTTCTTTCCTCTTATTCCACATGATGATTCCCTTTCATAAGGATGAGACTATGTTACTACTGTTCTGCCAGGTTTTGCGCGGCTTGGGGCGGGACCCCTGCCCCGGGCCTCAGGCGCCAGCAAATGCTAGGGTATCTGGATGCGGGCCGGGACCTCACTCGAAGCCATTTATAGCCAACGAACGTCGGGACACTGGCTCCATCGCCTTCGTCGCCTCCTAGAGCCACCGGTTCCGTTCGTCATGAATCCGGACGAGCCTAAGGATTTTCCGCTGGGCCGCTGGAATCTCTGTATCGGCGGGGCCGGCCGGGTGATGGATGGCTATGTCAACCTCGATCTGTTTGCGATGCCGGGAGTGGATGTGGCCGCGGACGCCGCCCAGCTTCCATTCCGGCCGGGAATTTTTCAGCGCGTGGAATGCGACGCGGTTTTGGAACACGTTCGCGATCCCGCACAAGTGATGTGCGAAATCCGCCGAGTGCTGGCGCCGGGCGGCTACGTGCATCTGGTGACTCCCTTCTGTCATCCATTTCACGAGTATCCAAAAGACTTTCGAAGATTCACACTGGATGGCCTTAAGCAGCTCGCCGGCGGAATGGAGATTGTAGCCGAGGGTTGGCGCACCGGCCCCACCGCTACCCTACTTATGATCGTGATCGAATACGGGAAACTGTTGTTTCCCTTTCGGGCCTGGCGAGCGGTGGCGCATTTGATCCTGGGATGGCTGCTGTTTCCGCTGCGCTACCTGGATCTGCTGTTGTTTCGATCCGCCAATGCCAGGCGGATCGGTAACCATTGTTATGTTTGGCTGCGGAAGCCGGGGGACGAGGGGCTGGTGGCTGGGGATTGCGAAGCCTTCTTTACCAGGTAGCGGTAGCTTTCCCATTCCGGGCCGGCCGATTCGTCGGCTGCGATATCCAGGACTTCACCGCCGTATTCCCCCAACAATTGGACCACTTCTTGTTTCCGGATTCCACGCATCACCACGCGGGGCGTGATGGGATGCAGCAGGGGAAGGAACAACTCATGCGCCAGGGAACGGACGCGGGCGAAACTCCCGGTGCGGCGGCCGGGAAGTTGAAACAGCAGCAGGCCGTCCGGGCTAAGCACTCTGAGAAACTCCGCGATATATTGTTTCGCGAAGCGCGCCGGCATGTGCTGCAGCGTGATGCTGGAATAGATAAAGTTGAATTGGCCTCCGGCAAAGAGGCGCAGATCGCCGGTTTCGTTTACTATGTACTCCGAGCGCCCAGCGGAATGTTGCCCGGCGGAATTTTGATAGCTGCAGGCGTGCTGGATCATGGCCGGCGAGATATCCACTCCGCACACACGGTCGAAGTGCGCAGCCAGCGCCTCGGTAAGCCGTCCGACACCGCATCCGAAGTCGAGCGCTGTCTTTTTCTGAAGCAGGGGCCGAAAAGATTCGGCATAGCGGAGCATTGCTTCGATTTCGAAGACACCACTCTGGAAGAATTTCTCGACGTCCCAAGGGACATTCTTCTTTTCTTCGGACCGCGCCAGAATAGCGCGCAAAGGGTCCTGAGTGGCAAGCGAATCCCAATGCTTCTGCAACGAACGAAGGTTCAACCTCAATTATCAACCAACCGGCGAACCGAATAACCGAAGAACTAAAGAACCGAAGAACCGCGCGGTCGGGCCGCGCGATGCGGCCGGGCCGCGCGATGAGATAATGAACTGAGATGTCCAAATCACGGGAGTTGGAACAGCGCCTCGAGCGCACCGACCAACAGCTGCGGTTGTTGCAAAAAATCAGCCGCTGCATGGTGCGGGACATGAAACTGCAGGATGCTCTGGATGTTGTAGTGGGGCTGGTGGTGGAGTTCATGGAATGCGACTCCTGCCTGCTCTATTTGCTGGATGACAAAGAACTGGTCTTGCGCGCATCCAACCGGCCGCATCCTGAGGCGGTGGGCCGCGTCAAGCTGGCGCTTTCCGAAGGATTGACAGGTTGGGTAGCTCGCGAGAAGCGCTTGCTCGCCATCTCGCGGGAGGCTTACCATGATACGCGCTTCAAATTCTTCAGCGACCTTCCCGAAGATACGTACGAAGCTTTTCTTTCGGCGCCGATCATCTCGCGCCGCGGCGTGGAAGGCGTAATCAATGTGCAGCACCGCGATCCACATCCTCATTCGGGAATGGAAATGGAGCTTCTCACCACCGTAGGAGAACAGATCGGGTGTTTACTGATTCTCTCGAGAGCGGAACCGAAGGCGGCAGATGGCGATCTGGTGCTGTCATCGGGCTCGGACCGTGCCAAAGGAAACTAACCGGGCAAGACAGAGTCTTGTCCTACTGCTGGCGCTTCCAGGGCTCCTCGCGGCCGCCGAACGCTGGAAAATTCAATACTTCTATGACAAGGCGGATTCCGGGCTCACCATCCAGGACCTCAAGTGTCCTTCAACCAGCCATTGTGTCGGGATCGGATCCATTGAAGACCGCAAGGGGCGTGCCAAGGGTACGCTGATCTCCACGAGCGACGGCGGCCAGCATTGGAGTCTCGCGGATATCAGTGACGAACCCATCTCGCTGTTCTTTCTGAACGACTCCCTGGGTTGGATGGCCACGACTCGTGGAGTGTTGGCCACCAATGACGGCGGACAAACTTGGAAAAAGGTGGAAGGTCTAAAGAAAGGCATTTTGGAAGTTTATTTCGTGAGTCCATTGCATGGATACGCGATCGGCTTCCCGAAAGCCGTTTTCGAAACCGCCAATGGCGGCAAGAAATGGACTAAATTGGCGGCTGCTGATAAACCCCAGACCGGTCTCGAGGAAGTGGTATACGAATGCATCTCGTTTCACGGTCAAAATGGCATCATTGCCGGCAATGCCACGCCGCTGGGAGCGGATGAGAATCCCGCGTGGCTAAATCCGAAGGATGTGCGGCTGCATCGGGAGCGGAAATCCACTCTGGTGACTCTCCAGACCAAGGATGGCGGCGCATCCTGGGAACCCTTCACCGCTTCAGCATATGGCGAGATCAGCCAACTGATGATAGCGAAGGACGGGCTTGTCACAGCGCTTTTCGAATATCACAATTACTATGCGCTGCCTTCCAGAGTTTACAAGGGAAAGTTCGGAACCGGCATGGACGTTATTTTTTCAGAACGCGATCGCGCGGTGACCGACGTTGCATTACTTGCCGACGGCGGGGCTCTGATAGCAGCCGTGGAACCGCCGGGTTCCTCCAATCAGGTGCCGATACCAGGAAAGCTAAAGATGCTCCGCAGCGGGAACTTGAAGGTGTGGGAAGAGATGGATGTGGACTATAAGGCGGTGGCGCAGCGCGCGATTCTAGCCGCGCCGGATGCGGATCATGCGTGGGTGGCCACGGATACGGGTATGATTTTGACGCTGGATAAATCGGGAAAATAGAGCCGTTTCTGGTTTCTCGTTTCTGGTTTCTGGTTCATCCTGAAACAACCTTGACCGCTGCTGTTTTATCCACATTTTGTGCACAGCTTGAAACTCGTAAGTCGCTGAATCTGCACAAAATAAAAGCTTTGGAAAACAGATTGTAACCGGCATTTCATCGTTGACTCACGAAGCGTTTCAGGGCAACATAGACATGGTTCCAAGAGGTTCAGAGAGCAGTAAGCCTGGTAGACGGTAGCGAACCTGAAACGATGATCCGTAAGCGGATAGTTGACAAAATTGATTAACGCTTGCGGGGAGCGAAGGGAAAACGGGCCGGAGACAAAGGCAAGTTTCTCAGATCCAGCCGCTGACTGAGCGCTACGATCCGGAAGGATGAAAGTCCTGAAGGGGAGCGGAAGTTGGACGGAAGTTTGAGAGCTTTGGGCTTGGAAGACGGCAACGGGCTTTGAGCGATGAGCATACCCCGGGCTGTGTAAAAAACGCAACCGAGGATGGGAGTTTAAGGCCGAACGGGCTGGAAGAAAAGTTCAGAGTTGCGTCGAAGAGATAGGGCAGGAGCGTTGACCTCGCTACGGTGGCTCTCGAAAGGGAGCAGTCGGTGCGGGCGAGCTAAAGTCTGTTTCGAGACGCGGACTTCTAGCAGGTAGAAAAGGCAGACGGGTTGTGGAGCACTGATCCGAGGCCGTGCAAAAGCGGCAGCGGGGAGCGAAGGGACAGCGTCTCAACTACACTGCATGCTAAGTTCTGACTGTGCATGCCAGTCGGAGAACGGGCTGCTTGATGGGTCACTTGGAACCATTTTTCTTGGTCAAGGGGGGCAGTAACTGTGCCCTGGCCACCGCTCCCTCCCGGGTAGCGAAGGTGCCAGTGACTGCCCACGTCTAATCCCACCTTCACGTCTGATCCCACTTTAAGGTTGTCTTACTGGTCCCCTTGCTAACGCGCGGGGCTATAATTTCACGATTCGAACGTGGCCCCGCGCGGATTAGCAGCCCCGCGCGTGAGCAAGGGGACAAATGGATCTTTACACCGTGATCTTGTCGAGAGTCGCGGCGGCATTGCGCTTCACATAGGCATCCCGGTATTCCGCGAACGCTTTGGCCAGCTGATCCACGACATCCAGACCGTTGCTTCTCACGGTCAATCCCTCTATGTAGGAAACGGGCATGAGGTCACGCGTGGTAGAGGTGATGAAGACTTGGTCCGCGCGTTCCAGATCTTGCGGGAGCAAGGTCTTCTCCATTACGGAAATGCCCGCAACGCGGATCTCGTCCAGCAACAGCTCGCGCGAGACTCCTGGTAGGCATCCAGATGCTAGCGGTGGCGTGGCCACTTCCCTCCCCGTGGCGGCGAAAATATTTGCGGAGGTACATTCGCTCACCTCGCCGCGTTCGTTGAGCAGCACTACTTCGTCGAATCCACGCTGGTGGGCCTCTTCATACCAGGTCAGATTTTGCGCCCAGGATAAGATCTTCGCTCCGGCGAATTCGTTCGCAGCATGGCGGCCGTTCGCCTTGATCGCGAGGCGCGCGCTTTCGCCCCACGGATTGATGTCGCTGGTGAATGCAATTACGTCGAAGTCGCGCGTTTGGTCCGGCCCCTCGAACAGCCCGCCGTGATTACGCACCACGTCCACGCGTAGAGTTGCGTTGCGGGCCCGGTTGGCTTCCACCAGCCGAAGCAGGTGAGATTTTAGCTGGTCCGCATCGGTGGGAAAAGGAACGTGCATGCGAAGCGCGTCCTGATGCATGCGCTGCCAATGCCGCTCGAAAGCGAAGAGCACTCCTTCCGCAACGCGGATGGTGCTGAACACGCCCCAACCGGCTAGTAGACCGACCTGTCCGGCGGAGAGGGTTTTCTGGTGGGCGTCCACGATGTCGCCGTTGTGCAGGACGAAGCGATGCATGTTTTGATATTAGCCGATGCGGACGCGTAACCGAGCCGCGATGGGAACGGAGCGTGCAGAGCGCGCGCACGCTGTTCACTCGTGGTAGCGCTTCCTTCCGGTCACCGCTCGGAATCGGAGCTCCAAATCCTGTAAAATAGTCTTTCACTCCACAAGCGCGCTTCATTCATTCACGATGAAGTGAGCGCTTAGGAACAGAGGCGAGATATGGCAGTTACACAAGCGGGACTCGAGGGAATTGTTGCCGCAGAGTCCGAAATTTGTTTCATCGACGGAGATCGCGGAATCCTTAGCTACCGTGGCTTCAATATACACACGCTGGCGGATAACGCCACCTTCGAGGAGGTCATTTACCTGCTTTGGCACGGCAGCTTGGCCAAGCAGTCCGAGCTGGATGCATTGAAAGCCGACTTGGTTCGTTACCGGCCTATCCCTGCGGAAGTGGTCAGCTTCCTGGGCACAGTAACCAAGATGCCTCCCATGGACGTGCTGCGCACCGCTGTCTCCATGTTGGGTTTGTACGATCCACTGGCACGCGATAATTCCATCCAAGCGAGCGAAGAGAAGGCTGCGCGGTTGATGGCGCAGACCGCGACCATCGTCACCACCTTTGACCGGCTGCGGAATGGCAAGCCAGTGGTGGAAGGCGATCCCACACTGGGATTCGCCGCCAATTTCCTCTACACTCTCACCGGCAATAAACCCGACGAGGTGATGGAGCACGTTTTCGACATCGCCTTGATCCTGCATGCCGATCACGAATTGAATGCTTCCACCTTCGCCGCCCGCGTAACCGCCGCCACTTTATCCGATATTCACTCAGCGGTGACGTCTGCCATTGGAGCCTTGAAGGGCCCCCTGCACGGTGGTGCGAACGAAGACGTGATCCGCATGCTATTGGCGGCTGGAGAAAAGGCGCTCGACCATGTGAAGGGAATGCTGGTGGACAAGAAGAAGGTGCCAGGCTTCGGGCACCGCGTTTACCATACCGAAGATCCGCGCGCCACACATCTGCGGGCAATGTCGGAAGAACTCGGCCGGAGAACAGGCCATTTGGGTCTATATCTGACCTCCAAGAACATCGAAGAGACCATCAAGGAGCAGAAGGGCTTAAACGCAAACGTGGACTTCTACTCCGCATCCACGTACTACTCGCTCGGGATTCCGATCGATTTGTTCACGCCCATCTTCGCGGTCAGCCGCATGTCCGGATGGACGGCGCACATCCTGGAACAGTACCGCAACAACCGGTTGATCCGGCCGCGCGCCGACTACACGGGCAAGCCGGTGGGACAGGCTTGGGTGCCGATCTCGGAGCGGTAAAACCCCGTTTCTCGTTTCTCGTTTCTCGTTAGGTCCTTTCGGGCAAACCAGAAACCAGAAACCAGAAACCAGAAACGTTTATGCATGATTTGTCCCATTTTCGAGCTAATCTCGATTCCATAGCCGAGCGTCTGGCTACGCGCGGATTTCAGCTTGACGTAGCTCAGTTCCGAGCGCTCGATACCGAGCGGCGTGCCGCTATTACCGAGTCCGAGCAGCTAAAGGCGCAGAAGAATGCTGAGAGTGCCGAAATCGCCAAGCTCCGTAAGCAGGGGCTGGATGCCGAAGATCGCCAGCAGAAGGTGCGATCCATGAGCGAACGCATCTCGGCTTTGGACTACAAGGTGAAAGAGCTGGATGAAGCGTTTCGGACCATGCTGGCGGGTATCCCGAATATTCCGCATGAATCCGTGCCGGTGGGTAAGACCGAGGAAGATAACGTCGAAGTGCGGCGCTGGGGCCAGCCGCGCCAGTTCGATTTCGAACCAAAAGCCCATTGGGATCTGGGTCCCGAGTTGCGCATCCTGGATTTGGAACGGGCCGCCAAGATCACTGGCGCGCGATTCGCGGTGTATTGGGGCGCGGGCGCTAAATTGGAACGTGCTCTGATGAACTTCATGTTGGACGTCCACACGCGCGAACACGGCTACACAGAGGTGTTCCCGCCCTGCATGATCAACTCAGCCAGCCTGTACGGAACCGGTCAACTTCCCAAATTCAAGGCTGACCTCTTCAAGGTTGAGGATCATGACCTGTGGCTGTCCCCAACCGCTGAAGTGCCCGTCACGAATCTGTTTCGCGACGAGACCCTGGACGCCAGTTGGCTGCCCATTTCCTTGTGTGCCTACACGCCCTGTTTCCGCAGTGAGGCTGGGTCATATGGTCGCGATGTCCGCGGCATCATTCGGGTCCACCAGTTCCACAAAGTGGAGATGGTCAAGTTTGCGCTGCCGGAACAAAGCTATGCCGAGCTCGAAAAGATGACGGCCAACGCCGAAGATATCTTGAAGCGGCTGGGACTGCCTTTTCGGACCGTCGTGCTCTCTACCGGTGACACTGGCGCTTCGGCCGCCAAGACCTACGATGTCGAAGTCTGGCTCCCCGGCCAGAACGCATACAAAGAGATCTCCTCGTGCTCAAACTGCGAGGCTTATCAGGCGCGACGCGCCTCCATTCGAGTGAAACCCGGCAAGGGTAAGGCCGAATATGTCCATACCCTGAATGGTAGCGGCCTGCCGATTGGACGTACCTGGGTAGCGATCGTGGAAAACTACCAACAGGCCGATGGCACTATTCTGGTCCCGGAAGCCCTTCGGCCATATCTCGGTGCGGATCTCATTAAACCCGAGTCACAACCGTTCCACTGAAATTTAGCGCCCGCAAAGCTCTCCAAACGAAAAACTTCCATCGCTTCGCCGCTCCGGCGGCGGCTGTCGCTGGGAACTCGTAGGCTAACCTGAAGCCGAATTCGGTCCTGAAGTTGTTTATTTGGAGGCAGCATGTTCAGTTTCAGACGGTGGCTATTCTGCGTAGCCCTGGCGATGGGTTCGCGAATGGCGGCCCAGCCCGCCCTCACCACAATTCAAGACATCCTGTACACGGCGGACGGAAATCGTTTCAACGGCCTTGTGACCATCACGTGGCAGAGCTTTGAGGCGGGCGACGGGTCGAACATCGCGGCGCAGGTGTCTCAGCTCTCCATCAGTAACGGCAACCTGTACGTGCAACTGGTTCCGACTACTACCGCCACCACGCCGGCCACCTATGCGGTGCAATACAACAGCAGCGGCCATACGCAGTTCAACGAAGTCTGGGTGGTGTTTCCAAGCGCCACGCCGTTGCGGGTCAGAGACGTACGGCTAAGCCCCGGCGCCGTGAGCACCGTGGGTCTGGCGGCGCAAACAACGCCGAGCGTCCAAATCAGCGACGTAGCGGGACTGCAAGCAGCGCTGAATCTCCGGCCCGTCGAGGGTACGGGATTCACCGTTTCACGAACAGCGGTGATCAACATTTCTGGGGGAGTGGATGGCGCCGCTGGAAACCTGACGGACTGCATGCATGTGGATGGAACCTCCGGCGCTTGTGGAACCGGCGGAGGAGGCAGCACCGTCTTTGTGGATGCTGAGACTCCCGGCGGCACCCTGGATGGCGTCAACACGGCCTTTACCCTTGCAAACATACCGAATCCGTCCACCAGCCTGGCGCTTTATCGAAACGGGTTGCGACAGAGCCTGACCGTTGACTACACGTTTGCGAGCAACACCGTCACTTTCCAGGCCGGCTCCGTGCCACGCCCTACTGACATTCTGCTTGCGGATTACCGGCTGAATGTCCTGCCCGGAGTTGGTTTTATCGACGCCGAAACACCCGCGGGCACCATTAACGGCGTCAACGGTTCCTTCACGCTAGCGCAGGCGCCAAGTCCCGCCTCGAGCTTGGATTTATATCGCAACGGCATCCGGCTGGAATCTGGTGTAGATTACACGCTGAGCGGCAACGCAATCGCGTTCGGATCAGTGGTCCCGCAAATCGGGGATCTGCTGCTCTGCTCTTACAGGATCGCGCAGTAAAGCGGGGAGTACTAATTGGCTAAGAGTGTTTGCCCCTCGACCTACGGTTATTTCTCGGTTGCCATACCCGTGCAACGGCTTCAATATTGAATGTAGGAAGGCTACGAACATGCGTTCTTTATTGAGCAAATTATGGCGGGAGGAAGATGGCCAGGACATGATCGAATACGCGCTGATGGCCGCAACGCTGGCAGTGGTGGTAGCAGGAATTTTCCCTCAAAGCCTGATGCCTTCCGTAAGCACGATTTTTTCAAAGATCAGCAGCAGTATCGCCATCAGCTAGGAGCTTCGAGACCTACTCCAGATACTTCTGCAAATCCGGATGCAGCTGCGCCTGAATCCCAGGATCATTCAGGTTCCCGCGATCGATCAGCCTCGGCGCCAGGTCCGTGATTCGCGTCACTGGCTGGCCTTGCAAATGTCTCACGGCCGTCTGCACAGCTCGATATCCCATTTGAAACGGGTCCTGAATCACCAGCGAATCCACTAGCCCGGTCTGCAGATCGTCCAGCAGCGTCGGGCTCCAGTCGAATCCCACCAATTTCACTTTCCCCGGCCGGTTGCGTAAAGCTTGAGCGGCGCCGATAGTCGTAGACTCATTCGATGCAAAGATTCCATTCAGATCCGGGTGCGCGGTCAGCATGTTCTCGGTAACCAGCAGGGATTGTGAAACCAGTGCCATGCCATAGCGTTTGTCCAGAATCTGAATGGCGGGGAACTTCTGGTGGATGACATCTTCAAATCCCTTCTCGCGGGCTTCCGTCGAACCGGCGCCTGGCTTGACAGCCACTATCACGACCGAGCCTTTGCCATCCAGAACCTTCCCCATCCGTTCGGCGGCGATCTGACCGGCAAGGTAATTGTCGGTAGCCACCTGCGCGATGAAGCGGTCGGTATCAATGCCCGAATCGAAGATGACAACTGGAACCTTGCGATCCGCGGCGCGATTGACCACGCTCACCAGCGCCTCGCGGTCGATCGGCGCCAGCGCGATGGCATCCACCCGGCGGCTCAGCATGGCGTCGACCTTCTGAAGCTGCACTCCGTAGTCGGTTTCGGTCGCAGGCCCGTCCCAGACTACATCGACGTTATTTTCGCGCGCGGCCTTCACCGCGCCGGCATGCACGGACTGCCAGAAAAGATCGGAGTTCCCCTTCGGGATGACAGCGATAACTTTTCTATGGTCCCGGTTACAGCCGGCGCCGAGAAGCGCAAGCAGACCTACGGCGACGAGGCGCGTTCTCACTCCTGGGATCCTATTTCTTCACGTATCCCTGGACGAAAATCGCTTTGTATCCGTTGACAGATGCTTCTGTGCCCGAGACTTCGATGATCTTCGCGAAGTTGTCGATGGCTGCTTGGCGGAACGTCGTCTGTCCATCGCGCCGTGGATCGTGTTCTTCCTCCATCAGCATGAAGACCTCGCCGCTCTTGGTGAGGAGTCCGATGGGCTGGCTGTTCTGAAGGCACTTGGTACCGCAAGCTTTGTGTTTTTCGCCATGCTTGCCGAGCTGGAGGTAGCAAGACAGATCGATAATCTCGCCCACTTCGGTGACAATTTTACCCGGCTGCGGTTTCTTGTCCACTCCCGCAGCTATCGTGGTAGCAGTCCAAGCCTCGGCCGGTTTTTCTCCCAGCGTTCCGGCGGGTTTGTCATAAGAGCCTGCGTCGGCAGCCACCGTCATTTCTGGATGCAGGATCGCGGCGTTGAGGCCGGATGCAATCGTAAGCGCAGCCACCGCGCACAAAATCATCTTCGTCAACTTCAACATATTTCCTCCCTTTTGTTCTTAAAGTCTATCAGCCGCGCACACTGGCCGCGGGAATTTTCCGCAGCAAATCTTCCATCTCGGCGCGGCTCTCGCTTCCGATAGTGAAACAATCCACGCAATCCAGCGATAAAGCGAATTGCAAGCTCTCATCCACGCGGTTGCGCAACGCTCCGGCCCCGAGAATTTTCATCCCGATGACGCCTTTGCCGGCGGCTTTCATTTGCTTCAGAACCGAAATTACCGTAGTAGGATCGGCATCCATTTGCGCCTGCGCCGGATTGATGCGCGCCAGGTCCACTTCCACCCACGGATGCCGCGCGGCCGCCTTTAGAGCGCCGAGCGTATGGCAGGAAGTGCCATGTGTGCGTACAATTCCTTTTTCCTGCGCCTCGGAAATCACGGCTATGGCGCCCTTCTTGCGATCTGGCCAGTCGTCATCCATCATGCAGTGCAGCAGCAGAATGTCGATGTAGTCGGTACCCAGCTCTCGGCGGAAGCGGTCCAGGTCGGCGCGCATTTCCTTTTCAGTAGAGGCGTGCGTTTTACTTAAGATAGTGACCCGCTCGCGCTTCACCCGCTTCAAGGCTTCCTTCACGTGCGGGTGCGTGCCGTATTGATCGGCCGAATCCCAAAACGTGACGCCCTGATCATAGGCGGCGTCGAAGAGGTTCGCAAGGCCGGCCATCCCAAGTTTGCGGGTTTGGTTGGAACTTCCACCCACGCCGTCGGTGCCGGTGCCCATGGCCAGACGGCTCAACTCTACTCCCCGTGGCCCCAGCTTCACACGGTCGGTAGCGTACTTCTTGGTTCCATTTGCGAAGAGGTGATGGGGAAACGAGTGCAGCGCGATGGTGCCGGCGGCTGCATTACGAAGGAAGTTGCGCCGATTCATGTGTGCCTCCGTGCTAATGCAAAATTACCACATGCCGGGAGACGGTGGCTTGTTTCTGGTTTCTGGTTGCTGGTTTCTGGTTGCCAACAGGACACAATGGTAAGACGCTCATGTCGAGAATTCATCACTACCAAACCACTACCACCTGGACTGGCAATTTAGGAACTGGCACCAGCCAGTACAAGACTTACAGCCGCAATCATGAAATCACGGGGGCGAAAAAAGCTGCGGCAATTCAAGGCTCCTCCGATCCCCTCTTTCGCGGCGATCCGGCCCGCTACAATCCGGAGGATCTGTTGGTAGGCTCGCTCTCGGCGTGCCACATGCTTTGGGTGCTGCACCTGTGCGCGGCGGCCGGCATCGTTGTTACGGATTACTCTGACGAAGCCGCGGGTGAAATGGTGGAACATCCGGACGGATCCGGCGAATTTACCCTGGTGACACTACACCCCCGGATGACCATCACCGACGGTTCACGCCTGGAAGAAGCACGAGCGATTCACCAGAAGGCGCACGAATTCTGTTTCGTGGCGCGATCGGTGAACTTTCGGGTAGAGCATGAACCCACCGTGTCGGTGGCGGGTTTTCACCCAAATGTGGGTGCGTGAAACTGGTCACCTGCCTGGGCGGCCCAGCCATTCCAGCCATTCCAAATAATTGGTCCGAGTCACAATCCGGTCGCTGTGGTTTCGGAACGTGTCGTGCATTTGATTTTTGGATCGTTCCAAGCAAATGCGGACAGCCACTCGATAAGCTAACGAGCGGCCTGCTACCGCCTGTCATCACTTGAAGCAGAACTAAAGGAGTATTTTCATGCCAGAAATCAGAGTGACGAAGGAGAATGGCGTTCTGACTCACCGGCCGGAAGCGTATTTCCCCACCCTTCCGTTCGGCCTGTTTGGCGCCAATCCGTTTGGACTGATGAAGCGGTTTACCGAGGAGATGGATACTAGTTTTGCCAACCTGGTGAATCCGCCTGAATTCGAAGTGTGGGCGCCGCCCCTCGAGGTAAAACACAAGGACGGCAATTTCATCGTCACCGCCGAACTTCCCGGAATTCCCAAAGAGGAAGTGAAGGTAGAAGTGATTGATGAAGCATTGGTGATTGAAGGCGAGAAGAAGCTGGTGAAGGAGAAAAAGGAGGAGGGCTTCTTTCGGACCGAGCGCAGCTACGGCAAGTTCTATCGCTCCATCCCGCTGCCCAAGGGAGCGAAGGCGGACCAGATTAAGGCCGAGCTGAACAACGGGATTCTGGAAGTAGTGATTCCCGTACCAGAAGTGAAACCGGCTCTTCGTAACATTCCGATCCAAGCGGCGAAGTAGCTTGAGACATGCCGCTTGTGATGTCAGGGGGGTGCGGAGGCACCCCCTTTTTTCTTGGCACTCAGCGTGCATTGATCGTAACCGGAAGAAAGGAGCTCTCCATGATTTCCTTCCCGCGCATCCTCTTCCCCGTCGATCTCTCGGAACAATGCCGCGCGGCGGCGCCTTTCGTGAAGGCGCTAGCCACGTGCTTTCATTCCGACGTCACGCTGCTGCATGTAGTGGAAGTTCCGCCGGCCTGGTACGGCGCCAGCGGAGAAGCGGCGTTCGGCGCCTGGGTAGACATGCCTGAACTGGTGGAAGCACGGCGCAACGAGCTAGCTGCCTTCCGCGCTGACACACTCGGCGAAGTCTCCGTGCAGCCCTGCATCCAATCCGGCGATCCAGCCGCGATCATCGCTCGTGTCGCGCGGCAAAAACAGGTCAGCTTAATCATGATGCCCACGCACGGCTACGGGCCTTTCCGCGGTTTGCTGATGGGCTCGGTAACAGCCAAGGTCCTACATGATGCCGAGTGCCCAGTCTGGACCGCCACGCATCCCGCTGACATGGTTGTGCCTCCGGAACAAGAATGGCGCCAGATCGTGTGCGCCATCGGCGCCGAGCCGGCTAAGGACATTCCCCTGCTCCATTGGGCAGCCCAGTTTGCTTCCGAGCAGCGTGCTTGCCTCCGGCTGGTGCACGCGGTACCGGGCTTTGACGAGGGCCAGTTCAATTGCCAGGAGGACCCGCTACGCGATTTCGTTTTCAACGTCGCCCGGGAACGGATCGCGAAGCTGCAGGAACAGGCGGGGACCAGCCTGAACGTCACAGTGGAGGCTGGCCGCACGGGCCATGTAGTGCGAGAGCTGGCTATCCGACAACTGGCGGACCTGGTGGTGATCGGGAGAGGCGTCATCCAAAAACCGCTGGGCCGGCTGCGCAGCAACGCCTACGCAATCGTTCGTGACGCCCCCTGTCCCGTAGTTAGCGTATAACGGCCCTCGCTGCAGGGAACTGAGGAACCGAATAACCGAAGAACGCGAGCAAGCGTAAGCGCAGCGAGCCTATGATAACTTGGTTTTTGCCTTCCGATCTCGAAATCGCGCAGGCTTCGACGCCGATTCCGATCGACGAAATCGCCACGCGGGCGGGCATCCTTCCCGATGAGCTCGAACTATACGGCCGATCCAAGGCGAAGGTGCATCTGTCCATCGCTAATCGGCTGAAGGACGCGCCGAACGGCAACTACATTGTCGTGACCGCCATCACGCCCACGCCGCTGGGCGAGGGCAAAAGCACCACCACGGTGGGGCTCAGCCAGGCGCTCGGAGCGCATCTCGGCAAGAAGGTGTTTACCTGCATTCGCCAGCCCAGCCAGGGTCCGACGTTCGGTATTAAAGGCGGAGCGGCCGGTGGTGGCTACAGCCAAATCATTCCGATGGAGGATTTCAATCTCCACCTCACCGGCGATATCCACGCCATCACCGCCGCAAACAACCTGCTGGCTGCGGCCATCGACACGCGCATTTTCCACGAACAGAGTCAGACCGATGAGGCGCTCTTCAACCGGCTCTGCCCGGCATCGAAAGACGGCGGCCGGCGATTCTCTCCGGTGATGCTGCGGCGTCTGCGCAATCTGGGAATCTCGAAGACCGATCCCAACCAGCTCACCACCGAAGAGCGCAGCCGCTTCGCGCGGCTGGATATCGATCCGGACAGCATCACATGGCGGAGAGTCGTGGACACCTGTGACCGCATGCTGCGCCAGGTCACCATCGGGCAAGGCCCGGAAGAAAAAGGCCGGACGCGCGTCACCGGATTCGACATTACAGTGGCGAGCGAAATTATGGCTGTGCTGGCTCTCACTACGGATCTCGCCGATATGCGGGACCGGCTGGGCCGCATGGTAATCGGCACCAATCACGCGGGTGCGCCCATCACCGCCGACGATCTGGGCGTGGGCGGAGCGCTGGCTGTTCTGATGAAGGACGCCATCATGCCCAACCTGATGCAGACGCTGGAAGGGACGCCGGCGTTCGTGCATGCGGGTCCATTCGCCAATATCGCTCATGGAAATTCGTCAATTGTCGCGGATCAGATCGCGCTCAAGCTGGTGGGCATTGATGGTTACGTGCTCACGGAAGCCGGCTTCGGGGCCGACATTGGCATGGAGAAGTTCTTCAACATTAAATGCCGCTACAGCGGCCTGGTTCCCAACTGCGTGGCGTTGGTAGCGACCATTCGGGCGTTGAAGATGCACGGCGGCGGGCCGAAAGTGGTGGCGGGGCAGCCGCTCGATCCCGCTTACACCCAAGAGAATCTGGAATTGCTCGAAAAAGGCGTGCCCAACCTGGTGAAGATGATTCAGAATGCCCGTGCCTTTGGGATTCCGGTGGTGGTTGCGGTGAATCGTTTTTCGGATGACACGGATGCGGAAATCGCGCTGGTGCGCCGCGTAGCCGTTGAAGCGGGCGCAGAAGATGCAGTGATGTCGAATCATTGGGCCGAGGGAGGTGCGGGCGCAGTGGAGCTAGGCCAGGCAGTCATCGCCGCATGCCGGAAGCCCACCCATTTTCGGTTTCTCTATCCGCTGGATGCGAGCATCAAGGAAAAAATAGAAACCATCGTGCGCGAGATGTACGGCGGCGCGGGCGTCGAATATTCTGCGGAAGCGGAAAAAAAGATCGAGTTGTACACTCGCAACGGTTTCGACAAGCTTCCCATGTGCATGGCGAAAACTCACTTGAGCTTGAGCCACGATCCGAACTTGAAAGGCGTCCCCACCGGATTCATCGTGCCCGTCCGAGACATTCGTGCCAGCGTGGGCGCGGGCTTTCTGTATCCCTTGCTCGGCGCAATGAGCACCATGCCTGGATTGCCGACGCGGCCCGGCTACTACGATGTCGACCTAGATCCCGAGACTGGGCGCGTGGTGGGATTGTCCTAGGCCCGCTATGGCGGAATCGATTTGGAAGTCGACGCTAGCGGAATTTCGTGATAAACTCGCCAGCCGCGATCCCGTTCCCGCCGGCGTTTCTGTGGCGGCAGTATCGGCGAGCCTTGCGTTGAATCTCCTCATCAAAGTGCTTGAGATCAGCCGACAGCGTAGGGACTTCCAAGGAGACGCCACGAAGATCGAAGAATTAGTGGCCTCGGCCCGTGCAGAATCGAAGAAACTGGAACATTACGCCGAGGAAGATATCACAGCGTTCGCCGAGTATATGGCCAGTCGCCGAACGCCACAAGAAGCAGCCGCGTTAGGTAGAGCGATCGAGATTCCACTAGCGGCGGCGCGAGCGGCGGCATCGGGTCTGAAACTCTGCGCCGATGCGGTTGGAACGACGCCGGCATCGATAGCTCCCGATTTGGGCACTGCCACTCTTCTGCTCGCGAGCTCGATTCGTGCGATGCTTCTCAGCGTCGAATCGAATGCTCTGCGTTCAACTGATCCCCAGTTCCGGGATGACGTTGCGCGGGCGGTCGAGAGTATTGGCAAATCCACTACGTGAGCGTCGCGAGCTTATGGATTGGCGCTATGACACGTGTTGCATTTCAATGGCGCGCCGCTGGACCGGTGACACTCCACGCAAGCTACCATCGAGATCGGCCTTTCTATCGTTATCACGTCACGCTCGGCAACCGGCCCGTGGCAGCTCTCACAGCCCATCTTGGACTTTGCGGCGTGTTTTTGGTGGGAGAAGTAAACGTAATCCGGCAGCTCATAGATTGGAACCCATGGGATAGATTTCTTGTCCTGGAGATACTGGGCTAACGTTTGTATTGCCGGACTTTTCACCGCAATAGCTGAATGGCATTGCATGCATCTGGCCTCAGAAGGAAGGCTCATGCTGCCGTCGGAGGCCTGGACCTGATGGCAGAAAACGCATTGCCGCATATATTTGGAGTGCGTCTTGTGACTGAACGGAATCGGCTGCGGTCCCCCCGATTGGATGGCCTGCGCAAAAAGGGACGCTCCTAATCCCACTAGCCACAGCGCCTTTTTCATACGACGGCGTCCCTTTTTTCACCTACGGCAGTGCGAACGCAACAAACGCATCGCCTGCCTTGGTGCGGGGCTTTCCTCCGCCGCCCGCGGCAATCACGACATACTGCTTGTCATTCACTTCGTAAGTGCAGGGGCTGGCATATCCGCCGGCCGGTAGGTCAGCCTCCCAGAGAACTTTGCCGGTCTTCTTATCAAAAGCCCGAAATTTCTCGTCCTGCGTCGCGCCAATAAAGACAAGGCCTCCGGCCGTGACCACCGATCCGCCCATATTCTGTGTTCCAGTCTGAGGAATACCGCGCGCCGTCAATTCTTTGTGTTCACCCAGCAATACCTGCCAAACGATTTCCCCGCGATTCAAATCAATGGCGGTCAGTTGGCCCCATGGCGGTTTGATCGCCGCGTAGCCTTCATGGTCTACGAAGCGCTGATACCCCGTGGCCAGCGTATAAGGGTAACCGGCGCCTTCGGGAGCTGGCTTGAGCTTCATGATCCACGGCTCATCGTGAGAGTTGACGTAATAGATTCCCGTCGCTGGATCGAATGAACCACCTCCCCAATCTGTTGCACCGTCATAGCCGGGAAATACGAGCGTGCCTTGCGCGCTCCCAGGAAGCCACTGATTGCCGGTACGGAGCTTCTTGAAAACCTCCAAAGCATAGGCATGGGCTTCTGGAGAGATGTTGGTGACATCGGCTTCGGTGAAGATCTGGCGCGTGTAGGGAGGTGGCTTCAGGACGTTGGGTTGAGTTGGCCAAGCCTTTTCTCCAGGGAAGTCGGACGCGGGAACGGGCCGCTCTTCAACCGGGAACAGCGGCTTTCCTGTTTCGCGGTCCAAGACGAAGAGCTGTCCAAATTTGGTGTTCTGCGCAACGGCATCCACTTTCCTGCCATCGAGGGTAAGTGTGACCAGCGCCGGCGGGCACGGCAGGTCACGATCCCATAGATCGTGATGGACCACTTGATAGTGCCAGATGCGTTTTCCTGTTGCGGCATCGAGGGCGATCACGCAGTTCGCGAACAGATCGGCTCCAAGCCGTTGGCCACCCCAGAAATCGAAAGTCGCGGAGCCCGTGGCGAGAAACACCCACCCGCGTTTTTCGTCGACGCTAAGCCCGCCCCAATCGTTTGCCCCTCCCACCGTCTTCGGAGTGTCTGCCGGCCAGGTGTCGCGGCCGAATTCGCCAGCCTGCGGCATGGTGTGAAAGATCCAGACTTGTTCGCCGGTGTGGACATCGAAGGCGCGTACATGCCCTGGAGCGGCCGGATCTGGCCCTTCGCCGACCTCCGATCCTAGGATGATCAGATCTTTGTAGATTGCTCCCGGACACGTGACATCATAGACCAGTCCTGAGATGTCTCGGCCCAAGCCCTTGGTGAGATCTACCACGCCGTTCTTGCCAAAGGAAGGAACCGGTTTTCCGGTCTTCGCATCCAGCGCGATCAAGCTCGAAAGCGCGGTGACCAGAATTCGCTGGTCTTCGCCCTGCTGCCAATAGGCAACGCCTCGATTAACACCACGAGGCGAAGCGGCGCCTTCCACCGTGGCTTTGGCTCCGGCAGCTCCAAACACGGATTCGAAAGGATCAAATCGCCAAAGCAGCGCTCCAGTGGCTGCATTCAATGCGCACACTTTGAGCAGAGCCGTGGTGAGATACATGACGCCATCGACAACGAGAGGCGTGCATTCGATGGTCGTCCGAGGACGCTTTTTGGAATCCGCCGTGTGATAAACCCAGGCGACCTGCAGCTTGCCGACATTCAAAGCATTGATCTGATCAAGCGGCGAATACCGCATCGCTCCAGGATCGCCGCCATACTGGCGCCACTCGCGCTCGGCGCGGTTAGATTTGCCAGGAGCGGGCCAGCAGGATGCAGCCAATAAAGAGGCGGCGCTTTGCCGCAGGAAGGAACGCCGTTTCATTGTGGATGCCGTCAACCAAGTCTACTCAAATCGCCACACGTTTTGACGCATGGTTAGCCGCCCGGCGAATTTGCTCAGGGATTGAAATAAGGATCTTTCGTGATGCGGATGAACGCCGCTTCCGATTCGGGAGACGAGCTGATGCGCCAATCGGCTTCCTTATTGATATCGAACCAGACGACACCCTTAATGAGCGGAAAGCTCCTGCGTAACGTTGGAATGATCTCGTCAATCCACTTCGCCTTGTCACCACCGGCTTGAGAGGACGCCGTTTCTCCAATCAGGATGGGCTTTTTCTTCGCCGCAAGCAGCACATAGATGTTTTGGAACACCTGCTCGAAGCTCTGCCAGCCTCCGTTCTTTGTGCCCCAGTTGTACCCATCCACCCCAGTCCAATCGACGTATGCATCCCCCGGGTAATAATCCATTGTGGTCCGATTGCCTCCATAGGTATCGGTGACATTCGGGCACCAAGCCCAGACCACGTTGGTGGCACCGGCGGCAACGAAGATGTCGTGAATGTGTCGATAAACGGTGACGTACAGTTGCGCATTGTTGCCGCTCCAGGCCTCGTCGCCGTTCATTTCGGCGGCGAAGTCGAGAAAGAACTTCTTTCCGAGCGCCTTGGCGCCATTGGCGCGCGCCAGGATGGTTGCATCCAGGCTACCGTCGCGAATCTTGGCAAAGTCGATCTTGGAGGGCTCCCAATTAACCAGAGGAATGCGGCCGGCGGCCAGGTCTGCCTGGGTGGTATTGCCGGTCCAGTCGTCCGCCCATGAATAATAAGTGAGATGAATGCGGAGGGGCCGCCCCAACTTCGCACTCGTCTGGTCCACGCTTCCCGCTCCGTAGTACAGTCCGAGCCAAGCACCCGATGCAGGTTCGAGAATGGGCGATTCGGCAGTACTTGCCAGGCCAGCATTTGCCAGGCTCGCGAGCCATGCGCTGGACACAAAAATTGCGGTGCCAATCAGAGCGGCTTTACTGGTCGTATTTCTCATCATTGTGGTTGGTTGATCATGCCACAAGACGGGGACCATCGGCAGAACCGCGAACATTCCGAGCTGGCGCATACCCGGCTGAGCGGGCGCATGCCCGGCTTTCTTACCGCACGCCGTTGGCGTGTAGAAACGGGACGTACTTCTTGTCCGTCCCCCGGATGTGTCCCCTTAGCCAGTCACCGAGGAACTTCATCACTTCACCGCCAATGAAGACGCGCCCAGCCGCGAACTCTTTCTGGAAATCCAGGACTTTTTTTGTCAGTTCTGCATGCTCACGCTGATGAGTAACCAGGTCTGGGTAGCCGTTTTCCTGCATTAGCTTCTCTTCGGTGGCAAAATGCGCCTGAGTATAGCGGACCAGGTTGGCCAGGATGCCTTCCAGCACATCTTTGCCATGCCCATGGCTCATCGCTTCATGCAACTGGTTCAGGAGCGAGACCAGGTTTTTGTGTTGAGCGTCCACCACTTCAACCCCAACCATCCAGGATTGGTCCCAAGTAACAAAAGGAGCCGTTGTTATAGCCATACTTTATTTATCGGCGCCTAATCGCGGTTTTCCACTCAATTCCGGCCTTTCACCTGGTAGAACACCGCGCGCATGTGGCGCTTAGACTCAAACTGCGGGCAGATTCCGTTCAACGATTCCATGGCGCCGATCACCAGGCGGCCCTCAGGCTCGAGCGCCCTCTCCATCCGTCCGAACATCGCGATCCGGTCCCGTTCGGTGAAATAGATCGCTACATTACGGCAAAAGATCACGTCGAATCGTCCTAGCTCAGAGAAGTCCGTCATCAGGTTTAGCTTCTTGAAAGAAGCCATGGCCCGGATCTCGTCCCGGATCTGCCACCCGCCGCCAACCGGAGCAAAGTACTTGGTTCGCTGGGCTTCCGTCAGCCCGCGCGAAATCTCAACCGGACTGAACAGCCCGCGGCTGGCCCTGGCCACGGCGTCATTGGAGATATCCGTACCCATCAGCCGAATGCCATAGCGGTCCGGGTCTCCCAGCAGCTCTTTGAGGAGGATCGCAATGCTGTAAAGTTCCTGGCCGGTGGAACAAGCCGCGCTCCAGATCCGGATGCGGGAGGCGCCGGTCCGCGATCGGCGGTCGATCAATTCCGGAACGATTTTGTGGGTCAACAGATCAAAGGGTGAGGAGTCCCGAAAAAACGAGGTCTCATTCGTCGTGATGGCGTCAACAATCTTCCGTTCCAGGGCCCGGCTGTAATCAGACTTCGCTTTCACCAGTAGTTCGCCGTAGCTCGCGCAACGGGAGTCTTCTACCAGGCTAGCCAGACGGCTTTCAATGAGATAGCCTTTGGACTCATCCAGTGTGATGGCACACAGCGAGTAAACATACTGGGCCAGATTCTTCTGTTCGTCGGGCTGCAAACGGATCATGCCCGGACCTCCCGCACGGATTTGACTATGGCGGCGCCAATCATATCGAGCGGCGCCACGGTATCCACCACTCCGGCCTGAATCGCTTCCTTCGGCATTCCGAACACCACGCAACTGGATTCGTCCTGCGCGATCGAGAAGCAGCCGCTCCGCTTGAGCATTCGCAGGCCATCGGTGCCATCGTTGCCCATTCCGGTGAGAATCGCAGCCACGGATCGGCCCGGAAAATGCAACGCGGCCGAGCGAAATAAATAATCCACGGCAGGCCGGCAGCCGTTCTCGGGAGGATCATCGGTAATGCATAGCCGGATCTCCCCCTTCGGGCCCGCGGCCAATTTCATTTGCCGGCCGCCGGGAGCAACGTAGACGCAGTTCTTCTCGGCAGCCTCGCCATCCTGCGCTTCTTTAACTCGGAGGGCGCTCTTCTTGTCCAGGCTCTGCGCCAGCGGTCCGGTGAACATCGGCGGCATATGCTGGACAATGAAAACCGGCGCGTCCAGATCTACAGGCAGCGCCGGCACCAACTTGGCCAACGCACCGGGGCCCCCTGTTGAAACCCCGATCAGCACAAGCGGCGGTCCTGTACGCCGCAGCCTCCGTGCCGGCCGACTCAGTATGGCAGGCGGCGCCGCGACTGACGGCCGGACTGCTTCCGTCGCCGGCGGCGCTGCGCCTCCGCTCAGAATTGTGCGAATTTCGCGGCGCCGTTCGAAGGCTTGGATCATCGGCAGAAGCCGGCCGCGCAGATAGCCCAGGTTTGCTTCCGTATTGCCGCCCTCGGGTTTGGTGATGAAATCGAAAGCCCCCAGCTCCAACGCCCGCACCGTCATTTCGCCGCCGCGCACGGTCAGAGAACTGAGCATGATAACACCGGCGTTCATACCAGCGCGGGACATCGCCTCCAGCACTTCAATCCCGTTCATTTCCGGCATCTCGATATCCAGCGTCACTAGATCGGGCTCGAGCGCCGCCATGCGCGACATCGCCAGCCTGCCGTTAGAGGCGGTACCCACAACCTCTACCCCCGCGACTCCGGTCAAGGCATCCGAGACAATGCGCCGGAACACCACGGTATCGTCCACCACCAGAACGCGCGTGCTCATGGCTTCGTCCTCGCGGCCAGTAGCATCGCTCTCCGCGGGTCATTTTCGAGCGGCAGGGTCAATATCGGCATGCTTCCTTTGCAGCCGGTCTCAAACAGCCGCGCTCCAAATGTTGAGAGCAGCCGTTAATGCCGACGAAACTCGAACGTACTCGCTCCCCGCGTTCATCGCGTTTTCCGCCGCCTCCCGCTTGCCTGAAATCGCCAGCCGAGCCACCATCGCCAGTTGAGCCACCTTGGATGCCGCCTGATGGAATCGCGCGTGCTCCTCAACATGTTGTGTCCACCCGGGCCACCCGGAACCGCGCCACCACCGTCTGCAGCTGTTCAGCCACTTTCGATAGTTCCGTGGCACTCGACCGCACTTGCTCGCTGCCCTCCGCCATCTGCCCAGCCGCCTGGTCCACCACGACGATTTCGCGCGCGATCTCAGCCGTCGCCTGCGAGGCTTCCGACACTCTCTTATTCGCGTCCCGCACCCCCGTGGACGCCTCCGCGATATTACGCGCAATATCCTTGGTCACCGTGGACTGCTCCTCAATCGCCGCCGCGATCGAAGCTACAATATCGGTAACCTCGTGAATAATCTGCGAGATCTTATCGATCTCGGCGATCCCACCAGCCGTCGATGACTGCACGCCCGCAATCCGTCCTTTGATGTCTTCGGTGGCACGCGCGGTCTGTTGGGCCAGCTCCTTAATCTCGTTGGCCACTACAGCAAAGCCTTTACCTGCCGACCCGGCGCGCGCCGCTTCGATGGTCGCGTTCAGCGCCAGCAAGTTGGTCTGTGACGAAATCTCGGTGATGGTCTCCGTAACCTTGCCGATCTGTTGCGCCGCCGCGCCCAACTGGTTCATCTGTTCGCTGATGCGGGCAGCCTGCTTGGTTGCGTCTTCGGTGATGCGCCGGGCTTTCTCGGAATTCCCCGCGATCTCACCGATAGTCGAGGTCATCTGCTCGGTGGCGGAAGCGACACTGCCCAGGTTGGTGGAGGTCTCTTCCATCCCAGCCGCCACCGACACAACGTTGGCGGTCATCTGCTCGGCGGCGGCCGCTACCGCATGGGCTTTGCCGGAGGCCTCGTGTGATCCCTGCGACATCTGGCCGGAATTGGCGGACAATGCCGCCGAGGAGGAAGAAAGAATACCAATCCCATCGGTCATGTTCCGGATCACATCGCGCAGGCTCACGGACATGCTTTGCACAGCCTGGCCAAGCATTCCGATCTCGTCCTTGCGCGCCAGATTTTCGGTCCTCACATCCTCGGTCACGTCTCCGCCAGCCACCTTTTCCAGGAACGTAACCGCCTTCTCTAGCGGCCCCGCGATGTTGCGAGTGACCACCATCCCGAGCAGGGCGGAGAGCGCCAACGCGATCAGCGAAAGCACCGCGATCGGAATGGGTAGCTGGCGCATGATTTTGTCTGCGCCGGCCCTTTTTTGGACCACGCGTTGTTGCTGCCAATTCACGTATCCGGTGAGGGCCTGCTGCACCGGACCAACACTCGGAATGCTTTCGTCCCGATAAAGCGCGCCTGCCGCCGCATGTTTGCCGGCGAGACCCAGGTCCAACACCCGAAGGTTCACGTCCAGCCATGCCGTACCCGCCGTTGCCAGTGGGCTCAACAGCTTCTTCCCGTCGGCGGTTTTCTCATTGGCTTGCATGTCGCTGAGTAGCGACCGGCACTCCTTCGCAGTGCGGATCTCCTCACTTCTGTCCCCCCCTTCGGCAACTCCATGGCAGGTCTCGCAATGCCCACTCAAGGTCATGTGGCCCACGACTGCGTTTACTGTTCCCAGATCGCTCCCCAGCCGCTGCGCGTTCATCATCTGGTCGCCCTCAGTCTGTTCTTGGCCGACCGAGCTGCGAATCGCACTGATGGCCCAGAGACTGAGTGCTCCGACGCAAACGACGGCCACGATTCCACTGGCCATGACCAGCGCCATCTTCTTTCCAATCCGGATATCCGCTAATCTGCTCATGTTCATTCCTCATCCTTCAGCTTTAAAATCTGGCCGGCGTCCAGCAGCGTAATCACACGGCCGCGATTGCGGCACACTCCCTGGAAAAAATGCGCCTGCCCCCAATTCACATTGGGCGGCGGCGGCTGCCAGCTACCGCGCTCCACCTCCACCACCTCGTCCACCCGGTCTACCAGCAGCCCGATGAATTCATCGCCATCTTCGATGATGAAGATGCGGCTGTCTGGTCCCGCGACAGCCTTCGAAAATCCCAAGCGCAGCCCGAGATCCACGATCGTGACAATCTTGCCACGCAGGTTGACGATTCCGAGCACCTCCTCGGGTGCATAATTCACCGGCGTCACCGGACCCAGCCGGATCACCTCCTGGACCCCGGCGGCGTCCAGCGCACACAGCGCCTCGCGCACGAAAAAAGTTGCCAGCAGCACGGTCTGCCCGGCCTGTGTCGTCAATGTCTCAGCCATAGTTTTCTAACCTCACACCCTGAACCGTTGGACGGTAACTTGCAGTTGTTCGGCCACCCTGGATAATTCAGTGGCGCTGGACTGCACCTGCCCGCTGCCGTCCGCCATGTGACCAGCCGCCTGGTCCACGCCGGCGATTTCGCGCGCAATCTCCGAGGTAGCTTGCGAGGTTTCGGCCACGCGTTTGTTCGCGTCCCGCACTCCCGTGGACGCTTCCGCGATATTCCGCGCAATATCCTCAGTCACCGTGGATTGCTCCTCAATCGCCGCCGCGATCGAAGACACGATATCAGTCACCTCGTGAATGATGGACGAAATCTTATCGATCTCAGCGATTCCGCCCGCGGTCGACGATTGCACCCCCGCGATCCGGCCCTTGATGTCTTCGGTCGCCCGCGCAGTCTGCTGCGCCAGTTCCTTAATCTCATTGGCCACTACCGCAAATCCCTTGCCTGCCGATCCGGCCCGCGCCGCTTCAATAGTCGCGTTCAGCGCCAATAGATTGGTCTGCGAAG
>Ga0187859_10000215_pt1 | contig 41059 bp, 44 predicted proteins | sample June2016WEW_10_1_2_FD_133019 | JGI IMG/M metagenome (GOLD analysis project Ga0187859, IMG submission 133019) | Peatland microbial communities from SPRUCE experiment site at the Marcell Experimental Forest, Minnesota, USA - June2016WEW_10_10 | ecosystem: Environmental > Terrestrial > Soil >...
AAGCCAGGTCAGGACTTACGTCCGCGGCGAATGCGGCCGGGAACTTGGCCTTATCGAGGAATAGGTATCCATCCTGAGGCGGGCGGATCGGCGGAGCAGGCGCGCCCGGGGGTGCACTTTTAATGATCGACGCGGCCGATTCGCCCTTGTCCGGTGCGAATGCCGTGACGTAGACCAAACCAGCGACCTTTGGATCGTTGCCCGCTTCGGTGATCACTACTCCGCCATATGAGTGGCTTCCTGAGGTCTGTCTTTTAAGGCCAGTTTCGCGTAAGGCCGACTTTCGCGTCGTTCAGTTCACCCCCGCCGTTCAGGGAGATCGATTCGTTCGGCAAGGGAGTCACGGCGACCACAATAGAACGGTGGCATCGCTTTCAAATCTGAGCATCCCGCCGCGCCATCACGAACAGGTCTGTTCCTTCCTGAGGGATAGGCCGCGAGATGCCCAACCTTTTCATCTTGGCAAGCAGCGTGGTTCGTTTCAATCCCAGTTTCCCCGCTGCGCCGCGCGGTCCACCGACGATCCAGCCGGCCTGCTCAAGTGTGTCCACAATCAAAGCGCGATCCGAGTCTTCCGGGGCCATCGATGGGTGGAAGGTTCGGGTGCGATGCAGACTGGGGTTCGGGAGATCTGTTTGATTGTTGCGAAGTGGGTTTGGAAGCACACCGTCCCGCGAAAGAATCACTGCGCGTTCGACTAAGTTCTGTAGCTCGCGAATGTTGCCAGGCCAGGAATACCATTGAAAGGCAGCCATGGTTTCTTGGGGAATGCGGTCGACTTGCTTCCCCATGCGGCGGCTAAACAGATTCACGAAATGCTTAACAAGAGCAGGGATGTCTTCACGGCGCTCTCTGAGCGCGGGCAGTAAGATGGGAAAGACATTCAGACGGTAATACAGATCACTACGAAATTGCCCGCGGCCGACCATCTTTACTAGATCCCGATTGGTTGCCGCCACCAGACGGACATCTACTTTGTGCGTGCGACTGCTCCCTAAACGCTCGAACTCCTGCTCTTGCAATACTCGCAGCAGCTTCGGCTGCAGGGCAAGAGGGATGTCACCAACTTCATCCAAGAACAGAGTACCTTTATCGGCCGTTTCGAAGCGCCCGATCCTTTGCGCAATTGCACCGGTAAAGGCTCCTTTCTCATGACCGAACACTTCGCTTTCCAGAAGATCCAGCGGAATCGCTGCACAATTTAGCTTTACAAATGGGCGTCCGAAGCGCTGACTGGCGTTGTGAATGGCATGCGCAATGAGTTCTTTTCCCGTGCCGGTTTCCCCCTCGACGAGGACAGTTGAATCAGTGGGAGCCACCTGTTCTACTTGTTCGAGAACGGATTCCAGCACGGCACTCTTGCCGATGATCCGCTCGAATCTTCGATCGAGTTGGTCCCCCGCGGAGTACGTAGCTGTTGCAAAGTCTGTCACAAGACACTCATCTCCAGGCACCCCATACGATCCGAATGTTCGTCACATATTGAGCGCGGCACGGACCGTTTTCAGCAACAATTGATGATCGAACGGTTTTGCAAGGAACTCGACCGCTCCCTCTCTCATCGCTTGAATCCGCATCCTGGCGTCTCCGTGAGCTGTAATGAAAATGATCGGGATATCGCATTCCTCTTGTTTCAACCTGGCCTGCAACTGCAGCCCCGACATCTTGGGCATAAGAATGTCAGTTATCAGGCACGCAGCTTGACGGTGCAAACCGGATTCGAGGAATTCTTCCGCGGATCCAAAACACCGTGCCTCGAGTCCAGCCGACTCCATTAAGTCCTCTAGCGAGTCACAAATCGATTCATCGTCATCAATGATGGCGGTCAACTTGGACGTTTGGCTCCTGCTGTGATCCGTCGCGCCCATATTTTCTGATTACCGTAGTTGCAACGGCGTGTAAATGGAACAGCGGTCATTTTGCGATAAAATCGGGGTCAAGCGACAATTTCGAATAGCGTTAGCGATCTACGACTCCATTGAGGCGCCCGACCCCAACAAAAGGTCCTGCGGATGCTCATTGAACGGGAGTGAGTCAGCACCGTGAATGGCACTCGCACAGGTCAGATCGACAGGCCAAAGCTGAGTACGCGCATCTTCGAACAATCTAGGGAACCGAGGGTGTGGCCTGGATCGGTAGGGTGAAATGAAAAGTTGCGCCCGCTCCACTGTGAGCGCTTGCCCACAAGTGCCCGCCATGCGACTCCACAATGGAACGACTAATTGCTAACCCCATGCCGCTGCCTTGCGGCTTGGTCGTATAAAACGCAGAGAAAATCTGTTCCGGATTCTCCTTTGGCAGACCCACGCCGCTGTCGCTGACCGAGAACCGGAGTTGACTGTCCTGGAGTTGTGACTTCACGGTAAGCCCTCCACCCGAATCGTGCATGGCTTCGATGGCGTTGAGAAGGAGGTTCATGAACACCTGTTGCAGCTGGACACGATCAGCCATGATTTCGGGCAGATCGGTCGTAAGTTCTGTGCGCATCGTGATCGAATACCGTTTGGTTTCGCCTTCGAGCAGAGAGAGCATCTCGCGAATAATTCCGTTCGCATCAACCAATTCACGATGGGGAGGGGACTTCCTATAAAGAGAACGAATCCGGTCGATGATCTCAGCCGCACGATTCCCACAACTATCGATCCTGGCTGCTGCCGCGCGGGCCCGATCAAGATTGGGCGGTTCATGCATGAGCCATTCGACGCAGCTGTTGGCGCTGGCGATGGCCGCTGCGATGGGCTGCTTGATTTCGTGTGCCAAAGAGGAGGCCATTTCCCCCAACATGCTCACACGATTAGTGTGCGCAAGCTCGGTCTCTAATTGACGTATACGCTCCCTCTCTTGTTCAAGTCGCTTCTGCTCGGTAACATCTATTCCTGTCCCAACAAACCCTTTGAAAGTCGCCCCCTCGATTACCGGAACTCCCACACAACGTACGTGGCGAATGTCTCCGTCAGGTCGGACAATTCGCTTCGTGAAGTCGAACTCGCGATGATCCGCCAACATTCGTTGAATTCCTTCTTTCATGAACTGCCGATCTTCCGGGTGTACGAGGTCCAAATATCCTTCTACCGTTGGCGGTCTGTCATTCGGGTCGAGGCTGTGAATCCGGAACAACTCGGAAGACCAGTAATCGAATCCGGCAGCGTTGAGAGCCCAACTGCCCATGTGAGCGAGGCGTTGTCCTTCGTTGAGATAAAACTGGGTTCGCTGCAGCTCTTCCTCTGCTCGCTTGCGCTGAATGATATCGTCGGCCATAGTGAACTGACCAAACATCTTCGCCTCGCTGACATCAACGATCAAGCATGCGGCCTTAGGGTGCCAATCCGATTCGGGGAATTCTTCTGTGGATCCGAAGCAACGAGCCAAAGTCCACATGACTCGATTAGGCCTCGTAGCGAATTCTGAATCGCCTTATCGTCATCGATGATCGCAATCATCTTGGATGTCTTGCTCCAAGCTTGCCGCGAACTGCATATCGCTTGATCCGGCTCGCCCATATCGTCTGTTTACCGTAGCCGCAAAGGGGGTGTAAATGGAACAGCGGTCATTTTTCGATAAAATAAAAATCGCGGTGGTAAGATATTGATTCTTCGGGAGATGCTCTGATGGTGCTCTAATCTGAATTTCGACAATTTCGATTCGCATTGGTACAGTTTCTTACCATTTATTCTGTGCGGTTTTCATGCACACCCTTTCCTCAGACCGCGTCCTGTTCGGGGCCTTTGAGCTCGACCTCAAGACTGGCGAACTACGATCAATTGAGGCGCCCGACCCCAACAACAAGGTCATCCTCAGGGAACAGGTGTTTCAGGTCCTGCGGATGCTCCTTGAACATGAGGGCAAGATTGTTACCCGCGAGGAAATCAAGGGGAGGTTGTGGCCGAACGATACAGTTGTGGGTTTCGACCATAGCATCAACGCGACGATCAATGCGCTTCGGCGCGCCTTAGGAGATTCCGCCGACGACCCTCGGTATATCGAGACATTGGCGCGGCGTGGCTATCGATTGATGACGGCCATCGAACACCGGGATTCAGCGCCTGGAACCGCTTTGGGGAAAGACGGAGAGCAACGCGCCCAGTCTGCCACCGAGATAAGCGAGAACACAGCGACAATTCAGGAGGCCGTTCAGCGTCGGTTGAAGCCGCACTGGTGGAAGCCAGCGGTCGCGCTTGCATCTGTTGTCATCTTGGTGGGCGCGGGCTATATGTCCTGGCAGCACCTTCGAGCGACAGAACCTCCCAGAAAAATCATGCTCGCCGTGCTGCCATTTGAGAATCTCACTGGCGATCCCAATAAGGAATATCTCGCGGACGGACTGACCGAGGAAACGATTTCGCAGTTAGGGCGGCTCAACCCGGAACAATTGGGTGTGATCGCGCGAACGTCCGTCATGGGATACAAGCATAAGGACGAACGCCTGGACCAGATTGGACGCGATCTTTCTGTGCAGTATGTTCTGGAAAACAGCCTCCGCGAAAGCGGAGACCAGATGCGCCTTACAGCTCAGCTCATTCAGGTGAAGGACCAAACTCACCTGTGGTCTCAGGATTACGACTATCCTGCGAAAGACATTCTTAATGTGGAAGACGAAGTAGCTAAGGCGGTTGCGCACGAAATTCGGGTGCTTGTGACTTCGAAGCAACAAGCTGAGTTGGCAGAGTCGCGCCTAGTCAACCCGGAAGCCTTCGATGCCTACTTGCAGGGGTACTACCACTTTGAGCGGGACACAGACAAAGATACGGAGATGGCTGCAAAGTATTACGAACGGGCGACTCAGCTCGATCCCTCCTATGCTTTGGCTTGGGTGGGGTTGTCTCGGGCACGCAATTGGCAGGTCAACACAGGCCTTATTCCCACCGAGGAGGGTCACCGGCTTGCTCGCGAAGCAATAGAGCGAGCGTTGGCGCTGAATCCGAATCTGGCAGAGGCCCACACTCAAATGGGACGGATTAAGGAACAGGTCGACTTCGATTGGGCTGGAGCCGCCGCTTCCTTCCAGCGGGCGGTCGCTCTCGATCTCGAAAATCCCGAGGTTGTAAGGACAGCGGCTGGCTCGGCAACCATGCTCGGCCGCTTTGACGAAGCTATTCAATTGGACCGCCGAGCCGTTGACTTGGATCCGCTCAATGCTGACAGTTGGGAGTCCCTTGCCGAGCCCGAGTTTTACATGGGGCAGCTAGACGAAGCCGTAGCGGATTTCAAGAAGGCGCTCGAACTGAATCCCGATGTTGTGGCCGCCCATGTGAAGTTAAGCAATATCTATTTGATGCAGGGGCGGCCTCAGGATGCTTTGCCTGAAATCGAGCTCGTGCGCTATGACCCCATACGTGCATTTCTTTATGCGATTACGTACCACGCGCTTGGCCGGAAGAAGGAGTCGGATGCCGCTTTGAGTAAGTTAATTACGAAATACAATGCAAGCATGGCGTACCAGATCGCCCTGGTTTATGCTTTCCGGAACCAGGCCGACGAAGCGTTCGAGTGGCTAGACCGGGCTTATGCCCAACGTGACAGCGGTCTGATCGGAACGAAAGTGGAACCCCTGCTGAAGAGTTTGCACAGCGATCCGCGATATGCCGCGTTCTTGAAGAAGCTGAACCTGCCGATCTGAAATAACGCGAAAGCACGCCAGGCATCAAACCTGAATCCACGCAAATCGTAAACGGTGTCGTTGGCATTTCTGAAACTTGTGCTTGGTTCTCAGCACCTCGATAGCCTCACCACAGAGATTCTGCAGGCCTAAGTTCCCCAAAGCACCCCCGAACTGTCTGTCAGTGTGTCATTTCTTGACGCGACTTATGACATGACACTTCTTCACGCTTGACTGAAGACAATTTGCGGCTTCACACCCTCGAATCTCGCGGGATTGCGCGTTGAGAGCGGCTGTTTCATTTTGGCCCTCCTCGTGCAATCCCAATCCTCGCGAGCGAAGGCGCAGAGTGATTGTCGCCACATTGGATGCGCAGAGGAGATCGACTGTGAATGCAGCAGAGAAACTGGCAAACGGCATAATCGCGAACTACAACAATCCGTTAAAGAGCAGCACGATAGATCTGCCTGCTCATGTTGAGTCCTTACTGCAAAGCTTAGGGGCAACAACTTCCGATTCCGGAGGCAAGGTCACCTATTACGGCTCTGATCCCATCACGCCGGATCGATTGCCATATGGGGCGATCAGCGCAATCTCGCTCGCCGCCAAGGCGATCCTGATCGCAAAGATATGGAAGGAACGTACAGGCGAGGGGCAGGATATTCATGTCGACGTGCGTAAGGCTTTGCGGCGCCTCACGCCGTTCCTCGACGGGAAGTGGGAACAGGTCAATGGATTCCCCGGACGCACGGATGCACATAGCCCATTTATGGGCGGTCCGGATATTGTTCCCACCAAGGATGGCAAGTGGGTCATGCTTGCCGATGTGTTTCCCGCGTTACGCCAGCACGCACTCGATGTCCTCAAGCCCAAGGGTGGCATCTATGAAGCGGTACGCGACGCAGTGAAAGAGTGGAACGGTGAGGAACTTGAAGAAGCCGGTGAGAAAGCCGGCATCCCCATGCCACTCGCCCGCAACATCAAAGACGTGCTGAAAATGGATGCCTTCACAAAATCCGTGGGTCTAATGCCCATCGTCAGCGTCGAGAAAGTGGGCGAAAGCGATCCAATACCGTTTACGCCCAACCCGAAGACGCCGCTCGACGGTATCCGTCAGCTCGCTACAACTCACGTCATCGCAGGCCCATCGATCGGTCGCGCAATGGCTCTGCATGGCGCTGACGCGCTCAACGTGTGGCGGCCATCCGATATCGAGCACACGCTCTGGCACTACACCTCGCATGTCGGAATGCGGTCCACCCTGCTTGAGCTGGATAACAAGGAAGGCCATGCGAAGTTCCGCGAGCTTCTTTCCAAGGCCGACGTATTCGTCTCGAATCGCCGGAAGGGATGGCGGGAGCGATTCAATATCACGCCGGAAGAAACGATCAAACAGCGCCCGGGTCTCATCGATACACAGATTACCTGGGCCGGCGAAACCGGGCCGTGGTCGAGTCGCGTCGGCTTCGACATCACTGCCACTCTCGCCTGGGGCCTCGACAACATTGAGGGTAGCGACGAGAAGCCAGCACATCCGTCGATCTTCGTGGCCTGCGACTACGTAGCGGGTTGGCTTGCGACCTGCGGCGTCCTGTCGGCACTGCTGCGGCGTGCGAAGGAGGGCGGAAGTTACCGCGTCGTAGTTTCGTTGTCACGCACGGCTCTCTGGCTTGCTGAGTTGGGCATCTTCGATCGTGACTACGTGAAGAAAACGGCCGGCTCAAATAATGAACACCTCTATCCGGATCCCGATACATTCGTTGTCGACACGCCAATGGGTCGCTACAAAGGCGTTAAGGAAATGATTGAGATGTCGAAGACGCCGGGAGAATACAAGTATCCGTTGACTCCATTGGGTTCGTGGCAACCGAGCTGGCTCTGACCGGGGTGAGCCCAGATCGAATCGGAAAGACAACACGAGATCAGGAAGGCTTTACGTAGGCCGGTCCTCTTAAAAATGCTCCCTCATGGAATGGCTCGACATGCGGGGCGTCTTTCTTGCGGTGCTGTTGCTCGGCGTCATGTCTATCCGTGGAAGACGCAGGCATTGTCTCCAAGGTGAGCTGCGAGCACAAACGATTTCCTGCGTGCTCACAACGCGTTTACCCTCGATGTATGCGCTAATAATCCTTCTCGCTTTCGCTTTTGTCGCGTTCGGTTGATAGGAGCCGGATGAAGAGTTTTAATTAGGCAATGCCCGGCACAAGCGCGAGTAAACTATCTGACGCACAGTGCCTCCAACGGTCGAACGTTCAGTTTCGATTAGCTGTCGTGGTGCCGGTCGCTACGTCCGCGGGCAATGGACTCAGCAGCTTTTTCATCGCCCGTTCCATGGTGCGGTTCATTTCAGAAACTACCGCTGCGACATCGCGCTTTTTCACGTCTCCTACTTCCGAAACAGCGTTAGTCCAAACGGTCAGACCCGTGGCGAGATTCGTCATCTGGGCGGAGAGTGCGACTTCAACCTTGACGCCGCCCTCATAGTCGATTTCATCGAGCTTCTCCAATCGTCCGCTGAGCACGTAATCGGTGTCGGGGCGCCCGTCATAAGGCTTGACGCGGGCAAAGCGTCCGCTGGCGCGAAGGCGCTCGATTACCGAGTTGGTCACGAACTCACAAGGGTTAATTGCCCAACGATGGTAAGCATAGAAGCCGATTTGCTCTGGAGATGGTTTGTACACAATGGCTCCCTGCCTCAGGTAGGCGGGCGCGCGGAATTCACGGACTGCCACCGCGGCGTGCACGTTTTCTGCAGGAGGCGGATCCGGCGGAGCAGGCAGGTTGAGTGTGTAGTAGTTTGGATACCTCACCTTCCCTCCGCAGCTGGTCAGAACCACCAGGGCTGCCAGAGAGAAAACCATCGTCGTCAGAGTTCTTTTCATTTTCATCCGCTGGCGCCGCGCGCGAAAATCTGCGGGGACACCTCTTTCATTCGATCGCATCATTTCGGCGCCTTCCTATCTTCGGGCTGTTTGACCCGAATCAAACTCCACGGACGCTGTTTCACCGAGTCGGTCAACTGATCAATGTTTTCCGTTGCTGTCCGCAGGTTTTCGATCGTGTCATCAATCTTGTAATCATTTGCCCTCACCAACACCTGCATGTCAGTCAGCAATTGCTTGGCTTCGAGCAGAGTGTTCTGCAATTCCGCCAGATCTTTACGGACGGGCTCGCGGACATCGCTGACCGTGCCATTCACGTTTTGGACGGTCTGATCGGCGTGCTGCGTCAGCAAATTCAACTGATCGGTGAGACGATCGATCTTGGGTCGTTCAGTTGCAACCATTTCGTTGACGTTATCCAAGACGGCTCGAATCCTCTGCTGATTGGGTTTCCCGGTGAGTGTATTCAGGTTAGCGAGCAGACCGCGCGCATCTCCGCTGATTCCCTCCAGTTCTCCCCGCGCCTGCGTGATCAATCCGTTTGCGTTGTCAGCCACGACGGCCATCTTGCCGGCAATCTCGTCCAGTCTGGCGGCTTCCTGCGATGAAATCGTGGAGCCCGGTGGAAGACGTCTGGCATCGTTGCCGCCTGTTGTAATGGACAGTGCGGCTCCACTCATGACGCTGACTAGCCCCAACTTGGCTACGGACTTTTCGTTTACTGGGGTGTTTTGTTTCACATCAAGAAGAATTTCAATCTTGGTAGGGTCAGACGCGGCAGGCCGCACCGCCGTCACCTTTCCTACGTTGATGCCGCCAAACAGCACCGACGCCCCCGGTTCCAGACCACCGGCGTAGCGCAAATACGTGCGGTAAGGAACGGTGTGTCCGCTAAACTGCGCATTGATGAGGTAGATGAGCGTGAATGCCAGGATCGAAAAGCATCCAAGGACAAAGGCTCCAACCTTTGCTTGTGTGGTCACGGGTAGGTCTCCTGAGACTGCATATACTTGTCAAAGTACGCGGCCACGGCCGGCGTTTTCGCGACGTTCTCGGGAACGCGATCAAGAAACTGGCGCACGCGTGGATTTTGACTTGCTTGCAGCTCATCTTTCGTGCCAACCGAGCTGAAGGAGCCCTGATACAACATGGCGATGCGGTCAGCGATGCGGAACGCGCTCGGCAACTCGTGAGTAACGACAATGACCGTCATTTGTAAAGCTTCCTTAAGCAGCAGAATCAACTCATCGAGTTCCGCGGCGACGATGGGATCGAGTCCGGCCGATGGCTCATCGAGCACGAGGATTTCAGGGCCGAGAGCGAGTGCGCGCGCCACGGCCGCACGCTTTTTCATGCCACCCGAGAGTTCGTTGGGAAGTAACTTGCCAAACTCCGAGAGACCGACCGCGGCCAGCTTCATCCACACCACAAGGTCAATGATGGAGGGTGCGAGCCGCGTATGCTCTCGCAACGGCAGGGCCACGTTGTCTTCCACGGTCAGCGAATTGAACAAGGCTGCGCTTTGGAAGGCGACACCGATCGAGCGGTGGATCTTCTTCAATTCGGGATTTGAGCAGCGCGTGATATCCGTCCCCTTCACGTGAACGCTACCCGACTTGGGCCGCTCCAACCCGATGATCTGACGCAGTAAGGTGCTCTTTCCGGAGCCGCTGCCACCCAGCAACACCATCGTTTCCCCGTGTTCAATGTCGAGATTCAATCCATTCAGCACTCTGCGGCCGTCGTACTCAACCACAAGATCATGGACAGAAATGATGGGCATCAGCTTTTCACCGTGAAATAGAAGATGGCAGTGAAGACCGCATCTGCGACGATGACGAGGAAGGTTGATTTCACTACTGCACTCGTAGTGGAGCGCCCTACCGAATCGGGCCCTCCGCGGACCCGGAACCCTTCGAGGCATCCGACGTGAGCAATGATGGTTGCGAACACCACGCTTTTGATCAATCCCGTGATCACGTCGCGCAAGGTGATCGAATGGAACACATAGTGGAGGTACAACAGTGGCGCCAGGCGAGTGCTCAGGAACATGAACAAACCGCCGACTAGAATACCGAAGCAATTCGAGATGATGCTGAGGCAGGGGACCGAAATCAAAGCTGCGAGATACTTGGGTGCGAGCACAAACTCCACGGGCTCCAGCGCCATGACGCGGAGGGAATCGAGTTCCTCAGTGACCTTCATGGTCCCGATTTCAGCCGCAAATGCCGAGCCGGACCGTCCGCTCACCGCAATCGCCGTGAGCAGTGGGCCGAGTTCGCGCGTAAAGCCAACCGCGACCAAGTCAATGACGTAGTGCAGAGCTCCAAAGCGGCGCAGTTCCGAGGCCCCCTGCATGGCAAGAATGAATCCCGTGCAGATTGCCATCAGGGAAACCATGGGCATGGCATCGACGCCGATTTCCAGCACTTGCCTCACGGTAGCCTGCCAGCGGTAGCGATTCCCTACAAATGGCAGCGCTCGTCCCATGGCTCGGATGGTGGCCCACCACTGAATATTCAGACTTCCGACATAGTCGAGATGTTCGATCGTTCTTTCGCCCACGTTTTCGAGAACATTGGCCATCAAGACACCTTTTCTCGGCTGCCGGCGAGGTCGAACAGCGATAGCACGCCGGTGACCTCGAACAACCGGAACACGGGGCCACCGGCGCCCTGTAAGCAAAATGCAACGTGGCGATGGCGGGCGATTCTAAGAGCTTCGATCAAGGTGGCCACCCCAGACGTCTCAATGGAGGAAACGCCGGCCAAGTCCACGGTGACTGTCTGAGGCAACGGCTTTTTCGACAGGAGGGCCTGTAGGGAATCGCGAAGGTCGGGCGAGGAATAGACATTGATTTGGCCGCTCGGGCGGACCACGAAGTCCTTTCCCACTCGATCGATCGAGATTTCGAGGCTGCTGTCTGCGGTCATTGCAACTCGTGTCACGGAATCCTCAGTCTGCTAGAACTGCCACCAGCGAAGGTGCCGGTTTCCCGGTTAGCACAGCTTCGATGTTGTCGAGGGCAACCATTCCCATGAGCGTTCTACTCTCCACTGTTGCGCTCCCAATGTGAGGGAGCAAGAAAGTATTTTTCAGCCCAACGTAACCGGGATTCAGTTTCGGCTCCCCCTGGAAGACATCCAGGCCCGCCGCTGCAACTCGGCCGCTCTGGAGCGCCGCAATGAGATCGTCATCAACGACCAATCCCCCGCGGGCAGTGTTAACTACTATTGCCCCGGGAGGCAGAAGAGCGATCGTCTTCGCGTTCAGGAAGTGACGCGTCTTTTCCGTCTCTGGAGCGTTCAGGCTGAGGAATTGACTCACGCCGAGAAGTTCCAATGGATCGGCATGGAACACCGCATCTCCGGTCTTTTCCTCTGACTGCTGATGAGGGTCGGAGTAGTGGATCCTCATGCCAAAGGCGCGGGCACGCTTCGCGACGGCCTGGCCAATTCGTCCCATGCCCAGGATGCCGAGTATTTTGCCGGTCAATTGCCAGCCCAGGAGTGCGCCACTGCGCGCTATCGTCCACTCGCCGGTTCGGACTAGCTCTTGTGCCTCAAACGCACGACGCGAGGCACCTAAAAGCAGCAGCATGGCGATGTCTGCTGTAGCGTCCGTCACGGCGCTCGGCGTGTTTCCGATAGCAATGTGCCTTAGCGCCGCAGCCTGTAAATCGATATGGTCGACACCGATTGAATAGGTAGAGATCACCTTTACCGAAGGCGAGACACGCTTAAAGAAATCGGCGTCGAGTCTATCGAACGGAGTGATGAATAAGGCATCCGCTCCTTCGGCAGCGGCAAGGAGTTCATCGTGCTGAAATGGTGTTCCGTCGGCTTTCCTACGCACCTCAAATTCATTATCGATTCGAGTCTCGACTGGCTTAACGAAGCGGGTCGTTACTACTAATATTGGCTTCTTCACAGACGTTCTCCTTGATCGAACTAGATAGGATTTACCTTATGCCGGGAAGTTCGGAACAACGATCAGCTTCCTGTTCACAAACTCTTCGATGCCAAGGCTGGAAAGTTCCTTTCCGTACCCAGAGCGCTTGATGCCTCCGAAAGGCAGCTCCGGAGCGCTGATATAGGGACAATTGATGAAGACCATGCCGGACTCGACGCGACTCGCCACTCGCTTGCCTCTTTCGATATCTGACGTATACACAGATCCGCCCAGGCCGAATGGAGAATCGTTCGCAATCGCAATGGCCTCTTCCTCGCCCTTTGCTGGAAACACCATCGCGACCGGACCAAAGAACTCCTGCCTGTAGGCTGGGTTGTCGCGAGTTATGTTTGTCAAAATGGTTGGCTTCAGAAAGGCGCCGACTTCGCCGGCTCGGCGACCACCAAGGACAATCTGTGCTCCATTACTCGTCGCCTCCTGAATCTGCCGAAGGATGAGCTGAAGAGCTGCATCGGAAGCGAGCGGCCCCAAGGTCACACTTTCGTCGAGGGGGTTGCCCAACTTTAGCTGCTCGGTCGCAGCGATGAAGCGGGGAAGAAACCTGTCCAGCATCGACTCGACCACGATGAATCGCTTTGACGCGATGCAGGTCTGCCCGCTGTTTCCAAATCGGCCGAGCACAGCCATGGCTACAGTGTGGTCAAGATCGGCGTCGTCTAAAACGATGAACGCGTCGCTGCCACCGAGTTCCATTGTGGACTTCTTCAGGTTGCTGCCTGCTCGCGACGCGAGTGCCTCACCCGCGCGCTCGGACCCCGTAAGAGCGACACCCTTCACCCGTGGGTCATCGATCAAAGATCCCGATTGGTTGTTGTTCAGGAACATATTGGTGTACACACCTTTAGGCACGCCTGCCTCCCTGAGGACCCGCTCGAAGGCCAATGCACATTGGGGAACACCAGGCGCGTGTTTGAGGAGCACCACATTGCCAGACATCAGATGCGGACCGACAAATCGAGCCAACTGGTAATACGGATGGTTCCAAGGCTGAATACTAAGAAGGACACCTAAGGGTGAATATTCGAGCCGGGCGTCGCCCGTGGCAGAGTCGATTTTCTTTGGCGCAAGAAGGAATTCCGCGTTATCCGCGAAGTATCCCATGATCGAGGCGCTGAGTTCCACTTCGCCTCGGCTCTCAGCGATTCTCTTACCCATTTCCAATGTGGCGAGACGAGCCAGGTCCTCCTTCTTCTCAAGAAGTAGCTGGGCAGATCTTCCAATAATCTTCGAGCGCTCGCTGAATGGACATGCGGCCCATGGTCGAAATGCGCGGTCCGCGGTGGTCACTGCATCCCACATCTGCTCATCGGTGTGTTCAGTAAAGGTTCTCAAAACTTCTCCGGTTGCCGGATTCACGCTGCGGTACGACATTCTAGGCTCCTTATGTCTTCCGAAATCATGGTCGACCGGCTACCAGGGTCAGGCCGCGCTCGTCGATGGCAATTGTTGTTTCGACCGAGAAGACTGCAAGACTGGGGCCACTCTTAAGACCGACTTGCCGTGTCGATAAGCGATTTAGGTCGGGATTGACAAAGGGATTCCTCGGAATGGGCGATCAGCCGCAGTCGAAACTGTGACATGTCAATAACGCGTCAAACTCCTTGGTCACAAACAATAGCCTTTCATCGAAGTGATTCACACTTCCCGCAACTGTCTACGCGCCTCGTCATACGGATTCTGTGTACTGTCACCGGAAACTACAGCAGTACGATCCCCAGCCTGTGGCGGCCCGTCGATGGTTTTGAAGATGTTAGTTGGAAACGGTAGTCCTGCTCCTTCCAGTCCTCTCGTGTAGTTTCAAGGGTCAAACGAACAACACAATGTGTGGAGCACAGCCCTCAAGATGCGCACGCCTTTGGCAGGCCGATTGCACACCAGCACAACGGCAGACATTTCAGATCTCGCAATGAAAGGGAGTTATCCGATGGGAGAAAAGAAAAAGGAAACCGCCGAGCCTTCGACTGGGAAAGCGACCAGCGTGGTTGACTATATCGTGCAGCGACTTGCTGAAGAGGGCATTACGGACTGTTTCGGCGTACCGGGAGACTACGCGTTTCCGGTCTGTGATGCTGTCGATCGCAACCCAAACATCAGATGGGTCGGCTGCTCAAATGAATTGAATGCGTCCTACGCTGCCGATGGCTATGCACGCGTTCGGGGCGCGGCAATGCTGTCTACGACCTATGCGGTGGGCGAGTTATCGGCGATCAACGGGGTGATGGGCGCAAAAGCCGAGCGTTCACTCGTCTACCATGTCGTCGGCATGCCGTCCTATCAGAACCAGCGCGTGCACAAGAACCTCCACCACACCTTTGGAGACGGAGTTTTTGGGAACTTCATCAACATTTCTGCTCAAGCGGCCTGTGTCCACGCCGTGATCGACCCCGATAACTGCATGATTGAAATGGAACGGGTGATCTCGGAGGCGCGTCGCAATAATCAACCTGCCTACATTGTCGTTCCAGGGGACTATGCATTGGCACCGGTTACGCCGACCGAGGTGCGCCCTGTGACGCTCAAGTCGAACCCATCGTCCCTCCAAAAAGCCGTCGCCGCCATAACCGAACGAGTAAAAGGTGCGAAATCCATTGTCGCCTTTCCGGCATTCACGCTGGCGCGTCTCCGCTTACAAAAAGAAGCCCGACAGGCGATCGAGGCCCTGGGCTGCCCGTTCGCTACCACGACGATGGAAAAGTGCATCATCGACGAAAGCCACCCGCAATTTGCCGGGTTGTATGCGGGAGCGGTGTCCGCAGAGAAGACGCGGCAGATTGTCGAGGACGCGGAATTGGTGCTCGACCTAGGCGGGATCAGCCTCAACGACGAAACCACCGCGGGCTTCTCTGGACGACTTGATTCCGCGCGTTTCGTTTCGATCGGGCTGAATGATGTTCGCATCGGACAACAGGTATTCGGAAATGTTCGACTCGCCGACGTGCTTGCCGCGCTCGCACAATTTAAATCGCCCGCGCATCCCTACAGAAGAACACCAGGACGAGCTCAACGCGTAGATGCGAAACCAGCCGACAAGATCACGATGGATCCACTCTATTCTCGCTACGCGGCGTTTATCCGACCGGGCGATAACGTCGTCCTGGAAAGCGGGAGTTCGAGCTTAGGGCTCCCAGCAATGACGCTCGCCGATGATGTGCGGGTGCACATACAAATGTTATGGGGGTCGATTGGATGGGCCACCGGAGCCGCCTTCGGGATAGCGCTCGCAGATCCCAAGCGGAGAACGATCCTCATCACTGGTGAAGGTTCTCACCAATTAACTGCCAACGAGATAGGAAATATGGGGCGCTACAGCGCCAATCCGATCATCCTTGTTCTCAACAACGACGGCTATATGGTGGAGCGGGCCTTGGAACCATACCCAGACTGGTCCTACAACGATCTCGCGAAATGGCGGTATGCAGATTTGCCGCACGCGTTGGGATGCGCTGACTGGACAACAGCACGCGTTGAGACGATTGGCGAGCTCGAAGGCGCGCTCGAAGCAGCCCGCGAGAGTAAATCGGGCACATACATCGAGGTCATCGGGGGGCGAATGGATATGCCCAAGGCTCTCGCCTTCGCGCATACCCGCATTAAGGAATTGTACGGATCTGATGCGGCTTAAGCTCCGGCCTTTGATCGCACCCCTAGATTAACGGCTCTCCCCCGCTGGGCCGGCAAGAGCAGCCGCCGGCCCAGTGAATTTGCATTAAGGATACAGACGTGACGATCAATCGAATAAACGCAAAGCAGATTTCCGTAGCTGCCCTCGTCCTTGCGGCCTTGTTCTTTTCGCAGCGGACGCACGCCCAGTCCCTGACGATGGACGGCGAGTCGGGAATTTTTCTCCAACCCCTGGCGGAAGTCGTTCCGTCACCCGAACACAAATTTGGAGGGCCGACGGTCAGCTTCCACGCCGTGGACGCTGGCCCTGTCGCGGCTGACTACATCAACGTGGGAGTCGAAGAAGGATTCGGGAATTGGTTGGAGTTTGGATTTACCCGCGCTCAGCACACAAATGGGGCAGACCCCACAGTGAGTCCATTTTTCAACTTCACGGGAATGAATATCTTCAACTTCAAAGCAAAACTTTTGCCCTCGAACTACGTCGGCCACAAACATTTGCCCACCATCTCTCTGGGAGGAGTGCTGCGCACCAACGATCCCTACGTTGTGCAAGCTGTCAAGCACCAGAATGCGACGAACGGTGATGTCTACCTCGTTGGTACAAAACTCATCATGTTCGGAAAGAAGTTCGGTTTCGTGGCGAATGCAGGGGTTCGCGGGACCAATGCACAAAAATACGGCTATGGTGGTAACACCGTGGATTGGGAAGCCCGAGCGTTCGGCGGACTCGCTTTCCCCATCCCTATCAAGAACCTTGTGGTGATCACGCCTGCTTTTGAAGTCGACCAAGAACCTAAACGAATCAAGTTCATCCCGACCGCATCGTTGCCCACAGACCTCATCTACGCAATAAGGCTTTCTCGTCTGCCCGACTCCAAATGGAGCTTCGACATTGGAACAGGGCATCTGGGAGCAAATATCGCGCCAGGGATCAACATTAAGGCAAACAATGCCGTCGCGATTGCGGCCAACTATAGGTTCTAAGAACAGATGAAGACCGTCGAACTTCCTTCGTATCTTGAAGCCTGGCTCGCGAGTCTCGACGAGATCAATGAGGATTAAATGCTGAAAGAATCTCCGACGTTTTCGTCAATTCGTACACCCTCTTCGTATCCGGCATCGCACAAGCATTACCTTCAGGGCAATCGAAGGGATCTTCGCGTTCCTTACCGGGAAATCGCTCTTTCCCCCACGCGTCATAGTAATCGGATAGAGGAAAATCCTCCCTTGCCGGTCTACGACACCTCCGGCCCGTACACCGACTCCGATGAACGCACTAACCTGTCCTGTGGACTGCCCCACCTTCGTACTGACTGGATCAATCAACGAGAAGATACTGAGCTTCTTGCCAAACCAAGTTCCGAGTATGCACGCCGGCGTGAAACGGGTCTGCTGACATACCATCTGCGCTTTCCTGCTCCGCTTATTTCTCGGCGCGCGCGAAGCGGACAAAACATAAGCCAGATGCATTATGCGCGCAATGGAATCGTCACACCGGAGATGGAGTTTGTCGCCCTACGAGAATCGATGCTGCTGGACCGCCTGTTGGATGATCCTCGCTACGCGGCGCTTTTACGGCAGCATAGGGGAGAGCCCTTCGGCGCGGGGCTTCCTCAACAAGTAACGCCCGAGTTTGTGCGGGTGGAGGTGGCCTCAGGGCGCGCAATCATCCCTGCGAACGTGAACCACCCTGAACTGGAACCGATGATCATCGGGCGCAACTTCAAAGTGAAAATCAACGCCAACATCGGCAACTCCGCGGTTACATCTTCCCCTGCGGAAGAAGTGGACAAAATGATCTGGGCCACGTATTGGGGCGCAGACACGATTATGGATCTTTCCACCGGCAACAACATTCACGAACTCCGTGAATGGATCATTCGCAACTGTCCCGTCCCGGTGGGCACAGTACCGATCTATCAGGCGCTCGAAAAAGTTGGCGGCCTCGCAGAAGAGCTCACTTGGGAGTTGATGCGGGATACTCTCATCGAACAGGCCGAGCAGGGCGTCGATTATTTCACCTTGCACGCGGGTGTTCGCCTTCCGTGGATTCCCCTTACGGCGCAGCGTCTCACAGGGATCGTGTCGCGCGGGGGCTCAATAATGGCGAAGTGGTGCCTCGCACACCACCAGGAGAATTTCCTGTACACGAAGTTCGATGAAATTTGCGAAATCATGAAGGCTTATGACGTTTCGTTCAGTTTGGGCGATGGTCTTCGCCCAGGATCAGTTTATGACGCCAACGATGAAGCCCAGTTCGCCGAATTGCGCACGCTCGGAGAGTTGACAGAACGTGCTTTGACCCACGACGTACAAGTGATGATTGAAGGCCCCGGTCACGTACCGATGCAGGGCATCCAGGAAAATATGGACGAAGAGTTTCGCCACTGTTTTGAGGCTCCTTTTTACACCCTGGGCCCGCTCGTCACCGACATCGCCCCCGGCTACGACCACATTACGAGCGCGATCGGCGCTGCCCAGATTGGATGGTACGGTACAGCGATGCTCTGCTATGTCACTCCCAAGGAACACCTCGGTCTTCCAAATAAAGAGGATGTTCGTACGGGCATCATCAGTTACAAAATTGCAGCGCATGCGGCCGATTTGGCGAAAGGATGGCCTGGGGCGCAGCTTAGGGACAACGCGTTGTCGAAGGCGCGCTTCGAATTTCGTTGGGACGATCAATTTAATTTGAGCCTCGATCCCGAACGAGCGCGCGAGTATCACGACGAAACCTTACCTCACGAAGGGGCGAAGACCGCGCACTTTTGCTCCATGTGTGGACCAAAATTCTGTTCGATGAAAATCACGGAAGAGATTCGTGCCACTTACGGGTCAGACGAGCAGAAAGGAATGGCAGAAAAGGCTCGCGAATTTGTCGCTAGTGGTGGTGAGGTTTATCGGTGACGCAGCCCGACATTGCTATCGTTGGCGGCGGCTTGGTAGGCCGGCTTCTGGCATGGCGCGCTTCAAAGGCTGGTGCGCGTGTCGCCCTCTACGATGCGGGCAGCAGTCGGGGCGAAGACTCGGCCGCCTGGGCGGCGGCTGGAATGATTACTCCTTCAGCAGAGGCTGTTGATGCCGATCCGGAAATCATAGCGATGGGTCGACGCAGCCTTCGCCTGTGGCCGCAGTGGCTCGCGGAATTGCCAGAGCCGGTTTTCTATCGTGATGACGGAACACTTCTGCTTTGGCATCGTGAGGATGCAGCCGAGGCACATCGCTTCGAGAGAATGCTCGCAACGCGCGACGCAGGAGCGCATCTGGTTCACGTGGATGCGGCTCGGCTCAGTGAACTGGAGCCGGCTCTCGACTCAAGGTTTCAGCAGTCCCTGTACCTTCCCGACGAGGCGCAGATTGACAATCGGGCCTTGCTGAAGACTCTTGCCCTCGCGCTCGAAGGAGCAGGCGTCCAGTGTCACTGGCAAACATTCATAGCGGCGGATGAGCTGCCCGCCGCGGGCATCGTTGTAGACTGCCGCGGCATGGGCGCAAGCCGAGATTTATCGCAGCTGCGCGGGGTTCGCGGCGAAATTGTACGTCTCGATGCTCCGGACCTCGAATTGCACCACATGCTGCGCCTGCTGCATCCGCGGTTTTCCGTCTATGTCGTACCTCGTGTTGAAGGTAAGTTGGTCGTCGGGGCCACCAGCATCGAGAGTGACGATCGCTCTCCAATGTCAGTGCGTGGCGCATTGGAGTTGCTCACCTCTGCATACTCCATGCTGCCGACCCTAGCCGAGGCGCGCATCCTTGAGTTCGCTACGCAGGTGCGACCAGCCCTTCCCGACAACCGGCCTGCGTTTTTCTATCATCTCGGACGGCATGTACTGAGAATCAACGGACTGTATCGTCACGGTTTCCTGCTGTCGCCCGCAATCGTGGAGGAGGCATTGCCATTGCTATCCGGGCAATGGGAAGAATCGTACACCGGGCGATGGTCCTGCCTACGTGTGTGTGCCCACGAGGTCGAGGAGGAGCAAGCATGTCCGTCCTTGTGAATGGCCGAATGCACGACCTACCAGAGCCGCCAACCCTGGCGGCATTGCTAGTGGCACTCGCTCCACCACTTCCGTTCGCCGTAGCCTGCAACGGAGAATTTGTTCAACGCGGCACATATGAGGATTGCCGCATCGACCGAGGTGACAGGATCGACATCGTTCATCCGACGGCGGGAGGCTGAGTTGGGAGGACAAGAGATGCAAGATCAGCTGACTTTGTACGGGCAGAGCTTTACAAGTCGCCTGTTGCTCGGAACTGCGCGCTACGATTCACCGTCCTTGTTATCCGGTGCGATCTGTGCCGCTAATCCCGCGATGCTTACAGTCTCTCTGCGGCGGCAGCTTTCGGGCTCGAAGGATTCTGGTCAAGCATTTTGGAATCTGTTGCGGCAGACCCAGCGAACGATTCTCCCCAATACGGCAGGTTGCCTCAGCGCGGGTGAGGCCGTAAAGACGGCGTGTATGGCCCGCGAGCTGTTTCAGACGAATCTCGTAAAACTCGAAGTCATCGGAGACGAAGTCAGCCTGCAGCCAGACCCTTTCGGCGTTGTTGAGGCCGCGAACAAGCTCGTGAAACTTGGCTTCCAGGTCCTACCGTATTGCACAGAAGACTGGGTTCTATGTAGCCGTCTGATGGATGCCGGCTGTGAGGTGCTCATGCCCTGGGCAGCTCCCATCGGAACCGGTCAGGGACCACGCAATCCTCGCGGTTTACGCGAATTGCGCGAACGTGCTCCCAAGATTCCGCTGATTGTCGATGCGGGCATAGGCCTTCCTTCTCAAGCCTGCCAGGTGATGGAGTGGGGATTCGACGGCGTATTGCTAAACACGGCGGTATCGCGAGCTCTTGATCCCGTTCGAATGGCCGGCGCCTTTTCCCAAGCCGTCAAGGGAGGACGCAGTGCATTCCTGGCGGGACCAATGATTGTGCAAGAGACCGCTGTCCCGAGCACTCCTGAAATCGGTCGTCCCTTTGCATTGGGCTCATCACGATTGGAAGGCCAGCGCCTGGCTTAATGCGAGGGTAGCTCTCCAAATTTACGTTGCTCGAACCGACACAAAATACTGCCTGAGTGAAATTCGTCCTCTCTAAATTCATGCCCTCGATGCGTTAGCCCCCGATTGAGTCTGGCCTCATGGATCTATCGGCACGATGGATCCGCGCACTATTGACGGTTTGGCTTGTGCGCGAATCAGTTGGCTTATCTTGCAAGTCGTCGGTGACACCATATGACGCGTCACTGTCACTCGGCACCGAGTGACGGCCGCGGTCATTGTTTAACTCTCCCTGCCTCCCCAAATCTACGCCGATTGGATGATCTGATACGCCAGGAGGCGACTCTCAGCTTTGGCACTGTCTTTGCTCTACCGTAATTCAAGTTTTCTGGCGATGACACCGGGAACGTTCGCTTGCATAACTAACGTAGGCCAGCAAATTGACTCTGCGGCGCAAGAGTAAAACTTGGAGGGAGTGATGAAGAAAATGAAGACTCTAGACTCTATTCAAAGATTTGGGAGCTGCCTGACCTTCATAAGGGCAGACGTCCTGAGGGAACAAAAGCGCGCGATTTCCTGGGCAGGCTTGTGTTTATGCTGGCGGCAAACCCGGCCAGCGTCATGGATTCTGTCAGTCACGATGAGCATTTTGTGTTGCGGAGTCGTGCCGGTCCGTGCACAAGAGTCCTCAAAGCTAACTGAGACGGTGCAGCCCTCGGCAACCGCACCTAAGCCGGAGCAGGAGTCTTCCGACATTGCGAAGGCCGCGCAAAACCCTATCGCTCACATGATCTCGGTTCCCATCGAGAATGACTTTTATCCACAGACAGGCATTAACAAGGAAAACGAATACGTCCTTGAGATAAAGCCTGTGGTTCCAATCCCGTTGTCGAAGGACTGGAACTTGATTACGCGAACGATCATACCGGTAATTCAAACACCCGACCTCACATCTGAAATAAAGGGGACGAGCGGCTTAGGAGATATACAAGAATCTTTGTTCTTCTCACCAACAAAAGCGGGTCTAGGTGGGATTATTTGGGGAGCGGGACCAGCCATTTCAGTCCCTACCGCCACGGAGCACATTTATGGGACGGGAAAAACCAGCATCGGTCCTACTATTGTTGTCCTGAAGAGCCAAGGGCACTGGTTGTTTGGATCCCTTGTGCAAAACCTGTGGTCGGTCGAGGCCGGCCCCAGGGAGCGGCCGGCCGTAAATCAGATGCTGCTGCAGCCCTTCGTGAACTATAACTTGCCGCACAAATGGTATCTCACTTCGTCGCCTATCATCACCGCAAACTGGAAACTGGATGATGGACGGTGGCTCGTCCCCGTGGGGGGAGGAGTCGGGAAAATTGTGCGTTTCGGGAAAGTACCTGTGAATATCTACGGACAATTTTTTGGAAATGCGGAATACCCGAACGGGACGAGCAAGTGGTCGGCAAGGTTCCAAATGCAGTTTCTATTTCCGAGGAGGTGATGGAATCGAGAACAGCTTCGAGGCCGCGAGCTAATCGTCAATTTAAGAGAATGTGCGCTCGGGGCTCATATCCACTACACCGTAGAGGAGGAACCGAGATGTTCGGAGCAACAAAGGTTGGAAAGCAGCGACCATCACCCAACGCCACCACGACGGATTTCTGTCAAATCTTCGAGACGGACATGAACCGATTGTATCGCTTATCGTTCCTGCTCACAGGAGCTGAGCCTACCGCTGAGCAATGCTTTCTCGGTGGCCTGCAGATGGCTAAAGAAGGGAACCAAGTCTTCAAGAATTGGGCGGAGGCTTGGGCGCGGCGAATGATCATTCTGGATGCAATTCGAGTGCTCCACACGGGATTGACTGTCGACACCCCAGAGTCTTTTGCCCGAGGTGCCGGCGATTGCGCGACGGATCGAACTGAAATCACCGAGATTGTGAAGCTTCCGGTGTTCGAGCGATTCGCATTTGTAATATCAGTCCTCGAAGGCTACTCGGATCACGAGTGCTCTCTTCATATCGGCTGCACGCGCGCGGCGGTTGCTGCAGCGCGAGTTCGTGCTCTCGAACGAATCGGAAGGGCAGCGGAACTTCGCGACAAGCTTGTAAGCATCGCCTCAGCTCGGATCAAGAGTTCAGACACGAGGAATGACTTCTCATATGAGACTATCAACGACATCTGCCACGATTCTGGTTGTCGCTGACGATCCACGGGCTCGTCGAACATTGTGGACAACTTTGTCTTCCGAAGGCTGCTCGGTGGTCGAGGCAAAGTCTGGCGGAGAAGCCTTGGTAAGACTCGGGAATGACCGTCCTGATCTAATTCTCGTCGACCTCATGGCGGAGCCGCCGGACCTAATGTGTCGCGAAATCCGAGGTCTGACCGACGTGCCGATGATTGTGTTCCTGTTACCAAGAAGCGAGCAAAATAAAGCGGTAATCTTGGATGCCGGGGCGGACGACTGTATGGTATCTCCGTTTTCGGTAAAAGAGCTCCTGGCACGTGTCCGAGCTCTCTTACGTCGTGTGGTGCAAACGGAAAATCCGGAGACCTTTGAATCAGGAGGGCTCAAGATTGATTTTGAGCGAAGGATTGTGTCTGTTCGGGGCGCGAGGGTGCGCCTGACACCGAAGGAGTTTGAGTTATTACGGTTCCTCGTAGCAAACAAGGGGAAGCCGCTCCGGCATCGCAGCCTCCTCCAAGCCATTTGGGGACCGAATTGTTGCGAAGAAAGGCAATACCTTCGCGTTTTTATAAGTCAACTCCGAAAGAAAATCGAGCCCGATCCCAGCCGTCCCCTTTTTATTTGCACGGATCCGTGGGTGGGGTACAGGTTCGAACCACCCTTGACGCACTGATTGAATAGCATCAGTGACTCCTCAACCGTCACAGCTCAGCGGGTAGTCGGAGAACCAATGCGGCCCTTGCGGCTTTGCGCGTCTGCTACCCACGGAGGCCCTGCTAGCGCCACGGCGCGCCTTGGACGCGATCCTTTCCCAGCATCTACGGCAGAAGCTGACACCACAAATGTGATCGAGCACTTTCCGTGGAAGTGCGGCAACGAGCCCGGCCCATTGGTTTGCCCTCGTCAATGTGCAAAGCGTGAACAGAATCATCTGCTCCATTTTTCAGGAATTCAACACAGCATCACGACATCACCTTCTGAGGCAGCGCCTCGGATACGAAAGACGTTGCGGAAGTGTCTGAATAGTTGCGCCCCGGCAATGCTCGGCGGTTTCGGCCGGCCTCTGCCGTGTGAAAGCACACCAGAAATTATGGTCCAATAACAGTCCACGAACTGTTTCCGAGGGTCATTAAAACGTTTCTGTAGCGCCATCCGTGCCGCGTGTTTTCAGTTAGTTACGGGTGAAGATTTCGCTGTCACTGCAGAGGTCGAAGGCTTACGGTCTGGTCCGTGACAAAATTCGCTACGAGAAGAGACGACTCTGAATCTGGGCCAGTTCCACTTGTGCGGAACATTCCTCATCGTCGTTCACCACCCTGTTGACGCGGGCGCTTACGGGATAGCACCGCATCAGACGGGCATCGTAGGGCTTCAGTAAATCGGACACGGCTTCGACCTTTGTCATGCCCGGATCGAGCCACAAATCGTATATCTCGGGAGCGAGGACAACTGGCATACGGTCGTGGACGATTGCGGTCACTGCATTCGGAGCTGTTGTCAGAATAGAGCAGGTCGTGATCCAGTGGCCACTGGGGTCTTTCCACCGATCCCACAATCCCGCAAACGCAAACAACTGCCCGTGATTTATTTCAAAGCAAAATGGCCGCTTGGTTTTCCCCTCTCGCGTCCACTCGTAGAAGCCGTCCGCAGGAATCAGGCATCGGCGGGATCTGAGCGATTCACGAAAAGCTGGCTGCGTTGCGGCTGTCTCCGATCTCGCGTTAATCATGCCAGCCGCACCAGAGCCGTCCTTCGACCAATGTGGAATGAGGCCCCACTTCATCAGTGAGAGTTCACGAATAGGCTCTTTCGGATTCTGGCGGATCACCGGAACAGGTTGTGTGGGAGCGATGTTGTAGCGAGGAGACCAATCATCGTCCCAAGGGGCGCTGTCGAAATATTCCTCGACACGCTGCTTCCGCCGCGACAATCGGTAGCGTCCGCACATGGAGAGACATTATGGCAGATCGCATGAGCCTCAACAGCACCGGAACTCGCAAGAAACACTCCGATTGCGAGCTGGAGATCAAATGGGGTGGTTCACTGAGCACGCTGCACAATCCTTCGGGGTAGTGCGTTGCGAGTGGTCAGAATTCAGGAATTGTGTTGGTCTTGTCACCGATTGCAGACGTGTCTTCGGGCCTGTGGTCGGGGAGCGCGTAAAGTTCCTCAAGCTCACAATCTTCCAGCGAAACAGGCACGACCATCGCGACGCGCTGCCCGACTTCTGGATTCTCGATCAGTTCCCCCGTCTCAGGATCGAGGTACCCGATGACATCCCCCACATTCAGTTCTTTCCCCTCCGTGCCGCCCTCGATCTTGAAATGCACGTCAGAAGTGAAGTAGCCGAAAGCTACGATCTTTACTCTCATGCGATATGATTCTTGCTCCCGAAACCCATGATCTAACTTTCCCTTGCCTTTGGGTACTCAATCAATTGACTGATCGTGACTCGCTGCGCCATTTTCAATCGCTTGCGGTGGCTGGCACGCCACTGGGGCTGCGTGGCGGATCGCGATGTAGCTCTTGTTGTGAGATTCGTAGTACAAGCCACGGTAGGTGTTGCCAAAATTTATAGCTTGTACTGTGTGAGCATTGCTTTTCCAAAGCGCCATCACGGCAGCACCGTCCATCGTGGTGCCACTTGCCTCAACGTGGAGGAGAGTAGGATAATTCGATACCCGCCGACCGTAGATGTTGAACTGATCCAGTTCGGGATTGAACTGCAAAACCTTGAAACTGCAGCCCTGCTCTGCCATGCTTTCGAACTTCGCTACGACCTGTTGTGTCTCGGTCGAATCGGTTATCACTTCTGCGTAATTGTTAGATGCCATATTGATTTCCTCTATTTCTCTAATACTCCATTGCTAGAATTCTTGCCCTTTTGAGCCGCTCGATCTTGAAATGCCGTCGGTAAGTGACCGAACGCTGCGAATCATTGCTTTCACTCAATTTGTCCTTGCCTTTCAGAGTTCCTTCATTTGGCACGGAAGCCCCTCCGCAAGAAAGCGAGCACGGTCTCCCAGACCGCGCACACTTACGAGAGCAAAAGTTCCCGCTGGCATAAGCGCTATAAACCACGCCCGGTTCCTCGCCGCACCATTCCGCGGCATGCCATGTATGCACGACATTTAGACGCCAGCCGTCACACGTTTAAGAGTCTTCGCCCAGAGTGCGTTGTATTCCGATCTGGTGATGTCGCCGTCTTTCAGCAGGCGTAACAGCGCGTTCTTCGTCCTGTATTCCCATCTCAGGATTCAACGGCTTGACTTTTTTCTTGGGAGGTTTCCACGGTGTGACGATCATCTTGGACTTCATTCAGCATCCTCGTGCTCGAATCCATGACCTGCACTGGCGGCTTTAGCCTGTATCAGTTCGTCTTTGAGGTACGGATTCTTCTGCAAGCATTCGACGCAATAGCCGTAACCTGTGCCGGGAACTTCGTGAACTATGTTCGCGTCCAGTGTGTAGCCGCAACAGTGGCATTCTCGTGTCGTCTCTGGTGGTGTGTAGACTACCGGGATGCCAATCCCGTTCTCTCGGCACATTTTGCAATGTAAGAAACTGTGAGTCTTGTAGTCGTTAAGCATCTTGTATTCGCCGTTACCAAGAAGCGCTGCGAGGAACTGCCTGGTATTCCGTATCTGCAATGCACCGGACTTGTGGACTCTGTTCCACCGGAGAATGTGCTGCGGATCGACATCCACCTTCCCACAAAACGTCAGGATGGTCTGAATGTCTTCGAGCATGGAGCCTGATGGGTGGCAGATAGGTGTAATGGCAAACATCAAGGACTGTTCTTCATTGGTCCAAGTCGTATGGTCTATAGGTTCTTGACTTGCTGTGGGAAGACGATCCGCCGAAGGCGGAATCACTGGCTCACTGCCTGACTGACTACCTCCGTCCGTAAGGACGGAATGCTTTAGGTTGGTGCTTTTGGTTAGTGCTTCATGGTTGTATACTTCTGGTTCACGCTGGGATGACACCTGATGTAATTCTGGAATGACAGTAGTGTCATTTGTGGATGACAACTGTGTAATCGTAGGATGACACTCAGAAGCGTCTAGGTGTAATTCTGGAATGACAGCTAAGAACTGCGGAAGACCGGATTTACTTTTGCCGTTAGGCTTCAGCCAGCCGTTGCGCGTCAGCCAAGCTCGGTTGTTGCGCACGGTTCCCGGTTCAAGGCACTTCGTCCAAGCGGCGATGGTCTTTGCTTTGCCGAAGGCCTTCCCATCCGCGCCTTCGCGTCGCTTGTAATAAAGCCAGACGCGCATCTGCGCATCGGTCAACTCCATTAGTTTGTCGAGATTTTCAACGTTGATTCGAACTTGCGGTGATCTTGTCATTGTTGCGGTTCTCTTGGTTGCGGATTGATTGGGAACCGCTGGGTCTAGCGGTAGATTCATCGTCAGGGACAGCGACCGCAACGAAGCTGTCCCCTCCGAATCTTGATTGTGCCATTGACACAACCGACCCTATATAGCGATAGCTAGTCGCTTTTAGGAAATACTGGCTTTCGGTACGCCAGCGATCCTTTCCCCGTCTTGCGGTGAACGCGGAACATGGTCTGTGCCATTTACATTTGGTAGTGAGTGATGCCGTGTTGCTTGCATAGTTCCGCTAGCGAGACCGCAGGACTGTCCACGACCAACTTGGCGATGAGGCTGGGCAGCCGCGTCAGGCTGTCTCAGAGATTTCGCAAATCCCAGCAGTCTTTTTCCAATCCGGCTTGACGAGACGTTTCTTCCGATCGTCCCAGTATTCTTGGTTGGTCGGACATTGTTTGCTGCTGCATTGCCAAGCAGCCGCGTAGTAGTACCTGGTGTGCCGGCTTGCGCCGTGCCATGCACCGCAAACCTGACACTGCATGGCTCCTAAAACTGCGTCGATCAACTTCATCGGTCCATTCATAATTGTTACTTCCATATCATTTCGTCTGAAAATTGTGGTTCGCCAGCCAACAGCCTGGCGCACTCTGACAGAATCACACGTTGCCTGCGTTCTTGTACTGGTCGTCGTGTCCGGCTTTCCGTGCTTTATCCCCCGGACCGTGCTGCCGCATGGCATCGGTAGTCCAGCGGAACAACAGGCTGTAACGCCAGTCGAATCCGTTCGGTTTGAAGTTTGGATCATCTTTGTTCGCGAACATCGAATGGATGATGCGTCCCCCGTTGAAAATGAGAAGATCGCCGTGGTTCATGACGATCTCTGCTGCGGAAATGTGCTCTTCGATTTTCCGCTGGCTCTGGCGTTTCAAGTAGTATGCCTGAGGCATCGTTCCACCTACGCGGAACGTCCGCGATTGTCCGAGAGTCAGCATAGGCACTATCATGCCTGCGGGATCACGGTGCGGTCGCACAATCGCATCAGGACTCATACGATGGCACTGGATGTAGTTCGACTGTTTATGCGCGACAGCAGCGACACGGTCGGCTACAGGCAGAAGGATCGCCGGAGGAATCGGATGCTCTATTGTCGATTTGCCGCCTGCGGCGTACGACTTGCCGAAATGCACGCCGTACTTGCCGTCGTCTGAGAGCAGCCAAGGGAATTCCCCCATGGCGGCGTACAGGCTGTCGGCTTCCTGGTGGGACAGGAATTGCGGAATGTAAATCCAGTCACTCGACGGACTCGACCGTCCGTCTGGAGTAACTGTTTCTGCGAAATGTGGTTCTGCTAGCGTGAGTGAAGCCATAATTCTTCTCCTGATCCGGTTTGCGATGCAGCGAGTTCCTGTCGCCAGTCAGCACGCAGCCATTTGCCGAACGAAAAAATCGAAAGCTGTCAGGTTGTTCCTGAATGAATCAGCGTTCAGCATCTAATACTGAGGACTGGACCAACTGGACGACAAAGTCCCATGATCCGACTGTTCAGACTCTTATGCCGAGACTTTCCCAGTGCCGCCACCATGCGGACACGGCATATCGTCCGGCGGCACAAAGAGGATGACGGTCGACTTGTTGCGTAGCCGTGCGCTATCGGCCTAATGATCCTGGCCCATCCTTCCGGGCGGCGCTTGAGGTCGCGGCCCGGTTTGTTTCAGTCCTTGAAAGGGGACTCGATCGCGGGAGCTAGTCGCAACTCTACCTAATACTCAGTGTTGTGCGTTCCGGCACAATAGCTTTGCATCCCAAGCGCTGACAGAGGGTTTCGATTTCGCTGCTCATCTGCTCTGCGTATTCTTCAGCGGTCATAAACGCCGGAACATCGTAGGTGATCGGATTCTTCACCGTTCCCCACGGCTGCACCGGATCGTCGTTGTGATCCATGATGGTAAGAGTCACCTTCTTACCATCGTCGGATGTTTGACACTTCACTTGCACTTCGAGACCAGCCCACCTTCCGCCGTGGTCTTCGATGATTCCCCAGCCGAATTCTGTGCTTTCGTATTCCATCGTGATTGGTGACGTGCCTTGCAACTCCTCCGGCGTCCAAAGCATGACTGCGAATCCGGTGTCGCGTAGCTGGTTGATGACTTTCTTTTGCGCTTTCGTTAGTTCAGTGACTTTCATGGATAGTCTCCGGGGATGATGTCCCCGAACAGGTAATACTCACTTTTTCGACTTTCGGTTAAATGACGGTCGAAATTTACCGTGGTAGAAGTCGGGCAGAATGAGCGGGTTGGCAGGAACCGGACACTTTAGCTTTTTTCTCCGTATATTTCCGCAGGAGGATTCACATGAGTCAAAGCAGAATAAAGCGTCAAAGCAAGAAACCTATGAAGCAGCGAGTCGAGTGGGACCGGCAAGTAGCCGAAGAAACGCTGGTATCGCCGATGCTGGTTGATAGGCTCGTGAGAGAATGCCAAATCAGCGGCTACAAGCCGAACATCGGCATCAACTCGCTGATGACGGCAGCAGGCTACATCGTGCGAGTTTGCTTCGGGAAAGAAGCCCAGATGATTCTTGGCAAACACACGAAAGCGGCAGCGGACGAGATTGAAATGCTGGACGGCTTTGCTGATCTTGATCCAGCGATGGTCAACTGACGCCGTAGCATGAGTCCGCCTAGCAAGCGGACTACAAGGAACGGCATTAACCTCCAACCTTTAAGACCACGCAGCTTCAACCGCAGCCGTCAGCCTGTCATCCTGCAACAATCCCCATGTAGCGCTTGACGCCTCCCAGCATCGCGCCAGCCTCCTAACGCCCTGATGTCCGGCAGCGCAGTCAATGCACACGGCTTTTTTCACGCCGCCGGTCTCGGCACGATTCCTTCTGGCGCTCGAGAGTTCGGTGGAGGTCACTGAACCGGGTGGCTTCACTCTGGCTCTATTTCAGCAAAGCTGCCGTTGACCTGCGTACGCGTCTTCTCGCTCCCCAACTCCGCATCTGCCAGATAACGCAAAGTGGTTTCCAGAGACTCGTGACCAAGCCACTCTTGAATCGTTCGTGCGGGGACGCCGTTGGCATGGTGCATCGTGGCAAACGTCTTGCGGAACCGATGAAGAATCCAATGCTGGCAGCACGCCGCATCCTTGCAGGAAACAGTCTTGCCATTCAGTGTGCCTGAGCAATGACCGCAATTCAGTCCAGCCGCCAGTGCTCGTTCCTTCAGCATCCGCAGGAAGTGTCCTTCCGGATTCCCGTTGGTGTTCGGAAAAATCAGCCAGCCATCAGGATGCGTCGCTTTCCGCACCTTGAGCAGTTCTACCAGCGAATCAGGAATCGGCACTGTGCGTTCTTCTTTATCCTTTGGCTTCCAGTTCCACTGGCGCTTCTCTAGCACACTGATTGTCTTCAACTTGAAGTCAACGTCGGTGTCGCAGGCATGAGCGACTTCGTCCTGGCGAAATCCAGTGCCAAGAAAGAATTGCCAAATCTGCAACTCTTCGTCCGTCGAAGCGGCATTGATCAATACAAGCGTCAGGAAGTTTCGACAACTGATCGAGGTTATCCCCGCAGTAAATGACCTGCGTGTCGATAAGTGCAGACGTACGCCTAGCCTTCGGATTGCGTTTGCGTGCCATTTTGCCAGAGCGGGAGAACTGTAACAGAAATGGTGCAAGATGCAAGGTTGACCGAAGTTATTTACGAAAGACGGTGAACGACTGCGGTGGGCATGGCGAACACTTGGCGAAAGGTGTACGATGCCGAAATGGACGAGGGCCGCAAACGCGTCATCGGCATCATGGCGGCGATCCTATCCGCTCGGAAGCTGGCACAGTACGACGCTTCATCGATGGGCTCTCAGCCGACCCTGATATGATTTAGGCGTGATGACTAAGCCGTCGCGTTATCGGGACAAGCCGCTCCTCAAACTCCTGGAATGCTACGTGCTCTGGGCCATAGGCCAGCTCTCCGAAGCTGATTCGGACATCTTACAAGGGATGACCCCAAAACTGCGCTCAATCTATGGTGTGGAAGGGGATTGGCACCAAATCATCACTTCAATTATGGAGCTACCTCCCGACATGCCGATCATGATAAGAGAGCTTTGGGCCAAAAATGCCGAAATTGCCAGGAAGAACGGGGCGGTGCTTACACCCCAGGAGTTCTCTGAGATGTTCGTGGATAGTAACCTGACGAGGTGAGAAATTTCCCACCTCCAGTCCGGAAGGTATCGACTGTCGATATTAAATCAGCAAGGAGCTTTAGGTCTCACCGGCATAGTTCAGCAGATAGATTCTTCGCACCAATAGGAAGTCAATTTGGACGATGTGCGACGACCGTCGTGAACATCGCTACTGAAATCAACTCGGTGAATAATAAATAAAACTCGGCTTTGCGATTCGAAGCGAGTGCCGCGATTGCTAAGCGATCCAGCCTCACGCAAGGTGGTCAAGGGGGCCAGGCCCCCCTGGTCTCCGCCAAAAAACGTAAAGTAGTACTTCTTCGCCGTCCTGCCTTCCCAGCGCTGCGACTCCCGTGCCATTGCCCTGCTAATCCGCCCCTGATTCTCGCATTTCCCCCTGCGCCGTTGCTCGCGTGTTTACTGCGCTTGAAGCATTGATTCTTCGGTCATAATCATTTCTCCATTGATGTAAGTGCCGGTGTTGCTCTAGCGCCCAGCGTTTCGCGCGTTGAATTACGGTTGGCCGGGGCAGAGCTGGCCGGGTGGAGACCTTACCACCACTTACTTTCTAGATCGGCTGCGCAACTGCCCCATACTGTCTTATTCGTGCGGGATGGCAAGAAACGAAAGAGGTATGCAACATTTTCTTGGCGGACAGCACTCTTTTATCCGCTCTGGCGTTGTGGCTCCCCAGAGGTGGTACCCAGAAGCGTAGGGTCACCCACGCAACTAATTATCTCGATCAACCCCTGGATAAGAGGCTGACATTTCATCATCCGGAGGGTACTCGTCAGCGTGCGATGAAGCTTGCGTGCGGTTTGCTCGCTCACGCCCCTGGATTTAGCGATAGCTCTCGTCACTTCACCGCCTGCCAACCTGTCGGGAAATAATTCGCAGACCGTGCAAAGCAGTGCGAATGACGACTCGCCGAGTGATTCCGCAACCCCATCTGGCAGCGCCTGCAGCTTCTGATGTAGAGCAAGCGGCTCCAGACCAGGTTTTCTGCCAATCGCAGAGGCGACGCCTTGGCGACGATCCATGGCTACAAGATTGTCCGGCCCGACAGGACCATCATCCTCAGTTTCCGGGTCGAACTGGACAATTTTCGACCTTTGGAGCAATACGTCTTCCGAACTGCTACGTTTGCGAAGTTCGTCAATCAACGCGTTCCGGCCCTGGTTGCCTAGATAACAAAATTTGCCCATTCGAGCGGCTTGCCGAATCGCATCAGTGTTCGGGTACACCGACAACTTCTGCAGCAACCAAGCTCGAAGGAACGCCTCGGTCTCCTCGGCAGCGCGCGCCTCTCGACTGGTTACACTGATCAAACGGTAGCGAACGACACGTCCTATGCCCCATACGGAGAAGCATACAACAATGCCACGAGTGCCGACTTCAATTTTACCGGCATGATGCAGGACACTGGTGGCGCACTGTACGACTTCCCGTATCGAGAATACAGCACGGTTGGCCGATGGATATCGCCTGATCCTTCGGGCCTAAACGCTGTAGATCCCACCAACCCGCAGACCTGGAACCGCTACGCGTATGTGATGAACAATCCGCTGAACAACGTCGATCCGCTTGGGCTGCAGGCTCCGGTCACGATGACAAACACACAATGCGCGAACGCGCAAAACCCAGCCATTTGCCAGGGAGGCTACGGAACTCCGGGCAACCTATGGGCCACTCTCGGCGGCAGCGGCGGTACTTGGGACGAGTTCGGAGGTATCACTACTACGACCACGACCGGGTACACCACCAGTGACGGTACTAATGTCCAAGCAACGGTATGGTACCAAGATGCTGGCGGATATTGGATTCCTATCAATGCAGGCTCCGCATCGAATCCTGGATCGATTACCTTCACCACTCAAACCAACACTTGGAATATCGGTAGTGGAGGCAATCCATTCGCCTTCGCCTTCCCTCCGGGGATGAATGGAGCCTGGCAGGCGGCGCGTCAAGCGGCACGGGGAACACCGAAGGTCTCGCCTCCCCCAACAACCACTCCCGCCAATACGCCGCCCCCGAAATGGCCCGGCGATTTCCAGAGTGAATTTGCTAAGCTTTTCGCGCGTGCAGCCGCCGCATTAGCCGACACTCTCACCGACATCACGGTCGTGGGTAATCCGTGTGTTACGAGCCCCACGCTGCAATGCGGTCCTTATGCCCCGCCGCAATATTGATGTGGGAGGGCGTGAGTTATCCTTGCGTATAATAGGAACTGGAGGCTCTTCGCGCACACTATGAACGAGTCGGTCATCCAAAGGGCAGTCGAACTTAACGATCCGGGCCTCGCCGAGGCAGCTTTACACGAGATAGATGCACTTCTTGGTTCGTCGTCGGACACGAACGAAAGGGTGTACCTTCTTTTTAGCAGAGCGTCTTGCTACGGAATACTTGGAAAGTTTGAAGAGGCGAGAGAGCAGCTTACTTCCGCCCTGCGAGAGAAGCCTGACGACGAATCTAGCCGGATTACCGTTGACTTTATGGAGGGTCTACTTTCCCAGCAAGAGGGCAAATATGCCGAGGCTTTGGAAAAGCTTAGTGCTACGTTATCAAAATACCGCCGACAACTCAGACTTCCGGAGCTACGCTTTATGTATGAAGATGTTCAACAGCGGCGGGCTTTTTTGTCGGTCACCCTTAGTAAGTTTCCAAGTGCCATTCCTCTATTGAAGGAGTGCCTTACGTTTGGGTTGGAGAAAGAACTTCGGAGCAACACCCTCGCCAGCTTAGGGCTTTGCCATTTGGAACTCAAAGACTATGAGGCCGCAAGGGATTGTTTTCTCGAAGCCGTGGCGCTCGGGTTGACGAAGGAATGGGAGGGGAGGGCACATTTTAACCTCGGCATCGCTTACTTTTACACAGATATGGTCTCAGAGGCCAAACGCGAGTTCTTGCTATGTGAGCAACTTTCTGCCGTTCACCAACTCTCTACGGTAGACATCTACGCATGGCTTTCAATCATCTGCACGCGTCTTGGAGAAATTTCGGACTCAAAGCGTTACGCCAAGATTGGGAAGCCCAATTGACGGCAACGATAGACGTAACAGTCTTCTTATTGTTGCGACGCGAACGGAAATTGGGTTCCAGTACAATCGACCAACTTGCATTCGGACTGGCTTGGCAACGCGGCTGATGTGCGTTGCGGCTCTTGAAGCGGCACCCGCATGACCTGCCCCCAATTTCGGTTCACGTAAGAATACGACAAACTTGTGTTGCTCCCTCTCCGGTTTGAGCCGGGATGGGGGAGCGCGAGGGGCAAGGGACGGCGTTTGAGTCCCTTGCCTCTCGCTCAGCTGTGTAGAAGCTGGGCACGAAAGGCAGTCGATTTGGCCCGGTCGCGAGGTCGCCAACTCACCGAGAGTTCCCAAAACAACGAGCTGACAAAGGCTGAAAGCCAGCTTGCCGATGCCGAGGCGTCTCTCGGCAGCGCCCGCTCCGAACTACGAGCGCTTCTCTCCAGCTTGGAGCACTTGCGCACAAATAACGCCAAGTGGGAAAAGACGATGCCATCAGTCCGACGATGGGAGGCCGGTCGAGGGACGAGCAGAGCGATTGGCTACGTTCTTGCGGATCGATCTGAAGAAAATAGCCGGATCTGCGCACATCCAGTTGGCCAAGCAAGCCCCCTCCCGATCTGAAGCGCGCGAAGAGAAGAGATCCGATCCTGCAGAAGCATTACCGACTCAAGTTGCACCCCAGTCGCTGGGACGCCTGTGTCCGATTTATGGCGAGCGTTTCACGACAAATTTAGGGCCTTGGCGGAAGAAGAGTTGAGGCGCGCTCCCCACAACGACGGTGATCGTTGGCTCCGTGCTTATGTGGACTACAAGGACAGGACTGTCGCGTGCGGGCAGTGGCATCTCAGCGAAGGCGTGAATGAGAGTTTTCACGAACGCTTCGAGGTAGAAGCAACTCGGGCGGGAATCGCCCTTAAGTCAACCGTGGCAGGTGAGGCAGGCGACGTCTGGTTCCATCATGTCTTCATAGACTTGCTAGAGCACAAGAGTAAGTTCCTTTTTGCGGCAAGCACGGATGGTGGGATCGTCGCAAGGATCTGCGAAGCGTCGGCACTCTACTGTGCCCGACTTGAAAAACGGGCTTTGATCGAAGGAAGAGGTTCAGCCCTATCAGCCGTCCCAGATTCCGCGGTGAGTTCCTCCTCGCCCGAGGCGGGTCTTGGCCAGCGAGAGATGACGGCCCGATGATCCCAGGGAGGAAACGCTACGTCAGGCAGTGATCAAGAAAGTCCAGAACCCAGACATATACAATGTTCTCTCAACACGCGAGGCAGGGCACCGCAGTCCGAGGAGCCCTAGAGCAGTCTCGGTGGTTCTGAAAAGAGGAGGGTGGGCGTGTTTGCTGGGAATTGAGGCCCATGCTGCCCACGGAAATTCCCACCTATGGCAGCAAATCTTTATGCGGCTTGTGCAGCAAATTTCAGTAGTGCTCGCTTATTCTTCTGTGCGAGTTTCTGTTCAGCGTCTGTCATGAAAAAAGCATTGCCGTTTTCGTAATTACCCATGTCCAAGATGCGCCCGAGAGTACAGCCTTCGGGGCGTTCTCCCATCGACTTGATAAATTCTTCGAAGGTTCGCCACTCGGAGGCGACGGTAACACCCGCGCCTCCATATCGGAAATATTCGGCGTTGTTCGGGTTCGTACAGCGTCCAATCATGTGTTTCCACGATTTGTACGTAGGGGTACCCGAGTAGCCGCGGGGGCCGTTGCCACTGGTGCTCTGATCCCGTACAGCTTGAGCGGGGCGTACGACCTCAGCGGGAGTAGGGGTCGAACACAGGAACCATCCTTGTGCGTTATATCCGCAAGTCTGGTTGAGGGGCGGGCACCCGGTATTGTGCCAATTTGCCATTTGTTGGGGAGTGCGTCCGGGGCACCCGGAATCACTAGCCGGGGTGTATGCTTGATGCATCATATTCAGTGCCACCTTGCTATTATTCGCTATAGCCTCCTCGATTGTCAGCCCTTTGTAATCGTTGATCTCACGATCTACTATTGCCAGCATTCGATCATAAGCCTCTTTAGGAGCAGCTTTTGCCAATGGGAAAGTCGAATGCATTTTCGTTAAGTTCTGTGGGTCGAGTAGAGCGTCGCGTCCCATCACTATTGCCTCCAGAACCGTAATGGTACCCCCGCGTGTATCAATGGAGACGAGTTTTCGTTGATAGCGGAGAGCTGCACAAGCCTCTAGCAATTTTGGATCGGTTTCGTGCCCAACAGGTATTCGGTTTTTTCGGCAGAGATGATCATTTTTATAGAAGGAAAAGACTGAGACAAGGAATATCCCGGTTTGGCGGAACTGCGTCGCATGCCACGAAATCCATCCCGCCGTTGTGATATCAGGTATAAACACGTCTACGTCGGAATCAGAGTAGAGATTGATCGGAATCGACCAATTCCCGGACTCGTCCATTACCAGTATCGGCTTTCCGAATGGGCCAAGCTTAAGAGCTTCTTGGCCGAAGGCAGAAACAGTAGTCGCCCAACACAGAGCGCAAAGGAAAAGAGCTTTGATCATATTCGCCACCCCCTGCTTTCTCTTGCTCCTCGGAATTGATGACGAGATGTAGCCTTTGGGTCTTGCTGCCCTCGGGCCGTCAACGTTCCGCCGAACGGTCGTTCGACCGCCTATCTTGCCGCCTATCGTGCCGCCACGACTCGCAATTCTGGCAAGATGTCCCGACTCAGCAGTCTTTTTTCCGCCTATCTTCCCGCCAAGTTTCCCCATCTCACTAGCTTGATTCGGATGAAGTTTGAAGGCTCTCTTCCCGCCAATTTTCCCACCCCGCCGACGAGCTTCTAACTGGGCCTCAACGGATTGACCCTTCATCAAGAGCATGGCAAAGCGAAGGCGTGCTTCAAAACGTGATTGGAGTTCGGTCAACGCAGTGTGAATCGCACGAGTGACCCGCAAACGATTCCAAGGGTTCGTCTTTAAGTCCGCGAACTCAGGCCACACTGACTTCATCAGCATGTGATGGTTCTCACCACGTCGGTCGTCGGCCACGGGAATGAGATTCTCCAACGTTAGAAGATAGCCTTCGACTTCGTCAGTCGCACCATATCTGGCGACGTGCGGTTGGCGAATGCGAGAATCAATCGTTTGGCGTCTCACATCTGTCCTATCGCGGCAGCAAACGCTCTTGAGGCCGTCTCTTCGTCGGCCTGTAAATAGACCATCGTGTTTCCACCGTTGACGTGTCCGAGGTACGCCTGTAATTCGGGTAAGCCCATGCCGCCCAGATAGCCGAGTCTGCCGCACGAGTGTCGCAACGCATGTGAGTCGTGCGTCAAGACCGACAAAGAATTTGAAGATGCCGCCAGTCGCGGCTCGTCAAACAGAATTCAGAACCACGAGAAGGTAAGTTGACATCCCCAGCCGATCCTCCCCGAGCTTGGTCTCTCGGGTTGATGACCCCACCACAGTCATCCGGCTGGGATTTTATTTTGCCGTAAGACCTTGACCTTCGCGGTGGTCGCTCCCCGCGTCGGAGGGTAGGAGCGTAGAGCCTGCGGTGGACATCAGTTCCGCCGCACCTTCGGCTTACCCACATCACCAGACACGCCAGTACATCGACACAGAGTCTCCTCCACTCTGTGCTCCTCCCCCCATGTTCGTTGAAAGCGAAATGGGTTCGATGTGCTGGCACTTATTTGCCCACTACCCTTTGCGGTGGTGGGCTTCATTTTTGTTTTGTTCGGATGGATGTCAGGGAAGGTCTGAGAAGAACTGCTCCAGCGTCCCGGCACGTTCGGCTTTGTCGGACAATTCCTGCAACCATTGCTTGAAGTCACTGGCGTCTGAGACACGTTGCCCCGTCGAGAGCCTCGCCGAGTAGACTCTTTCTGCCAGCAGCTTCAGGAATAGCGAATACTCTCGCACACTGGGATTGTACAACAACGGGTCCATTGCATCTAAGAGATTCCTTGCAGCGATAGCAGCCCAACAGCGACGATGGGGGCATGGGAAAGAGGACGACATCGGTCACTGTCAAGATGAGTTCCGAGGATTTCACACTACTCCAGAAGGCAGCAGACGCGATCTGGCCTAAAGCGGTGTTGACCCGGTCGAGCATTGTGCTCGGGCTGGCACGGATCGGGGCAGAAGGCGTGCTGAAGACATCGAAGAGAAAGTGAGCTTCGCCTGACGATATGAGCCTTGGAATCGCAGCGGTCATCATCTTCGTCCTCTACCTCATCGACAAGCATGGGCGATGGCGTCAGACTGCCAAAATCACAACGGCACTCATCGTTCTTGTGCTGCTTGGGTGGGGTGGTCTGCTCGGCTACGACAAGTACGACAGTTGGCGTCGGGCGAAGGCAGAACATGCAGCAGCGGTGACGGCGTGCGTTGCTCGAAATGGTTCGGACCCGACTACGCAGAAAGCGTGTGAGGCAGACCCGAACGTCGAAGTCCGAGTCAAAGTCACAGCAAACTTCGTGAAGTGCGGCGTCGATGCTGAGGGTCACATCTTCTCAGACGGCAACGGTGGATGTATCCCACCACCGCCGGACGGCTTCGTCATGGACGCGGAGCCTCACGGGGACATATTCGACAAAGTTGCTCGGGAGGATTGCCAGAAGCGACTGATGAAGCAAGTGCATATCGAGGGACTTCCCGCTGGCTCGGTGCTCGGTTCTGTTGTCAAAGCGTGCAATCAAGACCCAGCCGGAGAGTGGGCCTTCGATTCAAAGACGAATATCTGGTTGAATCAGAGTAAGAGAGTCCCAGTTCCGCCTAACGCAGTAATCAGCCCCTAGTCCCAAGTACGCTCGACACTCAAGGCTTCGACATCCTTTTTACACCCATTTCGACCAGCCACTTGCTGATGTTTGCGGGGTCGAAGCGGACGCAGGAGCCGACACGGAATGACGGTATGGTTCCTCTCTTCGCCCGCCGGAGAATAGTCAATCGGGAGACATTGAGGACTTTTGCAAGCTCCTCCGCCGTCATCGCGTGATGTGTTGCCTTGATCCGCGATGCGAGGGACTTCAATGCGTAACTACTTCTCTCGTTCAAAGTCTTATCCATTTGCCCCTCCAAACATCTCGAATGTCGAATTGACCTTATCCTTCACAGCCTGACTTCGTGACGGCTTTAGATACCGCATTGTGCTTTCCATGTCTGAATGACCCAACCACAACTGCACCGTCCGAAGGTCTACTCCGTTCCACAAATGCCGCGTGGCGAAGGTCGCCCTGAACTTGTGCAGCCAGAAATCATCTGGGTCGAGCTTCGCTCGTTCAGCAACGACCTTGAGGTCATCAAGGAAGTTGAGCTTCGGATTGCAACCCGCCGTCGGGAAGACAATATTGCACGTCTTGTCTGCCTTCGTCTTCCATACCTTCAGGCTCTTGACCAGATTTGCCGGGATGGGAATCTCGCGTTCCTTGTATGCCTTCGGTGTCCATCCTCGATCTGTTTTGTGGGTGACGCGAACTGTCGCCCGGTTGAGGTTGATGTCCGACCAGTATGTGTACATCACCTCCTGCTCCCGTTCACCCGTCATTAGAAAGAACTCAAACCAGAGCCGCTCCACATCATCGCAGGCTTTGAACAACACCCCGAGTTCCTCCTCCTCGTAAATCTCCGGCTCCTCCTCCGTGTAACGCGGCCAATCATGCTTGCCGACCAGCCCACGAACCCCGTTTGCCTTCAAGAACGACATCACGTTTGCGAACTTGTTCCAACAGGTACGAGGAGCCTGCTCTTTCTCATCCCGTAGGAAGGCAGAGAACCTCAACAGGTCTTTGCGGTCGATGTCTTCGAGGTACTGTTTCTTGCAGGACTGTGTGAAGTAGTCGAGTGCCGTGGTGTACGCGGCGAGGGTCTTGGGCTTCTTTGTTAGCTCGGTGTCTTCGAGGTATCCGGTGACAGCAACGGAGACGAGGCGGCGAGAGCTTTCTGGAACGACGGCGATTCCGTTGTTCTTGGCGTTGAGTTCGGCTTCTTTCTGCTGTCGGCGGGCGGTTGCGGTTGCCGCGTCCTTGCCCACCGAAAGCCGCATCAGCCGTTTCCCGGCATACCAGTTGAGGTAATAGGAGCCTTCGGGATGGCGTTCTTCCCTGTCGTCAACAATGACGGCATCTGGCTTGATTCGGCCATTCCCAGAGATGACGACTGGGCAGTAACGCAGGCCACGGAGGGTTTTGATTCGCTTGGTGACGCTGACAATGCGGTTCACGGGTGCTCCACAGTTTTGATATCACTGTAGATATCACCCCCGCCTAACTACAAGATTACAAAGGTAATGGCGGAGAGAGTGGGATTCGAA